>SDBU01007546.1_pt1 | contig 12514 bp, 8 predicted proteins | sample 2277071 | NCBI WGS metagenome assembly SDBU01 (sample SAMN10397929, study PRJNA504765) | marine sediment metagenome | isolation source: marine sediment core GS08_GC12, 126 cmbsf | place: Arctic Ocean: Gakkel Ridge, Loki's castle | collected 2008
GCTAAGCTGCGGACCGGCTCTTTGGTCCAGAAAGCGTTGTCACCACAATCAATAATATTGAGAAAATAGATGCCCTTCTCGGCATACGCCTCCCTGAATAGTTCCAGGAGCCCCATCTGGTAAACTGTTATATATAGCTCGGACGAGTCTCTCCAGGCATAGGGCAGACCATCTCCAATGTTCCCCTCGGGGATTGTGCTAGCCGTGTATCCTCCGCAAGTGCTCCCCATCTCGATGGTCCCTTCACCTACAGCCGTATGTATATCAGACGCTGGTATTATGGCCCCGGATGAGAATGTCGTGATGTCGACTCGGCCATCGGTGACCTTATTCATTACATCGGCGAAAGCGACATCTATCCGCTCATAAGAGTCACCTACATTCATAGATTGGGACCGCCACTTGTAAACCTCTGCTTCCGGTGCCGGTGCCGGTTTGGCCGGTGTGGGCGGCGTGGCCGGTGTGGTCGGCGTGGTCGGCGTGGCCGGTTTGGCCGGTGTGGTTGGTGCCGGTTTGGCTGGAGCTGCCGGCGCAGCTGGTGCAGCTTCCTGGGCACAGGCTGAAAGTAGCACCGAAATTACTAGTATAAGTACCAAGACAAGACTTATAACAGAAACACTATTTCTTTTCACATTAGCCTCCCATTTTCCAATTAATGACTGATACTTTGTAATCAAACCGATGAATTTATACTTTCTCCTCTATCACCTCCTTTCCCACAATTGATAAATTTATATGTAATACTTGGAATCTTTAGACTTTAACGACATTTGGAAAGAGGTCCATTGTTTCACCTTGAGCAACGACGTCATCACGCTGGTTTTTCATAACCCAAGTGAACGTGGTCACCACATGCCCCTTTGAAGTCACTCTCTTGTCAGTAAGCTCACATTCCAGCCTGACTTCGTCGCCAGCATAAAGTGGAGACTTTATCTTGACGTTATTCACCCCCACCATTGGCACTTCTAAATTGATACCTAATTCCATAGCCAGCGTGAAAGACATCTCTAGAATGAATACGCCCGACACGATTTTGCCTTTATAGCCAAGATTTAAGCCTTTAGCTGCATCATCGTATTCGAAGATTTTTTCGCGAATGCCGGTTCTCTCCATGAACTCCGTCAAAGGGAATCCATCCGGAATACTGCCCGCGGGTTTGGCAAACTCATCTACCGACTGCTTGAGGAAGTCAACAACGCCCCTTGATTGGATTGACGATGCTGTTCGTGAGAACTGTGCCCGGGCAAATGACGGGTCAAATACATCGTCCCCCTTGAATCCGAGTCCCTTAAATACATCGTTCACTTGCCCCCTCGTAAGGCTTCCAGTCCCGCCCCTGCCCTTCTGTGCGGCCAGTCTCGGGCTTATCTTCCTTGCCCTGAGCAAGAACCGCTCCTGTATCTTGGAGTCCATCAGGAACCGGCGTGCGTCGTCTGTCAATGCCCCTGCCCGGCTGACGTAGCCGATCAGATCATCTATTTCCCCTACCTTAATACCCAAGGCCTGTTCGGCTTCCAACAGCTTCTTATTCCAGTCCGGCCCGAACTCCTGGGCTAAACGCTTAAACTCAGGACGAGCCGCTTCGGGCACTTGCTCTATCAGTCGGGCGGCTTCGGCTTTGTGGAATATGCCAGCGGCTTCGGCTTCACGAATCGGCTTAATATCCCGTCTAAGAGCAGTCTTGCGGGCGCGTGCGAGTTTGCGCTGTTTCAGGGCCAACCGACCCTCCATTTCTTTTATTGCACCGAGACGCTTGCCTATCGTTACAGGACGTGCTTTACGGACGGCGGGCGCACCTACTTTTGTGACTGGAACTGCTTTACCTTTAGGCTTGAATGGTTTTTGTACTCCCGTTTCTGCCTCAACAGCCGCTCGTGCAACCTTTGTGAATCGCTCTTTTAACGGGAGCGCTTGTTCCAGAGCGGTTTTGCCTTTATATATATCACCGGGGCCAATCTTGGCGTTAAACACCTTTTTCGCTAAGTCCGACGAATTAGGGCCAGACAACTTAGAAACATTTATCTGAAAGTTCGTGCCTCCCTGAATCGTACTGACAAAGCCGGGTGCTTTCTTGCCCACCGAGACGTGCGCACCGGGCAGGGACAGGAACTTTTTTAACTGCTCTACAGACGGAATAGGAGCTGTGCTGTCGAACTGCATGTAAATAATAGAACCCCGCCGAGTAGCAGACGTAAGGACGGGTTTCGGTTTAGCGGCAACTGCCAGTACCCCCGGTCTTATTGGTTTTTTTGGTCCCCGCAACTTCTCAAGTGCTTTTTTCTGTGTGGCAATCCGCCCTTCAAGGCCCCGTATTTGCTGCTTGATAGACCTTGCACCTTTTTCCACCCGCGCCACACGCTCCGCCGTTACCGCCGCTATACGCCGTCTGACGGCCTCTGGGGCAAACTCAGACTCGACAAACCGGGTCATAAGGGCATCGGCTTCATCGAAGCTCTTGGTATTGAACAGTTTACCCAACTTAACCTGTAGCTGACTGAACCGTTCCATCGCCTCTCTTTTGTGAAAGTCCGGCAAGTCGCGGGCGTAAGTCGTGAACAACTCATGTAATTTGGCGTTCTCGCTGCTCACCCGTCTGGTAGCAGGGAAGAATTTGCTCCCAATAAGACTCTTTTTCCATGCTGTACTGATCTTGTCGAGGCGGTTCCAGAACGCTGTACTGCCCTTGAAAACAGGGATGCGCTTGCCCGGCAGGCCCAATTTCAAAGCTGCCCGCTGCCCCTTGGCGGCCTGTGCAGCCCAACCTTTCGCTAATCCCGGCTGTTGACCAGCCTCGATGACAGTCTTGATCGCTTTTGATAAACCTTTGGATAGAGTGGGGGATATGGATTTCCCAACCTTGACAGCGGCTACGGCTTTCTCGGCGACCGCAAGGTTTGCCCCACGACCAATGAGTTTCTGAGCCCTACCCAGTTTCGTAAGACCGAAGCCACCCACCAACCACAAGGGGTCTGCTACGATTTCCACCAGTAACCCCAGCACGTCAACCATGTCGATCTTGCCCTTGACCTGCTTTTGCTTGCCAAAGAACTTCTCGATGACCTCCGTGCCCCGTACAAGCTCGTCCGGGTCGAGAGCCACGTTGATACCCGTCAGGTCCTCGATCACCTGTGCAAACGGGATAAGGCCCTTGAGCCCGCCCAGCTTGCCCACAAGCAAGGCACGGGTAGCGTTGCCCGGCCTGTCGAGAATGTCCAGTAGCTTGACAAAGAACCCCGGGGAATGTTTCTTGAGGAGTTTCCGACCTAAGACCTCTTGAGCTAACTTTTCCTGCAAAATCTCATCAGGAATAGCCCCGGCCTTTTTCTGACCATAGAATTTCTCAAGCGCAAGAGCCATGTTTATCCTTCGACGAGTTCGACTATCCGCTGTGCCATCTGTTGAGTGCTACGCAGTTTGCCCGGCCTCACGTCCCCGATCAATGCCCTGAGTCCGTGTAATGGTGAAGTTGCAAGCCCCGGGAGACTCCGACGAACCACGTCCCCTATCCCCGCCCTCTGCTTGACGGAGATATACCCCGGACTATTACGAATTTCGGCTTTCAAAATGTCGCGGGTCTGTTCATTTACAGCTAACGCAAGGGACTGTTCGATTGACGCCAGTGCGGACTCGATCTTCTCCGCCGTACCCGCGTTCGGCGCGCCTCTGTCGTTGGCAACTTCCTCAAGTAAACCTAACGCCCCTTCCAAGCCAGTAGCTTGACCAACGGCGGCGGCCTCCTCACCCCGACGCTGTAGCGCCGCAGGGTTGATGTTGCGCGACACAGGAGGTGCCCCGGTCGGTGCAGGCGGTCCAGCGCCCACATCCTCCCCTGCAAGCAATGCGTCCCTCTGTCTACGTACACGATTGGCACCGTCGAAGTCGCCCTGTACCTCTAAGGACTGTATATCGCTCTCCATTGCCGCAAGTCGCTGTTCGTCAAGACCTTGCTCGGCTTGAGTTTGGAGGAGTTCCGTAGCCGCTCGCCTGCTCTGCCTGATCTCCTCTGGCAATGGGGCACCGGCAGCCTGCCTTGTCAAATCCTCAATACCGAGCCTGCCCCGCTCCGCCTCCTGCTCGGCGACCGTAACATCTGTCGGGCGTAGCCGTGCTCGCTGTGCCTCCTCTGCTTCTGCGGTTGCCAGACCGGCTTCACCTGTCCTGAGTCCTAAGTCGCCTACGTCAAGGCCCTGTTGCAACTGTTCGGGCCTGAATCCAAGGTCTATCTCCGTACCGCGATTTGCCAGTTCGGCCTCGGTAATACCCGTCCTGCCCAACTCCAATTCTTGCCCGACAAATTCCGGCGCACGCGCACCTCGGGCGAACGCAGCGGGGTCGGGGGCAGTCAGCCGATTCAACTCAGAGCCAACATCTGTACCCAACCGTGAAGCGACGCGTCCGGCAGCTATCTGAGGCGGTATAGGCGCAGTCCTGCCCGCAACGAACCCGAACGGGCCGGTAATGCCTGGCCTGCCCTGCGTCCGTCGAAACTCACGGAATCGTACCTTATCCGCCATTGTGTCGAGATTGCTCCGTAACTGCGGGGACAAATCTTCCGGGTCTTGCCTTCTTAATGCTTTGAATAGTCTAAGCGCCATGTTGCCTCCTTAATATTTGCTGTAATCGCCAGTTGGCGAAATCCTTATTGAACATGAATCGCGGATCGAAGAATGTATCGACGCTCTTGCGGGCGAAACTCGGCCTGCCCTCACCGCCCCCGAACCCGAGCCGGAACGCGCTCTGCCGGGAAGCATCACTTGAAATACCCCGACGTAGCTGGAACGGGAACTGCGAACCTGTAAGGTCGGTTGCGGCTGGTATATCCGCAGTATTGAAAACCCGCGACCCTAATGGATTCACCGTGTTAGTCGGCCTCGTGTTTCCCATCTGCGAGCCAACCGCAAACCCCCTTGTGGTCGTTGGTACCGGGGGGAGAGCAGCCTGTTCCGTCGTCTGCCTCCGTGCCTGCGTACCTCCGCCCGGGAGCCTGCGAAAGTCAACCTGGAACTGAGGCTGCTTCGGTTTCGGCGCGGCCGTCGGTAGCTGAGACGGATCAGACACGAACCTCCCCGCTTTCTCTGCGGCCAGTTGTGCCGGTGTCTTTGTTGTTCTTGACCTTGGTAATATCGCCATGTTACTGCTCCCATTTCTTTAACGGACATCTTGTTGTTGCCCACGATATCTTATATTTCATTCTACACCCACACACTCGGCAACGCTGTTTTTTCTTGTCGTAACGCTCACAAGCCTCACAAATCGCCGTGATCCTTTCGGTCTCAGCGGCGTCTCTCATTGGTCTGCCAGCCGCAAGGTGTTCGGCTGCGGCACTCGCAAACGACTTTCCCTGGTCGATCAGCGACGGGTACTCTTTCGTAACAGGGCATCGGGCAAAACACCACGAACGCGGAACATGCTTTTTGTACTTCGGACAGTACCCACCAATAAAATTTTCACAAAATTCATTCAGCGTCTACCCCCCACGTAATAGTAGCTGTTCCGCCATAACCTCTATCGTGGACAGTTTCGCTGCAATGGGGGTCCTCTTCGTTAAAGTTCGGGTACACAACCGAGTCATCATCGCACTCTATCGGATTTACATCGGCACCCCAAATCGCTAAAAATACTTCTAATCTTGGATGATCCCACTCCGGATGGCCAGGGTGTGTAAAAACAAAGTCACTACACCCCACCGCAATCCCCACGGCTTTACCGTCTGTGAGCGAAACTTGTATAAAAAAATTACCCACCCTATACGTCCATACGCAGATATTGAGACCCGGGCTTTCAAATTCCATGTGGGCTTGCTCATCTAAGTCCCACTCTACTATGTAAGGGGTTGAATTTATACTCCCCGGGCAACCCCCACTCACCGGCGAATCAGGACACCATGACCACCCTGAAAAAGTTACTTCGAGATACTTCGGCGTACAAAGATCTTGGTAGCAATTAGTGCACTCTTCATCAGTACAAATCCCGCAGCAGTCCTCACGAAATTCAGTTACATTATCGTATTCCTCCCAGATCAAAACAGGTGTATATATCCCTCCGATTATTTCAAAACACCCCTGTATTCCGGAGCATACCCCGAATCCCTCTATTTGTTCTGGAATCCACACATCATTAACGAACCGCATACACCCGAACTCATCTAATCCCGTACACGGATTAGGCCAGAGAGGTCGGTATTTCCCTTCGTTAAATTCCATACATCCAGTAATCTTAAAGCTCATTATGGGCACACGTCCAATAAAGCTGCAAGTATAGTTGCAATCTCGGTCTTACCTGTGAAATTCATTACGCTTCTCCATGTAGCGCCGTCTTGAAAAACTGTTATCATGGTGCCTATCCCAAGCGTCGGTATGGAGTCCGCCAAAGTAGCGCCGCTTGATCGGCAGACAACATTTATTAAATCGCCGGTGGTATCTACATCCAAATGGCAAGAGATGGTTAAAGATGCCGGTGACGCTTCGTCGGCATAGGCTTGCCTGATGACAGGTATGACGGTCGTTGCAAAGATCGGCGTAACATTGACCCACGTAGCCCCGACACGTTTCACCCAGATATACATTCCATCCACAAGTGCTGGAATGGCGACGTTGAGGTTGCCGCCTCCGTAAATAACACATGCAACATTTATCTCTTCACCTGTCGTGTCCACACCTAACCAACAATTCAAAGTTGTCGTTGCCCCGGGTGTGGTTTTGACGTAGGCTTTCTTAATGCTCATCTCCAAAACATCGACCGGCACGATATCGTCGGTATCGGGTTTGCCTATCTGGAAAAAGAACACCTCCGCGTTGAAAGCATGTCCAGCGGGGTCCGTCACATAATCCACTACTACTATGATATCATCGACATCTTCAAACGCCCCGGCAACCCACCTCTGCAAGTAGCAGTTATACCGCCCGGCAGTCGCATTGTTGCTTACCCACTTGTAGACATTGACATCGGAACCGGGATCGGGAAGGAAGATGTTATTGATGTTCGTGACCGTGTCGCCTGCTACTTCCCCGCCCTCTATGTCGATATCTTCGAGCATGGAGTTAATCATTTCCCTAATTTTGGCTTCTAAGTCGTCGTCCGGCTCCGTGGTGATAACGGGATCTTGGGCGACACCTGTTCCGACGAAGGCTCGTATCCCCGCTTTTTCCTCTCTCAGTTTGTCGATCTTATTATCTGCCACTTTTCTCAGTCCAAAGAACATGATTAGCGGTGTAGTTTATGGCTTTGATCGTAGCGCGGGTCGCGTCGTTGGTTGTAGTTATTCTGACAAGGAACATCCGACCACTGTTGTGCCCGGTGGCTGTCCCGACAAGGTTGGCGTCGCTGTGGCTGATTCCCGTATCGGATTGCGCCCCTGTAGTCGAGGCAATGTTATTCTGGTACAGGGCTACCGTAACCGTCTGGTTGGCCGTGATCGACTCGTAGATGATCTCAACCTTTAGACCATCCTTGACGCTCCCGAGGTCATGCTGACCCATCCAGAAGTCCAACTGCTGCTGCATATCCGTAGCGACTGCCGTGGCGCTCGGGGTCTTACCGCCTGTGAGATACGACTGAGCGCCGCCAACGGTTGTCATCGCACAGCCGCCTGTCAGGTCTGCATACTCGTACACGCCCCCAAAGAGCCCTCGCAAGGGCTGGTGTGCCAACTGTCGATGAACTTTCCCCTCGCCGGTATTGACAGCGCACCACCAGTATTCGTCTAGCGCAGGAACCCACACGCCAAAAGATGCGGTCAGGGTAGACTGTTTGAAATAAGTCGTTTTCGTAGAGTCGTCAATATCTATCACGCCCTTGCTCAAGCGGCCCAGGGAGTTATAGTTGTCCAATACCCAGACACCCTCCCTGTCGGCGCCATACAGGCCGTGTGGGGTATGAGCCAACGTCTTACTGGAAATCAATCCCAACCCCTTGCGGACGAGCGTAAACTTCACGCCCTCGGTGGCTGCCGTCAACCTGAGAAAGCCGACCATTGATTCTGTCCATACCCACAATTTGCCATTGTAGGGATAGGCCCCGATTACCGTCTGCCCGGCAAGCTCGGATATTTCGTATTTCGCCTCCCCTTGTAGGCGTCCAGCCAAAAGCGGCAACGCCGGGAACGTACTCGACAGAGACGCCCCGCCCGCCGGATCGCGTGTCTTGTATGTCAATGTGTATTCCTGTGCAACCTCTCCAGGCCGACCTGCGGATGACCAGTAAACCACGTTATCGACAAAGTAGTACATGCGATTCTCAAATGCTGCAAGACAATCCACACCCGTTGGCGGCGGAGTGCCGCGACCCTCGTATCTGTCGATCAGTTCCGAGTCATGGGAGAAATCGTCGAAACTCATCGCGGTTGCCGAATAAGCAAGATCCCCAAGATAAAAGAACTCATTGGGGGCGTTAATGTCCCTGTCCGGCTCGTAGGTCCGTTTGGTTCTGTAAATCCGGCAACGGGTAGTCGCCATCCGCTTACTCCCGACAGACGGGGCATGAGTGGGGTCTGGATTTATTGTGATGGTCGGGTAAATAGCGGAGTCTACACCATTACTTGTACCCGGCCATGCAGCACATACCCAGTCAGTAATAGTAGACGGTAAGCTCTCTATCTGCCTGGCTGTGTCGAAGTAGGTATACATATAATAATATGTGCCCCGTTGCATCCTGCCACCCTCGAGCGCACCGGAATTATCGGCAACGGTTATCCCTGCTGTCATTACCCCTGTTGACGTGGCTCCGGTGCTTGACGATGTGTATGTGAATACAGTGGTATTGGTTACTGTTACCTTAACATTGATTTCGTCGTAATTTGTCGTCCCCTCTATTGTAACGTAATCATCCGTAGCCAAGCCATGTACGGTGGACGTGGTGATCGTCACTGTTCCTGTCGCTGCCGTACAACTTGCTATGGCAACTATTTTATCGGCGTCGGGCTTGCCCATTCCAGCTTTATCCCAGTCGGTAAACTCGGTCGAACCCGCACCATCCCACCACTTGACTTCTCCGGAGTCCAGTGCAGGGTCTACGTAATAGGCGTACTTGTTGGGACCGACATCTATTGAGGTATTAAAGTTCAGCTTGCCGACGATTATCTGGGTGCCCTTGATGAACAGTTCTTTGAAGTGCAGGTCGGCTGAACCGGTCAAATCTTCCGGCAGGTTCGTTTGGGTTGCACCACTTGCCACGTTGCCTAATGCCGCCGCCTTATCCCATAACCCACTATCGTTTATGCGGCTGTTCTTGCAGACGAAAGCCATAAACTGCCGGTACTGTGCAGAGCATGGATTAAGGGCGTTGTTCACGCCCCTGAATGTATCGACAACGGGATTTATTTTTCGTGTAGTTACGATACTATGTTCACCTCCACATGCCTCAAGCCCCAAACAGGCTTGCCGTTGAAGCCAAACGTCTGCTTGGCAATTATCGGCATGTAACTCGGCCGCGCGTGCCCGAGCGCCCTGTTCACCTTTTTCATAAAGTCCGCACCGTAGAGAACCGCCCCGCCCGTATCTCTGTCAACCTCGGAAAGTCTTACGCGAAGTGCGTCGGTCAGCAGCCATATCCTCGTATCCGGCCATTCAGCTACGTCCGTCGGGTTAGTCAATATCGCCGGATATGTCCGATAGCTGTAATACAGCGTTATGGCAGCCACCGGGTCAGGGTAGACCATCATCTCTGTTTTAGGTGCCCCACTGCTCAGATACTTACGAAATGCGTACTCAAGAGGCGGTCCCGTTGCACCATAGTTTTTTTTCTTAAACAACCATTCCTCAAGAGTGATCTCATCAAGCGGCGCGGCCCTGTCGGATCTCGCAACAATGCCCGTTCGGGACAGCCTCGTATCACTAAGGGTTTCCACATTGTTGTCGATGGTCACCGTGCCGGTCGAGGTCGCGCCTGTTTTCGATGAAGTGTACGCAATGTGAGTGGTGTCGGCGACTATGGTAATAACCACGCTCTCCTCATCGTAATTGTCGGTACCTGAAACGGTTATTATATCGCCAACAGCATACCCGTGTGTGCCGGTAACAAGCGTAACCGTGCCTGTAGCCGCAGCAACACTAACTATTGAAACCGACCTCGCCGCGAAAGTGACCGATCCGTTACGGCCCAGGTACTCCGGCCATTCGGCAAGCGTGGCAAGTAATTGAAGGGTGTCGTTGATGAACTGTGTCAACTGTGCTGTGCCGTCGGTAGTAGAGTCGTTCCACCCGTGATACTTACATATCGCTTTCAACTGCGTAAGTGTCCGCCCACCCGTACTCGCCGAAGCTGCGCCTGTACCGTATTGCACCATTTGTAACTCCTATTCTGCCAGCCATGATTCGCCGTTATCCGAGAACGAATACCCGCTCTTTGCCATCCAGACGAAATAAGTCGTACCCGCGTCCAGGTAAAAGACTACCTCACCGCTCGAATCCGTAACCCCCGAAACCACCAGTCTCGCGCCCGCAGAATCCGCAGTTACCCACACCGACACATCGGGAATCGGAGTGCCGCCGACGGCCCCGGTATCGGTTACGATATAAGTATTGGCCGAACCGCCTGCAATGGCCGCTGTGATGTTGTAGGGCATCGAGTAGATTCGGACTATATCGTTTTGGACGGGTGTAAAGCTCAGCGCCCTGTCGAATGTAACGAGTCTGCCACTGGTATAGTCCTCAATCCTCCGTGTCTCTGTATTGCCGTCGGTCGCATCCGTAACGGCAATCGACATACCATTGTAAGCATCGTTTGACGCCTTGCCCGCCTCTAAGGTAACGTATGCTGGCGCATGGGTCGCCGAGGTTGCATCCGTATCGACCGCCGACAACAGCCCGAGCCATTCGGCCCCGGTGTCGATAGCCGAAGTGTCGGCAAGAATATCCGCGATTGCCAACCCAAAGGTATCAGCAGTGTTGTAGGATGCCGTCAAAGCGTCCCATATCGCGGTTGCATATTCCGCGTCGGTATCGTATTTAAGGACGGCCGCAAGTATGCTGTCTATTTCGTCGGCGTTAATGTCGTTTGAGCTCCCTTGCAAGTTCAAGCCAGCGTTTCCAGATATGGCCCGGAACCATGCCCCGTAACCGGTACCGACCGTATGTGCTTTGAATCCGGCGGTAACCGCGTCAGAGCCGCCTACCGCTTCTATCCCATGCCCGTCACTACCGCCCTCGACATACATGCCAGACCCCGTACCTATCCCTAATATATAAAGGCCGTAGTCGGCGGTGCCGTCTGCCCATATCTTAGCTCCGGACCCGGAAGTGGAACCGCCCTGTGCCTCGAACCCATTTCCCGTGATCCCACCTGTCGCAGCAATGCCCTCACCGCCCCCGAACCCGAGAGCAGCTATCCCGGTGCCCGCCGACGAACCGCCCCACACTCTAATGCCATGACCGCCTCCTTGTCCTGTAATTGACACCCCATCTCCATTCCCTCCTTGAGTTACAATAGTAACAGCATCGCCTGTATTGTCGTCGATAGTGAGGTGATTGATTGTGTGGTCAACATCGGCAAGAAGAACCCCGCCGGCAGTCAAATCCAACTGCCCCGTCCCCGTCCCGTCGGAAATCTTGATATACCCCGAAGCCTGCTGAACGGCTGACCCGTCAAGTTCTTTCACATTGATATGGAACCCGGTCGGGTCGGCCTGACTTTGACTTTCCCACTCATCGACAACTGCCGCTGCTGATACTGCTCCTGAAACATAGCTGACAGACGCATGATCGATACGCATGTTCTGACTGACTTCTGTGGCGACTAACTTGAATCTTATCCGGACATCGCCCTCACCGCCCCCGGACGGATCAACATCGTGAACATGCAAGGGAAGGTCTATGTTTAAGTCGCTGGCTGAATCCGATAAAGTCTCAATGATATCCCAATCGCCTATATTAAAATTCCACGACTGTATGGTCAGGGTACTGTTTGCGGGGGCGTTGTTGTCCTCGTAATACCCGTGTATATGGATGATTATCGGGAAATTCATACCGTCGCCGGTGTTGAAAGTCAGATAGAAATCTATGTCATCGGTTATGCCATCGGAGGCCACTTCGTAATACGACCCATCGTGTGAGGCGGTGGCTGCGTATGTTAAAGTTTCCTCACCCTCAGTCACTGTGCTCCCGGTGGCGATTGTAGCTATCGAAACGCCACCCCCTACCCCTGTAAGCTGCAACTGCGTCGATGGCGCATTATCATTTGCGTAACCCGTGCCATCATACGTCGCCTCAAGATTATCGGCTGCCGCCGTGTCGCCGGACAGAGCGACCGCGTTTGTCGGCGGACTCAACTGTACCTGCATGATCTCAGTAAAAGCACCGGCATCGCCATCGACCACTATCAACTGTACCCGCGTGCCTATCCCCCCATCGAAAGCGGCATCCGGCCAGTCTACGCGGTACACCCCCTGCCCCACGTTGAAACACTCTCCGTCGTCCCAAGGGTCTGTTACCGCATTATGGGCCTGTGAAAAGACATCGGCGGATATTGCCAGTTGGTCCTCGACGTAATACATCTGAAGATTTGCAATGGTAATGCCTGT
>SDBU01007547.1_pt1 | contig 12513 bp, 16 predicted proteins | sample 2277071 | NCBI WGS metagenome assembly SDBU01 (sample SAMN10397929, study PRJNA504765) | marine sediment metagenome | isolation source: marine sediment core GS08_GC12, 126 cmbsf | place: Arctic Ocean: Gakkel Ridge, Loki's castle | collected 2008
AATCATTTGTTCTTTTCTTGCCTGCGCTTTCTTATCACCAGATGTTCCATGTCTCGACATTTTTATTCTCCTTCTTTGTATTTTATAACATGATAATAATCAAAAATAAAAATATCTTCTAATAACTCTTTTAATTGATCTCTTTGTCTTTCTAATACCTCTAATGATATTTTATTAGTACCCACTCTTCTTACACAACATATTTCAAATGGAGTATCTATAAGATAAGCAAGAGTTTTATAGTTATATTCTTTAGCAAGTTTACACCACTTTTCAGCAATATATTTAGAAGTACATGTACTATCCACAATAATACGCAACCCTCTTTCCATAAAAGTTCTACATATTACATCCACCATCATTCTCACTACAGGTTCAGTTCTTTTATTATATACATCACCTAAAGCAAGTCTAATATCATCTAAACATAATACTTGTAATGGAAGGTTTGAAATTAGTCTTATCCTATTATTTACAAATGTTGATTTCCCAGATCCTGCAACACCTAATGTTAAAATTAATTTCATATTTTTCCTCTTTTTCTTTTACAGGTTTTTATTAATTTCCCCACCAAATATGTGTTTGTTTTGAGTTTGAATCATATGATATTTCAAAGTCAAATTCATCTCGTAATTTTTTATCTAGTTCCCAATTTAATTCACCAGAAATAAGTATACTTGGTTCTCCTTTTATGGCAGCTTTACGAATCTTTTTATCTATAATTTTTATTTCTGTAGGGATACGAGCCAATTCTCTTGCTGTTTGTGCTGTAATCATATTTACCTCCTTAAGAAATATCAAGTTTATTTAAATCTTCATTAATATTTTGCATTGGTTATTTCCTTTATCCGTAATAATCAGATATAATAAATAGCTTTTTGCTTGCTCTGGTTATTGCAGTATATAACCAACGAGCATACATTTCATCATTCCAATGTTTAGATCGTTGTTCAAATACAATAACTTTATCCCATTCAGATCCTTGAGATTTATGAACACTCATAGCATAACCATAGTCAAAGAAATCAACTCTAGTCAAACCTTTTGATATGGCATAATGTTGTTGTTTTTTCATGAGCTTGGTTCCATCATACATTGTATATGTAACTTCTCCAAAACATTTATTTGAAACCATACATTCAATATATTCAGAATTACCCATATCAATCGTCATTCTATATAAACCATGATTCTCAGGCATAATCCATTGTAATGTTCCAATTTGACCATTCATAATTTTAGTATTATGATTATTAGCAAGACATACTAATCGTTCACCAGGACAAGGAAGTTTGTTTTTATAAGAAAGTTTTTCTCTTATTCGTTCATTTAAATAACATCTGGTTGTATTAAAACCACAAAGAATTATTAAATTTTCGTCAAATATAACTTTATTATCCCAGATGTTTCGACATTGATCATCTCTCCAACTTAATTTAAAAACTTCCTTTGAAAAAAATTTATTAAATGGTATATATCCTTCTTCACGAACAAGTTTAGATAGATATATTATCGGTGAATTTAATGCTTGTCTATGAATTTCAGTAAGTTGAAAGTCAGTTGTAGTGAGTAAATTAAACTGGTCTCCAATTGGTGGTAGCTGTCCATGATCTCCAACACCAATTATTGGTTTGGAAAAATATCCAATATCTTTCCATAATTGTTTTGAAATCATAGAAGCTTCATCAATTATAATAAGATCATGATAAACTTCATCCTCATTTTTTAATTTCCATCCTGTGATAACAAAGGTTTTCAATTTCGGATCATATTTTGTTTCAGCCTTATATATCAAACCATGAATGGTTCCAATATAATCACTAGGATATTCAATATTAAAAAACTTAAGTTTGGACTGTAAAACAGATGATGCTTTTCCAGTGAAGGTTACGAAAGCAACTGATAGTTTAGGAAAACGTTTATATATTTCATTTCTAACTTCACATATTAAAGTTGTTTTTCCAGTGCCTGCATAACCTCCAACTGTCAGAACAAATGGATCATGAAAAGATCTATTCCCACCATACCCACCTACCTTTAATCTAGTTATAATTTCGTTAATGACGGTTTTTTGTTCTGTTGTCAGTTTCAATTTTTATTTCAATCTCCTTTTCATCAGCTTTATTTTGATTATCTACATCTTCTTCATCAGCTTTATTTTGATTATCTACATCTTCTTCATCAATTTCATTTATGGTTTCAACTTCTTCATTTTTTTCATTATCATCCACAGTTGACCGAAACGATACAAACTTACCAACGGCAGTATACACTTTGGGAATATAAGATTTATCCTTATTTACATAGAGATATAAACCTCCTGAAATATTACCTTTTGCTTCTTTAAGATGAATATTAAAAACTCGTATACCCGATTTGATATTGGTATCAATATCATGTAAATCATATTTAGATTTAAGATCGAATTTTTTAACCCATTCCGGCATAACTTGCATTAAACCACGGGCACGACCGTACTTTGTTTTCTTTCCAACTTGCATAGGATTAAATACTGATTCAACTTGTATTATACCAACTACCAATTCAGGAGACATTTCTTGTTTATTCGATTCTTTGACTACATTTATAGCAATTGTTTTTGCAACCATTCTTGGAATTTTATTATAATTATACCTTATATATAATTCAATATCCCGTTTTAACAAGTCATCATTATTCTTAATTCCGGCCATACGTGATTTTATTTTGGCAAGTTCTTCATGAACTGTGGTATTTTCCACAACATAATTATCCCGTTCTGTTGTTAATGTTTTTATTTCTTTTGACATAATAAATGTTTTCTGAAAAAGGTTAGCTGAATATACTGCCATTACAACAATGAATATTGTTGCGAAAATACAAACACTACTGATTAACAGTTTTAATTTCTTCTTGTTCTCCAATTCAATTTTAGCTTTTTGATCTTTAGTCATAAAATCCTCCTTAATTTAAAAAATTAATATTTGTTTATATTAAAAACAATCATTCTAATCAGATATTAATATATATAGACAGAACACATTAATGGGAATATTTTTCTTAAATTAGGAACAAAAAATAAAACACAATCAAAGGAGAATTTTTAATGGATAATGGAAATGAAAAAGATATTCAAAATTTAATTAAACAGTTTGGTGCACAACAAGCAAAATCAATGCCAAATAAGCAATTTACTGGCAATCCAAATCAAGGATTAGATTCTCATGTTGGTATTGATAATCAGGGACCTATTGATGAGTCCACTCCAGTTCCTCCTGGTATGTTACAACCACCAAGAGCCCATGTACCTGCCCCTACTGGCGATATTTGCCCACAATGTAATACGGCACATCCTCCTATTAAATCAGGAGAAAAATGCCCAAATGCTGTAGTTAAGGAAATGACAGAAGAAAGCGAAGAAGTTATAGTCGATGTTAATAAATATTTAAATACAATTCGGAATATCTTAATAAATCAGATTGAAAAGAAAAATATTAAGTATGTTGATAAATTATTTCAGAACATAACAATTAAAATCAATAGCTTTTTAGAAGGATATAAAGAATGAGCGAATGTTTAAATGAAGAAATATCGTTGTTTTGTAGTTCAGATGTTATTGAAAATATTTATATAAATTATGAAAAGATTATTGGTATTGAATCTAATTTAAATATTATAAATGAACATAATAAATGTGTTGGAAAAGTAATACTAATTTCTAATACTAAAAATATATCTCTTAATTCTTTTGTTGAATTTAATAGAGATAAAATAAAATGGAGATCATCTAAATTAGATTCTGATGAAAATGGATTTTATTTAGTAGATCCTTATTGGTGTAAAAAATATATTTCTGAACCTAAAATAGATGTACCCATTAAAGTCTATAAACCAACAACAAATACGTTTGAAATTGAATTGATGGGAATGTATTATAAACAATTTCTTAAAAGAAGGTTATTAGATCTATATGGAGATTGGAAATATAGAGTGGTTGCTGCTATTCGTAATTATGATAAAAATAGAAATAAAGGACATTGGACTGCAATAAATTCTACTGTTAAACATTATCATGTTGATAATAAAACTTTAAAAACTGCTCTTGCAAAAAGAAATAAATATATAGCGACCATCAACAACGAATGGATAAAATTATGTAATAATTATTATGAACAAAATGAAGCAGCTAAAAAAATAACACGTTTAACAAAACATTATAAAATTGAATTTAATAGCTCAAATGTAATAAAAATGGGTCTAAAATGACCTTTATAACTTATTGAAATTATAATTAAATTTAAGATTAATGGTTAAAACGTCTGTAAACCTTATTGAATGGTGAGTTGGAATCTATAGTAGTTGGAACAAGTTAACTAAATAATATGTATAATAGAGTATTATCTAGATTATAGTATTAATTATTAGTAAGAACTTACAGTAAACAAAAATAATTCAATTATTAAAAGTATCAAGGTAGAGCCTAGCGGCTCAAGTATTTTTTTTATCGCCTTGCGCAGGCAGCGCAACCCTTTGGGTTGATCCATAGAGTATATGGAACAAACTAATATAGAGAAAAACATTTCAAAGGAGATCTAAATGTATAGTAATGGAGAATCAACAAAGTGGTTTAGTCAAATTTTAATGACGCATAAAGACAAATTTTATGGAACAGATGGATATCTAAGAATTTCAATTTCTACAAACACTGAAGATTATAAATTTTTCAATCCACCTCTATTTAATTTTTCTATTAGTAATAACTATCAAAAGAGTTGTAATTTAAATTATCATAATGCGAGTGATCTATTAAAAACTTTACGATTAGTTAAAACTCAAATGAATGGAAATAAATCAGAGATTCAAAGGAAATACCAAAAGAATATGATCTTATACATTCAATTTTTTGTAGAAGCTAATAATAATAATTCAGTTGTAGATATTAGACTACTTTCAAGTGAAACAGATTTTACTAAGATTATAATACCAATAGAAATATTTTCAACTTTAGGAAAATGTTTGGGATATTTTGTAGATAGTTATTTTGATATATGTACTCAATTATTAAGAGAATCAATTAGATCAGAATCTATACAAATAATTCATCAAATTCCATCATTAATCAAAGGTGTATCATCTCAGATTGTCCACCAAAAAACAATCTCAGATTCCCGCGTTCTCGAACCGGAAGTTGAAAAAGTTACTAAAACACAAACAACTATTGATGATTTAGATGATTTCTTAGGTAATGATATGGAGAATATTATAGTTCCTGAATTGAATGAGGAAAAGAAAGCTCCCATAGTTGAAATTAATAGTTTGTTTGTAAAACATTTATTAAAGAATGATTTATCTAATCTTGAAAATATGATGAATAATCATATGATGAACCCAGATCCGATTATGACATTTGCGTCGGAAGTACAAAACAAACTAGGACCAGAAGTAAAAGGGGATTTTACACTTTTACCTGACATAAATAATGATGATTTAAAATCATTACTTTATATGTCAAAATTATACAATTCAATAGCTTATATGAATTATTTTACAAAAGATATACCATTACCAAATAGTATACCTGTTTTTAAATATAATCCGAAAATCGTTAGTCAAGAAAATATAGAAATTGCATATGATCTTCTTTTATTCAATTTGTATATAAGATCTGTCAGAAGTAGACTGGAAGGTAAATCTGCAGATATAGCTCAAAATAAAGCGTTATTCTATATTCAATTACGATGTTTTACAGATCCATTTACGTTTAGTTTTATTGGAAAAGAAGAAATTAATAATCTTAAATCTGTTATTTATAATAGATATAGATATTATGATAGTATTGGAGTGTTTGATAAATATAAAGATTTATTGAAAACTATGCATTGTCCAGAGATTAAAGATTACGATATTTCATCTTCGGTTAGTGAAGCAATAGATAAAGTAATAGGCAAAAGCCCAAATATTAATATATTACATTCTAAATCAGTAGAAAACAACAACTTCAGATTAGCATCTAAAAATAATTTTACTTTAGAACAAATTATAAATGAGATTATCCCACTAGAAGTTGCAGAGAAGTTAGGGAAAGATATTAAAAATGAAGAAGTGTTAAAAGAAATTAATCACAATACACCAATATCTAATGAAATTTTAAACTTTTTTATAAAAGGAAAGATAAAAATTAAAATCAAAAAAGAAAGTGGTTTTAGTAATAATTTAGAAAGAATTATGAATTTTTTCTCAGATGAAATCCCTGACCAGTATAAAGAGGAATTTATAAAATGTATTGTAAAATTGGATCAAGATAAATTTGATTTAAAAACAAAAGATTTTCCTTTAGATGAGTTTGGGGAAAATGTTATAAGAGCTTTATATCTTTGGGATCCAAAAGGAAATCCACAAAGTTATAAACAATATCAAATAAACATTGAAGAAGAGTGTATGAATAAAAATTTAATATTAGCAAAAGTAAAGGCAGAAGAACCTAAAGAAGATGAATCTGACGAGTGGAACTTTCTGTCTAAATAAGGAGTTAAATACGAATGGGTTTGAAATTGGGAAAATCATTTGATAGAAACTATAATTTAAGAATACCATTTCTTAATGGATTTTATAATATTGGAGTGTTCTTAAATAAAAGATCTACATTCCTTCTATTTAGTGTTGAACCAGGAATACAACATAATAAAATAGAAGGCAGTAAAATTAATATGTTTAAGAATCTTGAATCTTCAAAATTTTGTGAGACATTTCTTGAACTTCATAATTTTAGAAAAAGCAGTTTAGATATCTTAAACCAATTCAAATGTATTAAACCAGAATATTTTCATGAAGTTTCGTTTATATTAAATGAAACTATAAATCTTTCAAAAATAGAAGTAGATGAAGATAAAACTTTTTTTGATTGTTTGAATATTTATGGTTTTACATTAAATTCATATCAAAATGAATTTATTTTCTTAATAACAGAACGTCAAAATATTGTGAAAAAATTAAATCGAAAAATAGTAAGAACAAGTGGAATTCAAATAGCTACATCACAAGCATTACATATGCTAAATGATTATCATGAAGAAAGTAGAACAGCAGGGAAAGCAGGTTATGAATATGTAGTTCCTCTTGACAGTTCACTTAGAAAGATTATTAAATTAGATGAGGAATAAATAAATGGGAGAAAGAGGTGTAAAGATTAGTAAGAAATTAATAGAATCATGGAAAGATAAAAATTCAGGATATCATTCTATTAATAGAAAAATAAAATTATCAAATGCAACACGAAAAAATTTTGCTTCTGGAACTAAATTGAGAGAAAATCAAATTGATAATGTTAAAAATAAATGGAAAGATCCAAATAGTAAATATAATTCGCTTGATTATAGACAAAAGTTAAAAGATAATTCTGGAAAAAGATATGTAATAAAAGTTCCTAATGAGAGTGATATTATATGTCAATATGGATGTGGTCAGAAAGCCAAATATAAATTTAATAAAATTAATAAATATTGTTGTGAAGAAAATTGGCAGTCATGTCCTAATAAAAGAAAAGAAAGTAAGAAACTTATAGAAAAGGAACTTAGTAATCCTGATAGTTGGTTTCATTCAAAAATATGTTCAGATTCAAGAAGAAATTTTATGTTAAGAGGTGGTGCTTTACATGCTATGATGGGTGTAAATAAAATATCAAAACCACAACTAGAATTATTTAAATTGATTTCAAAAATATGTCCTTATGTTGTTCTTGAATATCCGTGTATAAATTATAAAATTGATATAGCTGTGCCAAAGTTGAATTTAGCAATAGAATATGATGGTAGTTATTATCATCAAGATAAAGTATATGATAAATTAAGACAAAATAGACTTGAAGAAGAAGGTTGGTTATTTTTACGATATGAAGATTATATACCATCTAAAAAAGAAGTATTATATGATATAAGGCAGATAACGGAGAATAAATAAATGGGAGCAAATCCAGAAGGATTAGATAGAGAGCCTCGTCGTGATCTATATTTTTTCATACATAACGTATATGCCAATTTTTTTAAAGATAGTCTTGATTATTTTTCACTTCATTTATATCCCAGATTTGAACATAGAATTGTTGGAGTTTATGACAAAGCTGTAGAATATCTTCAAAAAGAATGTCAATATGATAGAGAAATTGATAAACCAATGTTGCCTGCTTTGATATTAAATCCAACTGGTGATTTTGATTTAGCTGATGCAAATGCAGGAGGAAAACAACTTTGGAGGTTTCCGAATCTTGCTCCTGGAATGCTTAAAAGAATGTTTGACCCAGTATATCAAGATGCAAACACACAAGTTACTGTCGGATTTATAAGAATGCAGGGTGATATTGAATTACTTATGTTGCTGAATAGTTTTTATGAATATTGTGATTTAAAAATGTTATTTATACAAATATTTGGTGGACAAGATCGATGGATTTTTCCTGACTTTTTTACTACATTTGTTATTTTACCTGATGAACTTATAAATTATCAATATTCAAACCCATATACGGGATTAACATATAAATTAGATTGGGCAAGTGCTGGAGCATATGATAAATTAGTTAAAACTACAGCAAGAAATGAATTAGTTATTCCTTGTACTATTAAACCAACATATAAATTAACAGGATTTAATGATGCAAGTACAAGATATGGTGGAGCAGATGCTCTTGCTGACTGGAGATTGGGGGTATCAATTAAATATGAAATTGAAATACCTTCATATTTAGTATTACAATCTGATTGGTTAGTTGAACAAATATCAATTAATATATCAGCAGGTTCCGCATATTCAGCATATAGTAATTATGATGTTCCTACATTTATGATTACTAAAACAGGAACTAAGGATTGGGGATTAGATGAGACTTCTAGTTCTACAATTAATATGGATGCAACATGTGATGTGACTGTTGAAACTGAATATGAATATCATACAAGATATTTTCATATTATTACACAATTACAAGTAGATTCAACGGTTGATGTTTCTATTGCAATTCCTGAGCAAATAGATGATTTAAATGGATTTATTGTAAATAGTAAATATGGACAAATGGATTATGGAGATCATTATATACTTACAGATAATGGTAATACTTTATTAATACGAATTGATACAGTTGAGTTGGAGTTAGGTATGATAATCGAGTTGTATGTTTATAAACGAACTAATTAATGGGAGATAGAAATGATGGTTAAAAAAGAAAAGAGAATATGTGATTATTGTAAAAAGGAATATACCGAAGTAATACCACCAGGACCTTCAAATCCACCTCCTCACACTTGTTCTTTTGAGTGCAGAGAAAAAGAAATGAAGAAATCAAAATGGAGAATAGTATCATAAATTCATCTATATTTACTAAATAATTAAGAGGATAAATTAATGAAATTATATAAAAAAGTTCTAATAGAGTCACTTATTGGAGATGAAGATAAAGTTGAAGTTGTTATGAATGTTGCAGCAGGTATTGTTATGAAGATAGATGAAAACAATCGCAAACAGATATTATTAATACAGAGAGCTGCAGATGACCACTGGCCAAACCATTGGGAATTTCCAAGAGGAAAATGTGATAAACCAATTAGAGAAAGTCTTCTTAAATGTGCTGCAAGAGAAATAAAAGAAGAAACAGGACTTGATGTTGAAGTTCTTACACTTATTGATACGTTTGAATATATGGCAGATGAAGGTAAAAGAAAAAGCATATGTCATAATTTTTTATGTAGAATGAAAGATCCTAATCAAAAAATCAAACTATCAAAAGAACATCAGGATTATAAATTTATTAGCGAACTTGGTGAAGCTGAACTATTGGTTATGCCTGATCAAAAGAAATCTATAGAAAAGATTCTTAATACTGATCGACCTATAGCTTCACAACCAGATAATAGCTTTACAAAAAACAATCAAATTGAGGAATATTTACAATGGCTATACCAATAGAAGTCTATTTAAGGAATATACAATGTTAAACGAGGGTTATTTAATATCACAAAAAACTATCTCTGTAGATATTCATAATGTTAAAGATAGTAAGATATTGTTGGTTGGATTAGCAGGAGCTGGTAAAACAACTTTGGGAAACATAATATCCAAACGATTTAATATATTGTTAAGATCTACTGATAATTGTCCTTTTGACTGGAATGCATTAAAAACTAATCCAGAACTTGAAGAAAAATTTATAAAGAATTATTTAGATTGTTGTAGTAAAATGATTCTTGATAATAAAAAAGGAATATTAGAGGGAGCAGGTATAATTGAAGTTTATGAAAAAAGATTAAATATTAGAAGTTATATGTTAAAATATCCTTGTATTATTATGGGCGAATCAACTTTGAAAAGTGGTATTAGAGCACAAAAAAGAAGAAAGTCATATATTTATGATTTATTTTTCTTTAAACAAAATATTAAATTTTATCAAAGGATGTTAAATAAATTCAGAAAAGATAGAACTAGTATTCGTGGTGCAAAAATTAAGGAATATAGTCTTAAGAATTTGGAAAATACATTAATAGAAAATTATCTGGAAAAGATACAATGATAACTTTAAAGATAAAGAAAAAAGGACTCTTTATAGAAATCCCGGGAATGTCACCTTTTAGAACTCCAGCAGATGTAAATATATCTCATGTTAGTATTCCCTTAGTTGCATCTGTATTGAAAGCGCAAGGAATTGAAAGATTTGAAATTATTTCAGATACACAAGGAAAAGAAAAAGTATTAACACAGAAAGATTTTGAAGTTGATAAAAAAGCACCTACTCAAGATAATTATGAAGGAAGATTTAATATATTAGAGTCTTTGATGAAAAAATTACTCAAAAAACAAACGAGTAATATACCTTCAAATAAAGAACAAATTACTAATAGATTAAATAGTATTGAGAAGTTATTACTAGAGAAAGAAACTAAAGCTATATACATTACTGAAGAAAAAATAAAAAAGAAAGATGAAGAATTGCAAGATACTTTTATTCCTGAGATTGATTTAGAAGGATTAAAAATGAAAGGTAAAGTATCACAGAAAACAATTAAACAAGATAAATCAGCTATTGATAATAATGCTGATTTATTATCAAATATGTCAGATGAATAAGGGGGTAATGGTTTATGAGTAACGAAGCGAAGAGTGAATTAAATAAAAAAGATGAAATTTTATCTATAGGCCTCGATGTAGGCACGATGCATATCTGTGCTGCAAGATCAGATTCAGATGAAGTCAAAGTAACAAGAAATGTGTTTTTACCACTAGATACAGATGATATTCAAATTTCAGAGTTGAGTGAAATTAATTATGTTGAAACTGAAGATGATGAATGTTTTATTATTGGTTCTGATGCATTTAAGTATGCTAATATTTTTGGACAGAAAGTTTCACGACCAATGGAAAAAGGATTAATATCACCAAAAGAAATTTCCGCAATTGATGTTTTAACATTAATGATTAAAGAATTAATTGGAGATGTTAAATCAAAAGAATCTTATTGTTCATATTCAATTCCTGCTGAAGCAATTGACGAAGCCCGTTCAATTACATATCATGAGAATGTCTTTGCAAGAATTTTAAAAAGTTTGGGTGTCAATTATACTTCAGTGAATGAAGCAATGGCAATTATTTACTCAGAGTGTGCTAAAGAAAAGTTTAGTGGTATTGGTATTAGTTTTGGTGCAGGTATGGCAAATGTTGCTGTAGCATATAAAGGCATTCAAGCATTAACATTTTCAACTGCAAGAGCAGGAGATTGGATTGATAATGAAACTGCTATTTCTCTTGGTATGGTTTCAAATAGAGTAACCAGTATCAAAGAAAAATATATGCAGCTTTCTGGAGCAGTTGAGATAAAAAATAAAAAAACAAAAAGAGTTTTAGAGGCTCTTTATTATTATCATAAAGCACTGATAGATTATACTGTTAAGAAGATCATTAAAGAGTTTAATGATAAAGTTGATATTGAAGTTGATGAACCGATACCGATTGTTATTTCAGGCGGAACAACCATACCAAAAGGATTTGTTACGTTATTTAAAGATGTTGTATCTAGTTACGATCTTCCATTTGAACTTTCAGAAATTCGTAGAGCAAAAAATCCATTAACCGCTGTTGCAAATGGTCTTCTAATAAGAACTATGTCAGATGTTAAAGGAATGAAATAGATTTTATGACCAGAAAAGAAAAAGCTGGAATTATGATGGCAGATTCTTTGATTGAATGGGCGCATATGATGTATAATCATGATACTGCTAAAGGAGTAATTACATCTGTAATTAAACAATTACAAAAAAGATTGGATGAATATATTCCAATAAAAAGAGGTAAAAAATAATGTACGGAAAAGGCAAACACGGTTGTCCAAGGGGATTTGAATGGTCAGAATCTAAGAAGGAATGTATCCCTGAGAGATTAGGTGTGGGAGATAAACTTACAATAAAATCTGAAAGATATTTTTTTAAAAATGAGGTAAATAAAATGACAGAACAAATTAAAGAAAATGGTTGTCCAAAAGGAACTGTATGGTGT
>SDBU01007548.1_pt1 | contig 12512 bp, 13 predicted proteins | sample 2277071 | NCBI WGS metagenome assembly SDBU01 (sample SAMN10397929, study PRJNA504765) | marine sediment metagenome | isolation source: marine sediment core GS08_GC12, 126 cmbsf | place: Arctic Ocean: Gakkel Ridge, Loki's castle | collected 2008
TTGTTGTTCATATTAAAATGAAGCTTTATGTGTGATTCTCTTTTTTTTATTTTCAAATTAAATTTTATTACTATTACATAAAGAACAAGAATAGTTATACTCCTTTGTTTCCTATATTATACATATAGTATTTATTTTGATTGTATGTATAATAAAGAAAAGAAAGAAAGGTTGAGCCAAAGAAAGAAAAGAAAGCAGAAGGGGAAAAATCTCCGCCTTTGGCGGAATGGGGTTTTTTGCGTTCTTTTTTGTGTGGAAACGGGATTTGTTCATTAAGGTAACCTAAGTTGTAATAATATAAAACAACCCTTTGTGTTTAGTTTAAATTGGGCTGAACATTATATTAACTTCTTAGAAAAAGTGGCTGAGAATGGCTTAAAAAAGAGAAAACTAGAGGGAAATTAACCATTTAACCAATTTTTATTTTTTAGATTTAATTTCTTCTTTAACCTTTCTTGAAATAGATTTATTTATTAAATAAACTATTCCAAAAATAAATATAACTATAACAAAAGAAGCCAATAAATTTCCTAAAAATTCTGAAATATTATGTGCTTTGAGTTCTTCTATTCCAGACCAAAATCCCCAACCAAGAGAAAGAACCCAAAAATACCATTTCTTAAATAACCATTTAAAAAATCCTTCATCTTTATCTTTCTTTTCTGTCATTCTAATTTTGTTACTATTTAGTGGTTTATAAATGTATCATTTTTTGAAAAACCAGATTAGAATAAAGACTATTCCTACTGCAAAAACATATAAGAATATATCCTGCTGGATCATGGGAATATTAGCACTATTTTTGATTAGAGTTCCTGTCAGGGCCAGGAAAATAACTGCTATTGAGCTAACCCCCATGCTACTAACTATATCAGCCCTTATCTGTGATTCTTTTTGTCTATTATAAAGGATAAGAGATAATGTAATAAAAATCGTAGCAAAGACTATTAAGTAAATATAATAATTGCAACCGGTGGGCCAGACTAATAAATCCCCAATACTATTTATATTTGTGAATGCTAAACATACCATATCTTATCCTCCGAATTTATAGACAATCCATAGTGCTATAACAACACTAATAGTTAAAAAGGATAGTATCATTGCAACAATAGTTTGTTCTATCCCAAGCACTATTAATGGAACTTTAATTACAAGTGTGAAAATAGTAAATATTATATTTCCGAAAGTTTTGCCTATTGAAACTATTGTAAACATAACAATAGCCCCAAATCCAGGACTGGGTTTCTCCTTAGAGAAAAGATCATATTGAGTTGAACTTGTTCCTTCAAGAGAACCTATAGATTCATTTAAACCCCTGTAAGTCCTACTAATTAATTCATTATCAACTAAAGGTTGTGAAGCTTCATTATCCCTCTGGACAATAATTATAACACTGAATAATGCTAAGATCAGTAAGCCAAGAAATGCCAAGCTTCCAAATATATCTTGAAATTTAGCCATTTTTTATTCTGGTTTCTCCTTATTTAATTTATATATTCCTAAGATTATTATTACTAATACCCATATTCCAGCGGATCCGAGTCCAATTATATTTCCCCTTGTAATTCCTAAAGAGATTGCCCCTATAAAACTTACAGCTAAACCAATTAAAACTTCTGTTTTTGAGTGTGCAAAGAGCAGAAGAAAAAGGAATGTTAAGAAAAACCAGAAAACATATCCGAGGTTTCCATAATCAGAACTTTCTAATTTTACATTTGAAAGAACTATTGGTTGGCCGTCTACAGATACGCTAACCCTAAGAACAGAATCATCAATATTTGGATCAACACTACATATTAAAGTTCCACTAGAAGAAGTTATTGTATTATTACAAATGGTTCTATTTCCAAAAATATCATCTCTTGTAACTTCCATTAAAATAGTTTTTATAGTTCCATCATCAGTTGAGAAATCAAAACTTACAGCACTTGTATTTTCATTATAAGTTGGAAGTGATTGAAAGATTATTCCTAATTGTTCATCATAATTAAAAATAGCGAAATCTTCTGGGGTTGCTTCCAAAATCATTTGACAGGCCCCTATTGTATAATCCTCACAGAAAGCAATAACATTCCTGAAATTTCCTAAAACTATTCCATCTTTAATTACACGTATATTATAAATCACATCATTCCTAACAAAATGTCCAATTGTTTGTCCACTAGAATCTGTTTTTGGCAATTCTACAGTTTTGAAACTATTATTTTCAGCTATATATTGCCGATCAATATAAATAAGGGCATTTTCTACAAATGTAAAATCTTCTGCTTTGAAAGTTATTTTAAATTCAGTGGCATCTGCGGAAAAAAGATCATAAAGAGTTATGTTCTCTGGAATTGTTGAATTTGTTATGGTTGCATTTACAATATTATAATATTCTATAGAATAACCAGTTGCTTCATATTTCACAATAGAATCAATTATGTAAGTGGAAAATAAAAGATTTTCATTTACACAAACTGCAAAAGGATTTATTTTTAAATATTTCTTAGAAAAATTAGCAATGTAATTTTGTCTTCTTATATCTAAAAGATTTATGTTTAATTCTGTTGTAGTATTTGCTGGATCTGATAGCAGAGATTGATTTCCTTCATCCACAACAGTATAATTATATAGGACAATAGTATTAACTGAACAATCATCTAAACTTATACTAATTACTGTTTGATTATTTGAAGTTAGATTAATTATCTGGCCGTCTAATAATATTAAAGACCAAAAAAATGTTAAATTTGTTTTTGTATCTACGTTTGGAGCTAAGAAATCTATTGTTAATATAGAATCATTTCCAGATTGAGAGAAAGATCCGATAATAGATGTTCCATTATAAATGAAATTTGCTATTGTAATTGAATTTGATTCTATTATTATTACATTTGCTATAAATGTATTTATAACTCCTTCAAGAATTTCATTATTAAATTCCTGGCTATTTTCAAATACAGTATAATCCCAAGATCTGGATGTTGAATTTATGTGTCCAAAAGTGTCATTCACATAAAATATAATTGATCTATTTATAGAGTTTGTTATATTAATTTCTGTTTGATTATCTGAGCAAGTTACAGTTTTATTAATTCCCTCAAACTGTAAAATACATGTGTCTATATTAGTATCATTTGCTGACCAATTTACAGAAAGATTTGTATTTATTAAATGAAGATCTATTATTAAAGGGGGTGCTAATAAAACTACTTCTGGAGGAGTTGTATCAATACTTAAATTTCTTATTGTTGCATTCGCACATATTCCATTACCACCACAGGCTTCATAAGTCCAATTATGATTTCCTTCGCTTAGAATTTTTGTAAATATGTATTCTGTATTATTTATTCCTGATGAATTTGTTTCATTATAAATTCCATCAATTATTAAGCTTACATTAGATATTCCATTAGGATTAATTACAGTTCCAATAAAAACTATTGTTTGATTAATTGTGTTAAAATTATCAACAGGAGAATTTAACACTGGAGGAAAAACTAAGATATAAGGCAAACCATTTCCATTATTATATAAATCAGTAATTTCAGAACCATTTAAAGCCCTACCCCATACTGCTATTTCATCCATTTTACCATTTAAATATTCATCTGCATTTGGACTTCCTCCTGCATAATTCATTCCAGAACGAAAAATTGTATAAGACCTTACCCCATCCATTTGGTTAGTAATGTCTCTAACAGCATCATAAAAAACTCCAATAGTATCATTTGATTCTACAACAACACAATAAAAATGCCATTCACCAAAAATAGCTGACAGATCAGCTGTTCCGGTCAATTGTGCTACGGCATTTCTGAAATTTAGCTTTCCAGCTCCACCAGCATTTAAATACATACCTGCCCAATTTCCTCCAGTTGTTGGACCAAATCTAAATAGCATTGGTTGTATTCCTGTTGTATAAGCATCAATATTAGCCCAACCACACCAAGTCCAGGGTTCATTTGAAAAAATTGTATCATAAGCAAAATAATCTGATGTAAAATCACGACCATCTATTATTATACCTGATGAATTTACAGTTCCTGTATTCGTAAGAGTTTTATTCCCTAATTCATCTGTAAAATTATTATTATCCAATTTCCAATAACTAATTAATCCTACATTCAAGTTTTCAGTCCAACCTGCCCACTCATTAATCTTTACTCCAAACAGCGTTGGTATCCACTCAATTTTATCTCCCTTTTCAACATTAGTAAAAATACCTATTGTTAAGTTCTCATTTTTTTTAAAATCAGCAGGATTCAATTTAACCCATTCTTCCCTTTGTTCTAAATGATTTCCTGAAATAACATTTTTACAAACATTAGTTCCATTTACACTTAAAGAACATTCTTGAACATAATCATCAACAGAAACATTAACATAAGTTTTATACTTATAATCGTAATCCCTAAAAAACTCTTTACCTTTATTCTTTAAATTAAACAATTTAAGATCTTTGAAAGCATTAGAATAATCTTTATAACTTCTAACTTCAAATTCAGCTACTTTTTGATAACCTCTAGGAACTTTATAATTTAAGGGTGTATTTAATTGAATTTTTGCTATATCGTAACTAATTAATGGAAGATTAAGAGCATTAATAACAGTAACAGTTTTTGTTTCTTCATCATAACTTTTAACATTATCCCAATCCATAGCTGAAATAGTTCCGACTAAAAGAATTGTCATAAACAAGATTAATAATATTTTTTTCATTTAATATCCTATGTCCTCCCCTATTCTTCTATCTTTTCTAAATAAACCATAAACAAGAATTACTATAAAGGCCCAAACTACTGGAATGATTATATGAAGATTAAGAATAAATTTTGAAGATTTAATCAAGTCAATTGAATAAATATCTAATAAAGTTGTGCTTGAATTTATAACTGTGTTGTAAGCTCCCTGAATCGTAACAGCAAGAATAAATGCTATAATTAATATAACAAATTCAGCGACTATCCATACTTTTTGTTTTTCTGAGAATGTATAGGATGTAATTATCATTAATACAATCATCCCTAAAAGAAGAAAAAGACCATAATTATCTGCACTATCTAAAAAAACATTAATACCTTTTCCTAGTGTATCATCATAAGCCTCTGTGAAATTTACGTCTCCTATTTCAACATCAATACTTGAAAATGTTTGATTTATAAGATTTGCACCATATACAAAAATTCCCATCATAATTATTCCAGCAAATCCTAAGAAGATTAATACGAATAACATTAATGCATTTAGTTTTCCTGCCTTACCCTTTACCATATTTTTTTACCTCTTCTTCATCAGCTTCAATTATTTCCTTTGCTATTTCTGGCCATAATTTATGTCTTACAATTAAATTAGTTATTTTTTCTGTAGCCACTCTCTCTTTTGATTTTCCATTCCTTAATCTTTTATCTTTTATAGTTTCCACTTCTTTATAAAATCTTACTCCCATTCTTGATGGCACTCCCCCATTCTTTTTAATTTTATTTAAATCATTACTCATTGAAATCTCCCATCTAAAAATGCTTTTCCATATTTTTTAATTGTCTTGCTTAATATTATATCTTTCCATACTTCTATGAAGATTATTATTAATATTAGGAAAGTGATTCCAACTGAGAACCATTGAGAGTATGTAAAAATATTTGTAATGAAGTTTGATAAATATGTTAATGTTATGAAACTTTTTGATATTCCGTTAAGGGTTTGTAAGAACCACATGAAGAATCCATAGGCAAACCAAACAGAAAGTAGTTTAAGATATTTTGCTTTAGAAATTCTTGTTATGCTTCCATCTTTATTTGTCTTATTAGAATAAGGAAGTTTTATTGCAGGATAAAGGAAACCCAAGAAGAGAATGAACGTTACAATGAGAATGATAATATAGAGAAGAGATTCTGATGTTTCTAAAGTAGTTCCTGTTGGGGTTACTTCAAAATTGTTTTCCTTACAATTCTCTCCATTTTGGTCGCAGTAGTCATAAATATATTCACCGAGAGTATCGGTTGAAGAAAAACTATAATTCCAAATTTCTTCTTTAAGTTGTGTCATTGGTTGATTATCAATTGCTATTGATGAATTTGGAAAATAAATTGAAACATTGACAGAAGTTGCATTTAAATTTCCTCTTACTGAAACAACTTCCCCCTGTTGATATGTTCCTAAAAATGCACTCGTTAAACTAATTAGAAAAATTCCAATGAACAAGGCTAATATTATTTTTTTCATACTGCCCTCTTTATGGTCAAATGCCCTGTGTTTTTATGAGTTCCGTAAGTTAGGTGAGAAGCCAATGAAACTGTTGTGTCGTCTGATGTAAATTGTAATTTTATTGTATCTCCCGACGACAAGGAAACTAGGTCAGAATGGTGAAGGGTTTTATCTTGGTCTTGTATTCCCAAATCTTCTTCTACGGTAAATCCATTAACTTCTATTCCATTTCTAAGAACCCTCGTTACTGTGTGGCTATCTGGAACTACCGCACTATCCTGAAACGACATTGTATAAGTGATTTCATAAATTCCATCATCATTAATTGTGAATGTATCATTTGTTGCATCATTATAAGTATGACTTATTCCTTGTTTTAGACTTTCTTCATTGTCAAAAGTTACATTCATCCAAACACCTGCACCTGATACTGCTATTGTCTTATTTGTATGTGCAGAAACATAAGCTGAAAGAAAAATATTTTCAGCAGTTACATTTCCTGTAACATTCAAATTCCCAGTAATTCTAATCCAACCATCAACTATGTTATCAATAAATTCTCCTAATGCGAATGTTATTTTTTGTCCAAAAGTCCCTGTGCCTGTTGTTATTAAGTTTCCATTATAATCTATTTTTAAATCTGAAGCACTTCCAAAATAATGACTTGCTCCTCCACCATAACCATAATAAAAATCCCTACCTACATATTTAGGAATACTAATATCTAATCCCTCCTCAATACTCCCATCGCCTGAAAGATAAATCCAATCACCTGATTGTATAATACTTAAAGTATTGTAAGTGTCGGCTATTATGTTCCCAGTAAAATTCCCATCTCCAATAACATTTAATTCTTGTTGAGGGGTTGTTGTCCCGATGCCGACTTTATCATTTATATTAGTTAAAAATACATTTGTTCCGCTTCTTTCCCACGCTGTTGAATTAATATAATTTGTAATATAAGTATAGGTTATATTTGTAACAGAAGTTCCATAAAGACCATCTTCTGAATAAATGTCTGCTGATGTGATTCCAATTAACAAAATTAGAAATAATGCTATAATAAAAAACACCACTTTTTTCATTACTTTTTAAATATTTTTATACTTAAAAATCTTTGTAAACCTTTTAACCTCTCCAAGTTCTGGGATTAAGTAAATTAAATCCCTTTCTTGTTGGAGTTTGAGGAAGGGATCTTCCAACAAGATCAGATTGAGTGATTATCCTGGACTGATTTATTTCTTCTATTGTCTTTCCACTAATAGCTTTTCTATACGTTGATTCAATCAGGTGAAGGGTAGTAACAATTAATAATCTAAATTTTGTTTTCTTGAAATTATTATCCATTCCCATTTTTTCATAATTTGATAGAATATATATTATTAATTCGTCTCCTAAATCTGCAAGAATTTCATATATACGCATTTCAGAATAATAAGATAAGGTAGTATTTTTATCAACATATTTAGAAATAATTTCCATCATTGCACTAACTCCGAATGTATTTAATGGTATTTGATCTTTATTTTTTGGCCTTATCCAACCCATATCTCCATTTTTTAGAGTTCCAATGTATTCCCCTTTATAAAAATGTTCAAGTTTTTCCAATAGTTCCACAGTCTCAATTTGATATTGAATAAGATTTTCATTTTTATTTCCTGCTAATGCAAGAGCAGACATATCTACTGCCTGTTGAGTATTTTTACCTTTTACGTTTCTATTTTCATCTTCTAGTGCTTCAATATATTTTTCTGTATCTATATCTTCCATTATCTTTTCCTTCCTTTTTCGTAATTATGTTTAGCTATCATATAGCAGAGAAGAAAGATTACACTTGAAATAATAATAGTAGCTATCAAAACTCCTATAATTTCCCCAATAGATCCATTAACAAGAGATTCATATCCAGACCATATAGAATATAAAATTACAATGAACCAAAAATACCATTTAGTATATGTCCATTTAAAAAAGTTAGGAAAATTGTGTTCTGTCATTTATTAATCCATTAATCAAAGATTCCTCCATGTCTTTTAGGAGATTTTTTCCTTTTTATAGTTTTTGTTTTAGCAGGTTTTCTTTTTTTTGGAGGTTTGCTAAGCTGTGCAATTCTTCTTCTTAAAGTAATTTGTTTCTTTTCTTGAACTGTATCAAGTAAATGACGCCCTTTTTCTATAACTCTTCCCTTGATGAGGGGAACTCTTTTTCCTTTAACGATTCTATATCTTCGGAATTTTGCAGAAGTTTTTCTTGAATATCCTTTTGGAGTTTTTAGTCTCGGAACGGAGGGCTTTCCTATACTTGGTTTTATCCTCGCTGTTCTTCCAAGTGATGTGTCTGTGATATAGTTTCTTAAATCTTTTGCTCTATTTTTTGAAAGTGGAACTTTACTTACTTTTATTAATTTTGGCTTCCTTCCTTTCTTTGTTCGTTTTAAAGGTCTGGCCCATACTTCGTAAGCTTGTGGTCTTACTGCTTTTCTTCTTTTTCTTATTTTACGACGAGGAATCTTTATTGGTCGTGGGGGCGGTCTAATAGGGGGTCTAATCGATGGTCGTCTTGGAGGTCTTTTTCTAGGAACAGGTTTTCTAGGAACAGGTTTTCTAGGAACAGGTTTTCTAGGAACAGGTTTTCTTGGCGGTCTTGGTTTTGGTCTAGGTCTTGGTTTTGGTCTAGGTCTTGGTTTTGGTCTAGGTCTTGGTTTTGGTCTAGGTCTTGGTTTTGGTCTAACTCTTGGTGGTCTCTTGGGAATTCTAACTCTAACTCTTGGTTTTCCTATTTTTCCTCTAGATAAAGAAGTTTTAAATCCTGTTTCTTTTCTTAAATTACTTCTTAATGTTTTTAATTCTTTAGTTGTTATCTTTCCTTTACTAGCTTTCTCTAATAATTTCCTTGTTCCTGGTTTTGCTTTTATTACTTCTGCTTTAATTATTGGAACTCTTTTTCCTTTAATTAATGTTACAGCAATCGTTTTTTGTTTCTTTATTATTTCTCCAGGAGCTAAAGTTATTTCTGGCTCTTTAGTTATTGCCCCAATAGGTTTAAACTTAGCAGATTTTTTTAACTGGAATTGTAATAATTTATTTGCTTCTGCACTCGTTAATGTCTTTCCTGTTTTAAATTTTCTTTCTATCCCTTTTAATGCTTTTGGAAACTTTTGAACTTTTGCTTTCTCAAATATTAAAACCTGTGGCTTTTGTGTTTTGAATGTTACATCTCCTTTAAGAATATCAGATAAACTTGCTTCTTTTTGCACTCCTAATCTTGATGGTCTTAATCTTCCTTTTGGATCAGCGAAGAAAGATCTTTCAAGAAGTGATCCTGCCCTTCCTGTTTCTGTTCTTATACTTTGATCTAATTTTATTAATTCTTTTTTTCCTATTTTTCCTTCATCAAATTTCTTTAATAGACTTTTTGTTGTCCTTGATAATTTTGCTTCGCCAGGTATTGGTTTTCTAACTATTCTTGTTTTTTTTGTCAATCTAACAAGTCTATCTGCTTGTGTAGAAACAGCAGTTACTTCTTTTCCTGCAAGTCTTACTTGTTTTTTTAATGGTATTCCTAATTTCTTTACAGGACCACCAATTTTAATATTTATAGTTTTTCCTTTTACTTGGGAAGGAACTGTTATAATTCTGCCTTTAACACCTGCAAATTTAGGAGATAATTTTGTTGCCAATTTTCCACCAGCTTTTCCTACAACTTTAAAAGCTTTTCCTGTTCCTTTCATAAGCAATATTTCTGTTCCTACTTTTACTATGGCTTCTGTTGGACTAACTTTTATAAGATAACCAACTTCTTTAACTTCTTCTACTAAAGCACCAGGAATTTCAGGAATTGATTTAATAGATTCAACTGGGTGTGTTACTAATTGTTTTATTCCTAAACCAAAACCAATAAGTGATGATGATGCTGTTAATCCAACTAATTTTGCTTCTCTCTCTACAGATGGCTTTTCTGTTCTAACTAATTCTCTTGATTTATCAACAAGAGTCAATACTTCTGTTCTTACTAGACCACCTTCTTCTATTTTTTTTACTATTTCTTTTGATAAACCTTCTTTTTGTTTTTTCAATTCTGGAGTATGTCCTTTCTTCTCTATTTCTGAAATTAATTTATCTGCTCTTTCTGTTAAAGTTAATTTTCCTTCTGGTTCTTTTATTGGTGGTTTAATAAGTGGTCTCTTGGAAATTTTAACTTTTGGTTCAGGTCTAATTCTTGGTAGTTTTAATAGTCTTATTTTTTTAAATTCTCTAATGACTTTTCTCTTTGCTCTTTCTTGTGCTTTTTTAGTGATTTGTGTTTGTGCTTTTTTAATGGCTTGTGTTCGTGCTTCTGTTTTAGCTTCTTGAGATGCTCTTAATTGTTCTGTGTATGTTAACTTTGGTGTTTTTAATAAAGTGATAGTTCTTCCTCCACCTGTAGAATAAGTTCTTGTTGTTGGTGTTTCAGAAATAGGTGGGGGGGAAGGTCCTATATAAGCTGTAGGAGGAATAATTTTTATTTCTCCTCTACCTAATTTATAAAAGTAACTTTGTATATTTTGAATTATTCCCATTTTATTTTAAATTCTCTTTTTTACTAATTATTTGGTTGAAAACAATATTTATAAATATTTGTAAACGAACTTTTGCACAATAACTTTAAAAATGTTATAATCTTTAGAAAAATATGCCAAAAAAAGATTTTTCCACAGGAGAAAACATAATTTCTGAGACTGGAAATTGGAATGTGGCCTCAGATTTTGCTAGAATTAAAATAATGCTTCCTCTTGAAAAATGTGAATGTTATGAAGATATTGCTACGTTTGGTTATGAATCAATAATTGAGGAGCTTATGGGTTATCAAATTCAAAATGATTTTGTGAGATATAAGGGATTGGAAAGATTGATTAAGGAATTATTGAAGATATGTAAAAACTCAAAATTTGCTATGAAAAGGGAAGGAACTGAAAAAGCACTTAAAGAATATGAAGAAAAACTTAAACAAATAAAAAATATTCTTCCTTCATTGATTGAGATAAAAAATAATCTTATAAGCAAAACCAAAGAATGGAAAATAATCAATTCTAAAAAATTTGATAGGGTTCTTGAGATAGTCATTGAGATAAAATCCTTTATTAATTTTCCATTGAATCAAAATCACTTAATCTTTACAGATAAACCAGAATTTGATCCTCATTCCTATAAAAAATCAGTGAAAGAAAGAATGACTGACAGAGGATAAAATGCTTTCAAAATCAAAGATTATTTGGACTCTTAAAGAATTAACAAATTGTTTAAGACAAAGACAATTAAATAAATATGATGTTTATATTGGTGTTTCAGGAAAAAGAGGGGATGGGAAAAGCACCATACTTTTTAAGATATTTAATTCTTTTAGGAAAGAAGGATTTAATCCAGAAAAACATCAAGAGTATTCTAGAGAGAAAATTATAAATCTTTTAGCAAATCAGCAATTTAGTTTTTGTTGGGATGATGAAGCAATAAACTCTGGATATAAAAGAGATTTCCAAATGAAAGGCCAAAAAGATATGATTAAGATAATTACAAATTATAGAGATAATTTTAATATTACTGGTTCTGCTATTCCTTTTTTTTATAGTTTAGATAGGGATTTAAGGGAACTTATCTTCCTTCATATACATGTCGCAGAAAGGGGTATTGCAGTTCTTCTTATGCCTTTAGAAACATCAATCCATACTACAGATCCATGGGATACAAAAACTAATATTAAAGTTGAAGAACAAGAAAATAAGAGAATAAAAGGAAATCCAAATTTAAAGTTTAGGTATCATAGATTTACAACATTTGTAGGGTATCTTTATTTTGGGCCTATGACTCCTAAACAAGAAAGAAGATACTTAGAAAGAAAGAAAAGGAAAAGGGCTTTGTCTTTAAATATTGAAGGAATTGAAACACAATTAGATTTTAATCAAAAGATATATAATGCTTTAATAGAAGGAAAAGTTACACAAGAAGCTTTACAAGGGGCTTGTTTTATTGAAGGAAAAAAATATAGTTCTGTTACCACAATGTTGAACATTATGCTTAGAGATAATGGTGTTGGTAAAACAGTTGGGGATTTCTTAATAAAAAAGAAACCAAAGGTTCTCCTTAATAAGAATAGGGGGCAGATAGATGAACTTTTATCTGGCTGTTAGGGTAATATTGTTCTAATTATTATTAGGTATTCACTTCTAAAAATTTTGTTCAGAGAAATTTAATTATAGGGCCTTACTTTTTTTGTGATCTAAACAGCTATTTACTGGGGGTTTGCTCATTCTTTTTACTTACTACTACCAATTTTTAAGGGTTTTA
>SDBU01007549.1_pt1 | contig 12512 bp, 14 predicted proteins | sample 2277071 | NCBI WGS metagenome assembly SDBU01 (sample SAMN10397929, study PRJNA504765) | marine sediment metagenome | isolation source: marine sediment core GS08_GC12, 126 cmbsf | place: Arctic Ocean: Gakkel Ridge, Loki's castle | collected 2008
AGCATCTACGCGAATCGTAGCCGTTGAATAGATACGAAAATCAAACGTCAATCCAAATTCTTCGTCCGCCTCGTCATTGTAGTGAATGTCAGTGAACCAACCTATCTCGATACCAAAACAGGTTGAAGCTGAGAGCAAAAAAAGCAATGCCATAAACCTTTTCACTAAGAACTCCTTACTATTACTTGACCTAATAATCTTTTGATTTTATCGGAACGAATAGCAGCCATGTAAGACTGTGCTTGAGACGCAACATTAACAACAGTCTCATCTTCGCCCAATCTTCGCATGAATATCTCGGCACTTCTTGCAGCTATGGCCGGTCCCCACTTAGCATCGTCAGGAGTATCAGCATCATTTTGAAACGCCGTAGGTCTATCTGCCACGGAGATGGCTTCCAGTTCGTAAATATCGTTGGGCTTGGGTTTTACATATATATTTTGACCAAATAATAGACAAGAAATGGGTTCCGCACGAAGCTCAAATTTTCCGTCTGTAAAGGTGTCGGTCACATTCGCTGCATCGAGGGTTGTAGTCCCCGGAGTGAACGCGCCATCAGATTTGATAACCGTAACGTAACCCATGTAAGCAGATTCAGAATCCGATGACGTGAGTGCGTCAAGGGCAATTCTTGGCGTCAAGTAACCCGTTACATTGTCATTAGCGGAGGATACTGTGATGTCACCATCCTCGTCTATTCTGAATGACCACGCGCCAAATTTACCAGCAGGTACAGCGTCACCAGTCAAAACAACCTCGCTCGTAGCTTTAGAGTAAGACCTGTTTTGAATCTCATAATCAAAAGCATCATGTTTGACTTTCGATGAGTCACTCGTTCCTATCGCAAGTCCGGGGTCGGTTATGAACTGTTCGCCCTTGAGAGTGTCGCCGTGCCCAAGAGTAGTCCTTGAACCATCAAAATGCGCAAAACGATGACGATGGTGATGACGTTCGCCAAAGAAGACCTCTCGGTCCCTTTCGAGGGTAATTTGCGCACCGTTTATTGTTACAGGGTCATCCAGTCTGTCAATGTTTTGGCCAAGAGAGTAAATTCCCGTATCAGTCGCAGAAAGAGCTTGGGTGAAAAACACATTGAACTCGTCAACTTTTGCGTCATGCGAGAAGAAATTAACGAAGTAGTCGTTTATCTCTTTGTTGACATCTTCATCAGAAATCTGGTCAGTGCTCGGCCTTCCGGTCAGTTGCCGGAATAGCGTTCTTTGCTCGGCTAATGTCCATGTTTTTGTATCAGCCATTCTTCTTTTCCTTCTTTTCTTTGAGGAACTTCCGCAAAGACTTACCGGCTTTTTTGGCAGACTTTATGTCTTTCCTTAATTCCCTATGGCCTTGTCCGGTTCTTCGGTTTCTCATAAAGATAGGGCGCTACGCCTCATTTCAGTATCAGGCCAAAGCCTGCGCGTAATGTTTTTGACGATGCGCCCTTTTCCCATTAACCATCCGCGGAAGCTGTAACAGCAGAAGTGTCACTTCTTCGCGTTCCTTCGAAGTCGTCTCCATCATCGTCAGTAGTGTAGTTTTCCATAAATACTCCATCATCGAAAACCGTCATTGCTAAATGGTTCGTTGCAACATCAGCAGCAAAGAAATTACCTTTGACAAACCCGCCCGTGGCATCCACGATTTCTATTGCCGGTTCTGCGTTCAAGCCGTTATCAGCAACGAGGTCACCGTTGATTATGGTGTTATCAAGGATGTGCAAATCCGTAGAGGCCACAGAAGAAAAATTGACAGCGGCGGTACTATAATCGCCCATAATCCTGCAATTCTGAATAGTCGTATACGATGTATCGTTAGACGAACTAATGGCCGCTACGGCCTCAGCCGCTTCAGACCTGAACATACAACCATCAATAGTTGTGTTTATGCAGGCATTGCCGATTCGTAAAGCTATATCAAACTCGTCCGTGCCGGTGTTGTCACCAACTTCCCACCAAACACAATCCTTGAAAGTCGCATAATCAGAATTGGCCACAATATCAACACCTACCGCAACCGAATCCAACGAAGTAAGGAACCTGATATTCTTAAAGGTTACATTATCCGCCTGGACAAGGACTGTCCCATCCGCCGCCGTAAAGCTGAGGGTGGGCACAAGAGAGCCATTTCCAAGCCCCCAAATAGTAAGACCTATTACGTCGGCGTCAACAGCCGCAGCGGAAGCAATATTTTCAGCATGACCAGGAGCAACAAGAATAACATCTCCAACACTTGCTGTAGCCAAATCAATAGCTTCGTCAATCGTGTCTGTGGCGGTAGCCCAGGTTAAACCGTCTTCCAGGCCCGTAGATTCACCACTGTCACAGTAAATAATTTTTCCCTTGCCTAACCCTAAAAGACCAAGGGTATCGACATCGAAAAGATTCGCTATACCAATAGGCTCACTTCCAGCAGTAGATTCGGTTTCACTGTAAGTATTGCCTGCTACATAACAATCTGCGGCAATTATCGAAGCCTGTGGAGTCGTTTCGTTACAGATAATTGTGTTATTGACAATCACGCCTGTAGTTGTTGCGACTAATTCTATTCCGGGTTCGGTATTCAAACCGGCATTTCCGCCGATAATCCCGTTGAACAGAATATTGTCCTTAATAGTAATGTGGTTCGAGGCTGTCGTCTCATTCTGAATACAGGCCACGGCACGGTCACCGAAAATCTGATTACCCGTGATTCTCAGATAGTCACAATCAAGAAAGTTAATTGCCGACTGAGGCCCGGCATTGGAACCAGGGTCACCGAAGAAAAAACAATCTTTAACAGTACCCCTGTCAGCAGCAGCCGCGATAGTGATTGTGTCGATAAACTCATCCGTGGTAGTAGTCTCGGTTTCAAAGGTGCAATTCTGAATAGTCCAGTTTATACAACCCGCTTCGACCTCGACAGCCGTAACCACACCGGTTACAGTAGCGATAAATCTTAGATTCTTAATAGTAACACTATCGCCATCTGCACCGAGGATAAAAGTATCGACATCCGTATCGTAACTGAAAGTCGGCATTTCCGAACCATTACCTTGTCCAATGATTGTTATGCCCGCTATATCAGCATCGACAGCAGCGGCCCCGCCCAATGTCTCAGCATGACCGGCAGCGACATAAATAGTATCGCCCCTATTGGCCGTGCAAAGATTAACCCCCGCATCGAGTGTCGCAACCGCAGTGCCCCAACTTTCACCGTCACCAGCACCAGGAGTACCTGAATCAACATAGTAAACATTTCCCGTCCCTGTGTGTCGTCCTTCAGCCGGTTCGGTTGGGAAAGGAAACGCAGGAGCGTTAATAGCCACGTTCGCCATATTGCCTTCTACATGACAAGAGCCAGGGTCGAGAATGAAAGCCGAGCCGCCAAGATTGGCAAATACATTGTCAGTGATAATGCCCGTAGCAGTCGAAGTAAGTTCGATACAGAATTGGTCAATATCTTCCTGAATGACAGTGTTTTTTGTAATCAGAAGATTCGTATCGGCCTGGTCACTAAACATCAATGCAGCCACATCAGCATCGGCATTAATATGATTACCCACAACAGATAAACTATCAATCGCAGCAGCGCCACCATCAATAAAAGTGGTCGCGCCTGGCGTAGCAGCTTGGTTTATCCATGTATTGTAGGCAATCGTTACGTTGTCGGCACCGGTAACTAACTGAAATACTTTGTCGAACTCGAAAGTCGCTGTACCGGGCTCTGGAAATTCACAACCGATAATTAAAGCATAATCGCTTTCGTCAGCCAAAGTAAAACAAGCAGCCACCTCGGCGATACCCGCAATGAATCTCAGGTTAAACACCGTAACCCCTTGCGCATCGATTATGAACTCGTCGGTCGCGGTATCGAAAGTAAACTCCGGTGTATCAGTTCCCGACCCGATACCGATAACGGTCATATCATCGATGTCAAGGGTAACATCAGCAGCAAGGGTCTCGGCATGACCCGAAACAACAAGGATAACATCGTGATTGCCATCCGTACACAGGGCAACAGCGGCGTCAAGAGTGGCTTTGGCAAGTGCCAAACTAACCCCAGTGTCAGAATCAGAGCCAGTAGCACTATCGACATAAAAAATATTGCCCGTACCCAAATCGGCAAAAACACCGCCTGAAGCGGCACCTGCGGTCACAATGTCCGAGTTGAGGGTAGAAATCCACCCCCTCAAATCCTGGTCAAAAGTTCCGGCGTTTACGGTGGTAAAATTTATCTCGGTTACATCGACCGTGCCAAAAACAGGGATGGCGGTCAATACAACAATTAAAAAAATCAAAATCTTTTTCATAACTATTCCTTTCTTACAATAAGTCTTTGTTGTACTTAGCAACTTTTTTGTTGTAAACATCGACAGAGCGACCATCTGCGATTAACTGCAAAAGCTTGCCCTCTATCTGGTTTTGGTTGTCGATAACCCGATTGATTACTTTGGCAACTTCATTGATATTATCAACATCCGTTCCTCGTACATTTTCCATAAATTGTTCCCTTATACGGGCTGTTTTAATTCATCAAGGACTTTAATGTCCGTTACCATGCCAAACGGGGCATCGGATGGGGCTTCGCCGAGATACTCAAATAAGAATCTTGACTTGCCACCTATCCTTTTGCATTCTTCGCCCATATAGCCTTCTCTGGGAGGTCCGGGAACCGGCACTCTCCCATAGACAGGCTGGACGGCAATCTGTTTCCATTTCTTGACGTGATATTCAGACAAGACATGGATTTGGTCGGCGATAAGATGAATAAAATACTTACCACCAAGATTGGCCGTATGCGACGCATCGTCCTGTTCGAGGTTGTTGAATACATAGTATCCACGTTTACTCGCCTCGATTGCAACAGTTTCAGGAGAAGGTTTTATTTCCTTCTTTTTAAGGCCTAACTGTTGCCTCGCCTTTGCCAACTGGAGTTCCGTTGGGTTCTCAGGCAAATTGATGGGTATTTTGAGGGCCTCAGATTCAGCAATAATAGTCGCACGGTCAATTTTAGCCTGTCGCTCAACTCTGAACTTCTCCTGAACTTCAGATTCAAATTTCAACCGAGCCTCAATCTTCCTGGCTTCTTCGGGAGCAAGACCTCCAGTGGTAATATCGACAGGAGCAGACGTTCCGGCTGCCTTCGCCGCAATCGCCACTTCTATCTCACCAGCATCAAGACTTGTCTTTATACCCAACTCTTTAGCCTCCCTTTGGAGTCTATGGTAACGCTGTAATCCAGTTTCTTTTCCAGTTTTTTTAACTTGTTCCATCTTAAAAATCCTTTCTAAAATTAAGCATCGGGGTCGATGCCATCTGTCCAGCCATCAACGTCACCGTGGTCAACGTTTTGGCTTGTTTGCTTCGCTTCGTAATACCATTCCTGGCCATTAGTATTCAAGGCGGCTGCGATAATGACGCCTTGATAACCGCCACGTTGCAAACTAACATCAACACGCTGCCATACCATCGAGTTGTCGGTTACATTCTCGCCAATGGCATCCGGCCATGTAGGTTCAGTGGAACCCGTTGTCCCTGCCGTCACACACTCGAAAAGAGCATGGCGGTCGGTAGTGGAGCCTACTGTCGGGTTAATGTAAGTACCGGGAGCAGTAGCGGTACGAGCGACAACAGTGATAGTATTACCTTGCCTGTCATCGACTGTCGTATTACTGGCTTCCCATATTCCTATGGAAGGTCTTTGGCTGCTCGCCTCATAGGCAGTAATGCCGGCAGCGTCGCCGAGTTTCGAGATAACACCATCGGCGCCATTTGTAATCATTCCTTCCTGAGAACCAGAGGCCTCATCTTGCTCTTGACGTTTGTACCATCTGATATGGTCTGGATTTGTTGTTCCAACCTCGTCCATATCAAACACATCGGGAATGAACCCTATCGGAAGATTTATCAAGCCGTCATCGGCCTCATAATGTCCAACTTTAATTTGATTACCCATAATTTTTCCTTTCTTAAACTGTCGTTACTAAAACGTGTCCGAAGTTGTCATTCAATATCTGGGCTGCAAAATTCTGCAACCAACCCAACGTGGTAAACCTTTGCAACGGAGAACCAACCTTGTCCTTTGGTGTGAAGATTAGGGGCGCGTCAGCGGAGTTGCCTGTTATCTTCACTGTCCCGAAAAACTCTTCGCCAAAAATAAGATTCTGATACCCGGTCGTTGTGCTGGTTCTGGTGGCGTTAGTCGTTAGGAGCCACCGAATATCATCGGTAGAGCCAAACTCATCTTCCATTGCCTGGTCCTGGGCATAAGAACTGACGTGCTTGAAACCACTGACATTCTGGAGCTTGGTTCTTTGACCTGTGTGACATATTCCGATAAACGAAGCCCTTATGGGAGATGTGGCAACTTTGACGCTTGCACTTATCTGTGGTTTAATCATTCGGGTGTTTTGAACCAGAAGATTCGTCACAATTATGTCAAGGTCGGTCTTATTGATGAATGTCACCGTCGGCGAACCGTTAGAAGCTGTAGTCTGAGAAGCCGTCCCACTTGCAACGTCTCTCGTGAGAGTGTCAAGGGTCAACCTCATGTTGTCTAACAGAATGTCAGCCATCTGGGTCTGGTCGTCGGTAATACCAGTAAAGGTCATCCACTGGCTCGTTACAATCCATGCTCCGTATTCTTTCATCTTGACCTGAATATCGGTCTTTGCCAAGAGAATCGGGGCAGGGTCAATACCCTCAATCAGCGGCACCGTCTGCGCAGCAGGATTGCTCCATCTACGCCACTTATTAGTGTCGCCGGTATGTTGAGGCATAGAGTCTTTTTTTCCAAATCTTACATAAACGAAGGCGTCAATCACCCTCAGCAACACCTGACTCTGATAAAAGATGTTGATAGGATGGTTTATCCTTGTGGTCGTGTGCATATTGTTATTTGTTGGCATTTCTATTTCCTTTCGTTAAACAGGTTCGCCTCTTGCTAACTTTTCTCGAATCCCAAGGCTCTGTTCTCTGGTCATTATTTTCTGACCAGCGGGGTCTCCTGCACCACCGCCACCTGCGGCTGAACCGCCCAACGGCAGAGTGGCATCGTCAACCCGTTTTTGATGCTCTTGATTCGAGTTTTCGGCGCTCTGAAGTTTCTTTAGTTCCCGCTCTTCCATAACCAACTTATAGGCCCCTTCGGGGGTCTGAGCGGAAGCTGACAAATGTGGTTTACTTCTTAACAATTCCGATAGTTCCTGAGATGCAAGGAAACCTCTCGTACCTATTCCGGCTCCAACTACCTCAGAAACGTCTGGATGGCTCTGAGCGAACTGTTGATTAGCAATCGCCTGGGCTTGCTGTTGCGAATTTGCAGCGTCAATCTGCTCTTTACGGTTCATTACCCTCACATAATCTTCTCCGTAAAGGTCGGCCGCGATTAAGCCCAAATCGGCAATAGCTTGTTCCATAGAAGTCTTGGGCTGCGTAGCTGTCTGTTGAACCATCCGGTCGGCAAGTACCTGATTTTGCTGAACCGATTGGTCAAGTTTCTGCTGCGTCAACCTCGTAGTCTCTTCGGCTGCTTTTGCCTTTTCGTTAGCCTTTTCAAACTCTTCATACTTAACAGTTTTTTCGCTCCTCTTAGTACCATCCGCAAGAATTTCGTCTTGCCCTCCAGTGACCGACTGGTTTAGGTCTTGCTGGGCGACCGCGCCAGCATTTAGGTCTTGAGTAGCGACCGACTGCTCACTGTTTAGGTCTTTTTCCATCGTACTATTCCTTTATTTAAGGTAATAAAAAAAGCCCTCGCGCGTATCTCACCGAGAGATACGTCACAAGGGCCTATTTTTTAGGTAATCCTTAATCTATTTAGTTTTTAGTTACTCAATGGGATACGGTCGAGAATCTATCTCACTAAACTTAAAATTATAATTTGCATTGCTATGAGTTCTTGACAGATTGAAACATATCTGAAAATTATCATCAGGAAACGCTTCCTTTAATTTCCCGTTAGCAATTCTTATAGCTTCTTTTTGTTTTTCTGTCAACATTTTTTCTTCACGCTTATAATAGGTTGTCCGTTTTCGTACCACACTCTCCATGTAAGTTCGCGCCAACCACACTTTTCCCTATCACAAAACATTGTCATAGTGATAAGGATGTTGTCCTTAATGTACTCAGACATCTTCTTGGTGTACCGCTCATCGAGCTTTATATCAGGGTCGATTTCGACTTTAACGACGTTATCCATCATGCCTCCTGCGAATAGCGTCTATTCTTTTTCGTTCTCTTCGCTCCCTTTCCCTCTCAACCATCTCGAATGGCGTCATTCGTTGGATATTGACTACGCCAACATTGTTGACGGAGAATTTCAACTCATCAACACTGCAGTTGTTTTCCAATGCCACCTTTTTCAACATAGTTTCGGTTTCTTTGCGAAATTCATCTGCAAGAGATTCCGTGTCTGATGTTGGTATCCAAATCTCATTTCTTGCGACCACGTTTTTTCTTTCTGGCTTCGCGCCTTATTTTTCGTTTGGCTTTTGTATGTTTAGGCATTTTGTACTCCAAGCATTTCAGCAACTTCCTCTATGGGCTTTTCGACATAGATACCGAAACCATCCTGCATTATAACTGCTGTATACTCCTTATCCAACCAATTTGGGTCAGGTGAATTATGTTTCATTATAAATCTTAAATACTGAACGTGCTGGGGATTAACAAAACAAATCTTGTACGCATCCGAACTGTGTCCGTCTCCTAAGATTTCTAATTTAACCAGCATTTTGTCTTTCCTGGGTCTTCGCTATTTCGACTTTAACTTGTTCTTTGATTAAACTGACTATCGGGTCTGCTTGTAGTTTTTGTATCTGGGCCATTGTCTTGGCGTTATTCAGAGGTATCTCCGACCTCTTCTCTTGAGCGTCTGCGATGTTTTCCTCAGCCTGAGTGATTTGGACGGCAGTCAATCCCTGAGTCAATCTATCGGTAGTCTGTTGGCTTTGAATCTGGGACTGTTGTAATTGTTGTCTTTGTTTTACGGCCCGTTGAATAGCCTGTAAGGTCGGGAGCTTGAATTGCATCGGTGAAGCCTTGACCAACATATCAGCCGTAATGACACCCCTAAATTCTTCAGGATGGTCCTTTAGCAAAGTCTTGAGTTCCTGGTAGTACATATTCTGTTGGCTGTCGGTCAGGAGTCCTTCGGTTGGCGAACAATCGAATCTCGTCAGGTCATCGTCGTAAAAACCTTCTGAGGGCTGTTCGTTGAGTATCTTCTGAATACGGGTCGGGTCATAGTTAAGTTGAACTAATTGGACTTGTTTCTTGCCAAAGCCTCTTTTGGAAGTTCTGAGGTTCTCAAACATCCACGCCTGCGCAGTAAGAGCCTGACCTGTTCTAAAGTGTGCCAAGACGCCTGAGATTTCTATATTCTTATCATCGGTACCGAATATCTCCTGATTAAGACCTCCCTGTTCGGTTTGGTCCTTATCTATAATCTGGAGCATTGTAAATACCGACTGAGGAACTTCTGAGGCCTGTCTCTGTTGGAAAATCTGCTCAAGTAACATCTCGTCTGGTACATCTTCGTTCAACTGAAGGTTGACCCCCTGGCCACTCAAATAGGTATCTTCCGGGTTCATCAGGTGTTTGCTGCGTGTTATCCTTACGCCCTGAATCTGACTCTCGATTATATCCATTGCCTGATTTATTTTGCGGTTATACATCCTCTGTGGGTCGCGAAGACCTCTCGTAAAAGCCTGTAGTTTCAGTTCTGTTCGAGGCTGTTCGGGACACCACATACCATGTACCCACGTATAGTTATGGTCTCTTAACTTGGTGGGGTTATCACCCTCCCATATTAGTTCGTCATCAATGAGTATTTTCAGTTCGACCTTGTCTTTAATGTCTCTGAACTTCACAAGGAATGGGGTCCCGTTTGGCATTCTGAACTCTTGTATGATTCTGTTGGCTAACTTCTTGTCTCCATTGGCCTGCTCACGGGTAAACTGCTCAAATGTCATCTTCTGGCCGGTGATTCTGTGTTGGACAGTAGAGACCTCCTCGGTGGTCCTGTGCCACCATTGCTCGAAGAGTCTTTTACCAGCTTTGTTCATCATAGCAGGAGTGCCCTGGAACGGCCACCGAGATGAATGGGTTAAGGGGTTTATTCTTTCAATCTCATCCGCCTGGGTAGGAACTAACATTTTCGCCTTGTCTTCGGAAATCCACTGACCCGTGAGAATATCGCCACAATCAGAAAGGTCGTCCTTGGTAAGTCCGTGGTCCAATAAGAACTGGTTCCATCCCAACCTACCGTACTGTATGAGTCCGTCACGGTCGCGCCACGACTCTATTAAATTATGACCCTGAACTAAGGTTCCCCACTTAAAAGCCTCTGACAGCACATCGTAGCCGCCATGTCGGGCCATCAGGGACATTATGACCCCGGTATGTTGATTGCAGGCGTGGTCTTCTTTTTCGTCGAAGTTCCCCTGCGGGCCTATTTTCAATATATGACGGTTCCTAATCTCATATCCGTGGATTAAGTTGACTTGGCGGCTTATTTTGTCGATTGTGTGGAGGATTCTGTTCTGGCGGTCGGCACGTTCCATTTCTTCGTGGGTATGCTGGGCCTTCAGGAAGAAATCCAGGTCTAAACACGCCTGCTCGTTGAACGGTCGCCACGCGGTGTCGTTTATCTCGTAAACGTCGTGAAATTCAGACATTGTGGTTGTGTCGTTAGGCATCAAGGTTCCTTATGACTAAAGTTGTCTTCATGCTATGAAAATGTCCGCACTTAACACATCTCGCTATGTAATCATCCTTGTTTTTCAAATAAGTCTGCGTGCCACAAGAACACATCAACCAGTTTCCCACTATTTTAGGTTTGTTAGGCATTACGTTTCCAGTAGCATATCAATAAGTCTTACTCTTTGCTTTTTATCCTGCTCCTCACACCACTTTTTAATGACAGGTATTTTATATAAACGGCAAGCGGGCGATTCTGTTTTGCATAAGGCAACTATTTCATCTATTTCTTTTTTGTTAGGCATTTATTTCTTTTAGCCTTGCTGCCAAATTAGCAATAAGCATTAATGTTTCGCTGTGCGGGTCACAAACTATAATCATTTCTTCTTTTTTCGTAGGCTTGACTTTCGCAGCACAATAATCCTGTATTTCTTCGCATGTCATATCGCTGTGTAATTGCTTCATCCGGTTCTCCTGTACTGGTTGCTCCATTTATCTATCTGACCTTTCGTAACACCACCACCGGAAGAAAGCAAGCCTGATTTCATGGCCTGACACATCTCTTTCAGAGAATCCGAAGGGTGAGAGGCCCAATCGTGGAGAGGTGTTTCTTTGTAGACTCTGTTTTCCTCATCGTATTCCCTTCGGAAGTGGTCTAACGCCTCTAAGCCGTCTTTGCATTTGTTCTCGTCAAAATAAAGCGAGGGAAGGGCGTCTGCGACGATATTTATTCCTACATCCTTACCGATTCGGGGGTTTACGATAACATCGTAACCTAAATCCCGAAAAGCCTTGGCGTAAGATTCACCCGAAACCTTACTCCTGGCCTTACCGTCGTGCGGGAGGACGACTTTCCCATAATTATACCCTTTGGAGTCGAGAATCCTGGCATAATGGTCAACAAACTTGCCAGTGTTCTCGTAATAGTCTATGACATTCCTCTTGCCCTTAACAGTCTGGAGGAACCAAACAGCAGTACAGTCCAAACCTATATCGAAAGAAAGATGAGTCCTGACCGAAGGGTCGTGGGAGACGTGGCAAATATGACCATCTGCGCGTAATTGGTTCATTTTCTGGATATAATAACAGGCGTCCAAATCAACTTCGTCGTGGCAGTTCATAACGTACTGTTTGTACTTAGCAGGAGAATCGAGTTCCATGCGCCTTAAATCGTCCACAAAATCTTTCGGTAAATTCTCCTCGTTGTCGAAAGAAGTGGCCTGCATGCAAGAATAACCATCCTGGGGGCTCTTAACGAACATCTTCCACATCCAATTATGTCCGTTAGCGTTAGCTATGGGCATCATCTGCCTCAAGGGGTGGTCGTGCATCTCCTGGAGCATCTTTCTTTTCCGGGGGTCGAGAGTGTCCCAATCGTGGTGGTTTTGAGCCCAAAAATCTTCATCTACTACCAAATCCCTCCGCATCCTGCCTCGTAAAAGCTGAAATTGGGTATCGGTGGCAAATTCTTCGGCTTGTTCGATGTAAACCCAACCCAAATTGACGTTCTGAAGACCGCTTAGCTCCTTGGCATGTCTAAAAAGAACCGTCGAGCCGTTAGAATACTTAGCCTCCTTAGTACCCTGGGGGATGTGCTTTCCCGTCCATTTAGTGAAATCCTTCATTGTTGAGTCTCTAAGGTCGGTGAACTTATTCCTGACAATAAGGCCAAGGTTTCCTTTGTAGAATCGGCTCAGCAAATCGCCCTTAAAAAGTGCAACGGTAGTTTTACCAGTACCCCAACCCGCTATAGCGCCGGGGAAGCGGTTCGTAGAACTGTAGAAGTCCCACTGAAAAGGTTTCATGTCGAAGTTTATGATTTTAGTTGGCATT
>SDBU01007550.1_pt1 | contig 12512 bp, 6 predicted proteins | sample 2277071 | NCBI WGS metagenome assembly SDBU01 (sample SAMN10397929, study PRJNA504765) | marine sediment metagenome | isolation source: marine sediment core GS08_GC12, 126 cmbsf | place: Arctic Ocean: Gakkel Ridge, Loki's castle | collected 2008
CGGCGCCGGATGATGCGCCGGGAGATGACGGGGGAAACGAACGAACTGATCCGTGAGTGCCGGGCGCGGGCGCGGACGCATCCGGCGGACATCTCGAACATGCTGATGCTGGCCCGCCTGTACGAGCGGACCCATCCTCCGCAGGTGGCCCTGGCCGAGAAGATCTATCGAAAGCTCTATGAGCTCTCCCAGGGCCGGAGGCAATCCATCACGTCCCTGAAATTACTGGTGGGCTTTCTCCATCGCACCGGTCGGACCCGCATGGGCATGCAGTTGCTCGACGCCGCCCTGGCGACCGAAACCGACAAGGTCGGCGCCTACCACTTGTACGGCGGCTATCAGCTCCTCTTGGGCCGGGCCGACAAGGCCAAGGAGGCCTTCGCCAAGGCCATCGAGACCGACCCGACCGACCCTCGCGGGTATGAGGGCATGGCCGGATGGGCCGCCAAGGCGGAGGACTGGGACGAGGCGATTCGCATGCTGACGCGGTCGATCGAGTTGAAGCCCGGGCGGCGTCTTACTGAAATATCCCTTATCAAAATGCTGCTGAACGCCAGGCGGATCGGCCAGGCCGGCGAGAAGATCAACGCCATGTTGCAGGAGAACCCCAACGACGCGGCCATGCTGACCTTGCGGGGGCGAGCGGAGCACCTGGCGGGCAAGGGGGAGCGGGCGAAGGCGAGCTTCCTGAAGGCGATGGAGCTGAACCGCCATCAGCCCGATGCCCCGCTGTGGCTGGCGGAGATCCGCGTGGCCGAGGGGGAGACCGACCTGGCCATCAGGGAACTGAGCGCCTGCTTCAAGATGACCAAGTCGCCGGCCATTGCGGTCCGGCTGGCCGGGTTGCTGTCGAAAGATCGCGCGGACAGGGCCGGCCGAGCGTCGGCCAAGAGCATCCTCCGGGACGCGCTTCGCGTGCACAGCCTGAACCCCTCCTTGATGTCGTCCCTGGCCCGGCTGACCGTGATCGACAGGGAGTGGCCGGACACGGAGGACCTGCTGGAACGCGGGCGGGCGGTGGCGCCGGCGCTGTCGATCTGGTGGCAGATCGAGGAAGACATGTGGCGGCAACGGGGCGACCCCAAGCGGCAGTTGGCGGCGGTGGCCAAGGCCCGCGCCGATCGGCCGACCGACTCGAGTGTGCTGCTGCGGTACCTGGCCCTGCTGGTCGAGGCCGGGCAGAACGAAACCGCCATCACCGTGGCCACCCGGGTGCCCACGCCGCCGGCCGGGGTCGCTGGCATGGTTTGGGCCCTTCAGGGCCGGGCGCACGTGGCGGCGGGGGATGAACCGGCGGGGGTGGCGATGTTCCAGAAGGCTCTGGAGGCATGCCAGGGCGGGGAGGTCGTCGTGGTGGTCAAGAGTATCGACACAGCCATGGGATCGGCGCGAGCGGCCGAAGTGCTGCAGCAGATGGCCGGCAGCAAGGGCAGTTGGCAGACGTGGTCGGCGCTGGGCTTCCAGCTCGACAAGAACCGGCAATACGAGCAGGCCCTGGCGGCGTGGACCAAGGCCGGCCAAGGAGCGGCGAGTGAGGAGGCCAAGGGGTTCGTGGCCAGCCGGCTCGGCCTGACGCAGTACCGGATGGGCCGGTACCCCCAGGCCAAGGCCAGTTACGAGGCGGCGCTGAAGGCTCTACCGAACGACCTGATGTCGCTGAACAACCTGGCCTACATGCTGGCCAACGACATGGGCAAGCCCGTCGAGGCCCTCCCCTACGCCCGCCGGGCCCTGGCCCTCATGCCGAAGGACCCCAACGTGATCGACACCCTCGGGTGGATCCTGTTCCTGCTGAAGCGGACCGAGGAGGCCGAGCGGACGCTCCGCCGGGCCGTCGCGCTGGCGCCCGACGCGCTCAGCTTGTATCATCTCGGGCGCACCTTGGAGGCCAAAGGGGACCGCGTGGGCGCCCGCCGGCGCTACCAGGCCGCGCTCGGCCTCATCGGCGACCGGCCGGGGGACCCACTCGGTCAATTGCTGACCGATCGCCTCAAGCCACAATAGAGCGGCGCCGTCACCGTCACACGTGACGGGCAGGCGCGCCCGGGCGGCCATTGCCCGCGGCCGAGGGCGTGGTGACGTCAGAAACTCGGGCGCAATATACTTGCATAATGGAGGCTATACCCCTACTATTTAGGGTGACCGTTCTCCAGGGATGATGGCAGCACGCGTTCCGCGGGCGTTCAGGGAACATCCGCAAAGGCGGGACAATTCTTTTAAGTATGGTTCTCATTACGAGAATCTCGCCTTCAGGCACCGTTGGGAACCGGGGAGATGAGCAATGATTCGAAACGTCACGCTAGCGGTACTGATTGTCGCTCTGAGCTTGTGCGTGGGCCTGCGATCTCAATTCACGGCGGCCGAGACACCCCCCAGCGCGGAGGACGCCAAGGACAAGACCGCCGCCACACAGCCCACTACCGCCCCGACCACGAGGCCCCTGACCCCCGCGGAGATGGCCGCCAAGGAGGCGATGGAATGCTATGAGCGGATCGCCACGTGTTACCTGAACAGCCAACTTGACAAGGCCAAGGCCGAACTGAAGCTCTCCGGCCGGCACATGGCCAAGATGACCCCCCAGGCGCGGAAGGACCTGATGTATCTTCGCCGGGCGCTTCCCACGTATCGCCCGGTGTGGTGGAAGAACTGCCGCAGCAGCTCGAACGTGAGCTTTCGCGCCAAGATATGGAACCGGTCTTTCACAGCCAACTACATGCCGTCGAGTTCGTTCGGCTTCCAGGCGCCGGTGGGCATCAAGGACGGCGAGATCCAGGTCATCGTCTCCTGGCAGCCGAACATGGTGGACAACCCTGGGGCCTTCAACGGCCCGTTCGCCGAGGGCCGCAACCTGACCCGGGCCAACGTCGTGGAGGCCATCATCTGGCACGAATTGGGGCACAACTACATCACGAAATTCCTGCCGCTGCAGCACGTGATCACGCTGTACAACGAGCACCATATGCTCTTCACGCACCTGCAGGAGTTCTACGCCGATATGACCACCCTGTACCACGCCAGCCCGCGGGCCGCACTGGCGATGCTGTGGACACGGGTGTCTTCGCTGCGGTATTACAGCGAGGCCGAGTGCCACGACCGGGCCAGCCACGCCATCGGGGCGCTGCTCCTGGCCGACATGTTGAGCAAGCCGGATAAGTGGCCCAGCATTCACTTCCCGCCGAAGGTGCCCGAGAGCCGGATCGAGCTGAATACCCTCGTCTACGCGCTGGACAAGCTGGACCCGAAGTGGTCCATCGGCGAAGACCAGGCGCTGCGGGTGATGGTCAAGAAGTTCATTTTCTCCCAAGGCGAGAAGGTCCTTCGCAGCCGGGGCACGCTGGTGCTGCCCAACAGGCAGTCGTTCAAGTTGATGGCCACCGACGACCGTGATCTGCAGGTCAAGCGCGACGCGTGGGTCGCCGGGCGCCTCAAGGCGATCATCGCCTCCGGCCGGGCGGACAAACCCTCCAAGGAAAAAGCCAGCATGAGGCTGCTCCCGGGAGGGCGCATCGAGATCATCATGCCCGGCGGCAATTGACACAACGTCGAGTTGCCCGGACCCGCCGGGCAGCACCGTCATTGGCGCCCAACCCTCAGATGACGAACTGCCGGCCGGCGGCGTCGAAGCGGATGGCTGGGCCGGGGGCGACGTCGTCGGGCGAGAGGCCCAGCAGCGCCAGGGGATTGCCGAAGCCGATGGCACGGAGTTCGGCCACGTCGAGGGCGGTGATCTTCGCCAGGTGGTTCATGCAGGTGAGCATGGTGGCCGACGAGCCCACCAGGCAGCCCTTTTCGGGGCTGTGCAGCCGGCCGGTCGGCTCGAGCACCACGCGGTTGCCGAGCGTCTCGTACTCACCGGGCGGCAGGCCCGCGACGGGGGCGGCGTCGCTGACGGCCACGATGCGGCCGACCCCCTTGGCGCGGATGAACGTGCGGATCACTTCGCTCGGCAGGTGATGGCCGTCGGGAATGATCATCGCGGTCAGCGCATCGGCGTCCAGGCCGGCCCAGACGGGGTTGGGATGCCGCGGCAGCACCGCCGGCAGGCCGTTGCCCAAATGCGTCAGCGCCGTGGCCCCGGCCGCCGACAGCCGGGTCAGCTCGGCCGGGCCGGCGAGGTGATGGCCCAGCGACACGCACACCCCGGCCGCGACGGCGTGACGGGTGAGGGCCTCGGCGCCCGGCACGTCGGCCGAGATCGTCAGCAGGCGGATGCGGCCGCGGGCGAAGCCCCCCAAGCGGTCGAACAACGCCGGATCACCCTTGCGGACCCACTGGGGGTTGTGCGCCCCCAAGGCCCCGCTGTCGAGCGACAGGAACGGGCCTTCCAGGTGGATACCCAGCACGGCCCCGGCGAACTCCGCTTCGGCCGCCACATCGGCGATGATCGGCAGATTGCGCTCCAGCACGGCCGTCGGCGAGGTGATCAGCGTCGGCAGGAAGGCCGCCGTGCCGCCGGCGCGCAGCGACCGGCAGGCCGAGCGGAATGCCGCCGCCGTGAGGTCCGGCGAGGAGAAGTCGACTCCCATGTATCCGTTGACCTGCAAGTCAACGAACCCCGGCAGTGTCTCCATGCGTGGCTCCCTACGCCTTCCCGGCCAGCAGCGACGCGGCCGGGGTATCCAGCAGCACTCGGCAGTCGGCGTGAGTCTGTAGAATCGATGCGGGGCACGTGTTGACCACCGGCCCATCCACGGCCCCGCGAACCGCCCGGGCCTTGCGGGCGTCGGGCACCGACAGGATGATCGTCCGGCTGGTGAGGATCTGGCGGATGCCCATCGAGATGGCCCGCCGCGGCACGTCGGTAAGCCTCGCGAACCACCCCTCGCCGAGCTGCTGGGCGCGGCAGGCCTCGTCCAATTCCACCACCAGGTAGGCCGCGTCGGTATCGAAGTCGGCCGGCGGATCGTTGAACGCCAAGTGCCCGTTTTCGCCGATGCCCGCCAGCATCACGTCGATGGGGTGCTCGGCGATCGCCGCTCCCAGCCTGGCGCACTCGGCCGCCGGGTCGGGCGCCTCACCGTCGACGAGATACGCCGCCTTCAACGCCGGCACACGGCCGAGGAACCGCTCCCGCAGATACCGGCGGAAACTCGCCGGATGCGATTCGGGGAGGCCGATGTACTCATCGAGATGAAACATCACCACCTTCGACCAGTCGATCCCCTCCGCCGCCACCAGGCCGGTAAGCGTATCGAACTGGCTGGCCCCCGTGGCCAGAACGATGTTCGCCTGGCCCTCACCCGCGATCGCCCCGCGGATCTTCTCAGCCGCCACCCCGGCCGCCGCCCGGCCAAGGGCGTCTTTCGTGTCGAAGATTTCAGTGTTCATGACGTCGCCCGTATCCGCCGGGACATCCCGGGTGGACCCGCACCCACGATCCCTGTACTACTAATGTCTAGGATATCGAATTTGTTTTTCACTTTCGTGCGTCTCTTGTTGTAACTTTTCTTCTTGTCTTTCTCTGTGTGCTCTGTGCCCTCTGTGGTGCATTCGTTGTTGACGCTACTTACGCTGTTGACGGCAACGCGGAGCAAGCTCCGCCGCTAAACGTTGCTGTCGATTCTCTTGTTTTACCGTGGCTTCATCTGCGTTTATCTGTGTTCATCTGTGTTCATCTGTGGTTGATTCTCTTTGGCTCATCGCGCTGTGGGGGCGAGGGCGTAGAGGTAGCGTTGGGTGGCGATGTAGAGCACGCCGTTGGCGACGAGGGGGGTGTTTTCCATGGGTTCGCGCAGGGGGGTGTTGGCGAGCACCTTCTTTTCACGGCCGGCCTGGAAGACCCAGAGGTGGCGGTCGTCGGTGCCGAGGTAGACTTTGCCGTCGGCGAGGAAGGTGGAACTCCACAACGGCGAGCCGGTGGCGTGGACCCAGTGGCGCTTGCCGGTGGCGGCGTCGAAGCAGTGGACGTTGCCGGAGTAGTCGGCCACGTACAACAGCCCGTCGCCGATCGAGACGGTGGACAGGCTGCGGTCGACGAGCTTGCTCTGCCAGATCACGCGACCCGTGGCGGCGTCCATGCACGTCAGCGCCCCCATCCCCCGGCCGTGGCGGGGGTCCTGCCCGACGGTCACGTACACCCGGCCGTTGTGGTAGACGGGGGTGGCGATGATCTCGCTGGGGCCGGTGCCGCGGACGGTGGACTTGAAGGAGTAGTGCTTGGTCTTGTAGGGGACGGCCTTGCCGTCCTTGAGTTTGTACTCGGGCGGGTTGCAGTCGGTGGCCCAGGCCTTCCGCAGCTTGGCAACGCCGCCGGCGGGGTCTCGCCGGGCCGGGTGGAAGGCGTAGCACAGCCCGTCGCCGCCGCCGAAGAGGATGAGCTTCTTGTCGGCCACCGTCGCCAGGGCCGGGGAAGACCATTGCCCGTGGAACAGCCGTCGGCCGATCTTCTCGTCGTCGCCGGCGACCAGTTTGCCGGTGGCCTTGTCCAAGGCGATCAGGCTGGGCGCGTCGGCGTACGGCACGCGCTTGTGGGAGCGGTCCACGCCGTTGGAGGTGCCCGCGTACAGCAGATCGCCGCAGATCAGCACGGCCCCGCTGGAGGCGTCCTGCGGCTGGACGGGCACTTGGGAGATAATGTCGTACCGCCAGAGGATGTCGGCGTCGATGTTCTTATCGAGCTTCACCGGCGGCTTGCCCGGCCCGACCATGTACTGGCCCTCGTCGGTGTAGGGCCCGTCGTTTCCGTCGGCCAGGCCGTTCAGATCGAGGCAGACGACCTCGCCGCGGCTGGTCAACTGGTAAGCACGGTCGCCCTCGATGGTGGCCGAGGCGCAGATCCCCAGCCGCATGTCGTCGTAGTTGAACTGACGGCTGCCGGTGATGTACCTCGGCACCACCAGCCGCCATAGCAGCTTGCCGGTCTGCTCGTCGAGGCACAGCACCATCCCGCCGCCGGTCTTCCTCAGCCGGGGGTCTCTCAGGAACGAGTCGTTGGTGCCGACGATCACCTTGCCGCCGCTGATGACCGGGTTGCCGTAGCTCTGGGTACCCAGCGGCACGGCCCACTTGAGGCCCTTGGTGGTGGCCATGTCCACCTCGCGACTCTCGTCGATCAGCTCCCCGGCGCCGAAGGTGATCGGCAGCCCCTTGGCGTCGGAGGCCATGTTCTTGCCGTCCCGCCCGCCCCACTGGGGCCAGTCGGCGCCGACGCAGACGACCGCCGGGAGGGCGACCGCAAGCAGGCCGCTCAGACACGCGAACATCCATGATCGATGCGTCAATTCAGATCCTTTCGACTTTCTCCGCCCGGCCTCGGGCCAGGGATGTGCCACCCCCCTGGAACACGCCCCCCGGCGGCAGGTTGCGGCACGCGGCAACACTGCGTGGTGTCATCCCCACGCTTGCGTGGGCATGGTCGCGGGGAATTCTCGTCCGGCATGGTGCCATGCTTCTGCTAGCAGAAGCATGCGCTAGCAGACCTCCGGCACGCTGGATGCCTGACCCCATGTGCCTGCGTGTTGCCGGCGGTGGGTGAGGGCATGCTTCTGCTAGCAGAAGCATGGCACCACGCAAGGGTCGCCATGGCACCCGGCTATTTCAGGTCGATCACCGAGATGGTATAGGGCTTGTCGAACTGGTTGCCGTCGAAGCTCAGGTCGATGTTGGACACGTATACGCGGCTGCCGCGGAGGCAGACCTCCGAGCACTTGTCCAGCAGCCCGTCTCGGCCGTCGGTCAGGCCGTTCTGGGCGATCGTCCAGACCTTGCCGTTCTTGGGATTGATGCGGTGGACGGCGTTGCCGAGGAAGTCGGCCAGGTAGATCAGGCCGGTTTTCTGGTCGACCTTCAACCCGTCGGCGCTCTTGATGGGTCCGCCGGCGGCGACGACCTTCTGCGAGACGGCCTTCTTGCCGTCGGCGTCGAGTTTCACGGCGACGATAGCGGCGTTGCCGAAGTTGCCGATGTACATCGTGCCGTCGGCGGCAAAGCCCAAGCCGTTGGCGCCGACCTGCCACTCGTCGTTCTCCGTGGTGATCTTGCACACCACGTGCGGGTCGCGGCCGCCTCGTTTGAGCGTGATGGGCTTGCTACCGTCCAGTTCGGCGATGTCAAAACCGTACACGGCGCTTTCCATCGGCCCGGGGCCGGGCTCGGGCACGAGCGTGGTCTCGGTGACGTAGACGCGATCTCCGTAGCAGGCCACGGCGTTGGAGAATGCGAAACCTTCCACGACCGACTCGCACTTGATGGGTTTTCCATCCTTGATGGTGAGCTTCAGCAGGCGGCTCTTGTAGTCGCCGAAGCCGCCGAGGGCCTGGCTGTCGGCGATGTAGAGGTTCCCGTCGCTGCCGAAGTCGATGCCCAGCGGGCAGGCACGCTTGGTCTCGGGGTGCACGGGCAGCTCGTAGTACTTCTCCAGCTTGTCCTCGGGGGTGATTCGCATAATGCAAGCCGGGTACTGCGGGTCGTTGAAGTTCGGGCAACTGAGCATGATGTTGCCGTCGGCCGCCAGCACCATGCCGTCGGGGGTATTGTGCTCGGGGGGCAGTTCCACGCCGATGGTGGGCGTTTTCAGCCCCTGCTCGGTCAGTCCGTTGCAGCCGCCGGCGACCAGCAGGGCACTCATCGCAAGCACGGAGATAACGCTCGTCGTCTGTCGTAACATGACCTTCTCCTTTGAGTTTCGAGAACAAGCCGTATCGGCGGCCGCCGTCGGCCGCGAGCCGGTCCGAGGCTCACCAGGGGCGATTAGACCCGCACCCCCCCGCGAATGCAACACCGCTGATGACGCCTGCAGCTTTCACGCCTCCGGCCGGCCGCGGGGCCGCTGCCGTTGCCTCACCACCGGAGTAGCGGGTATACTTTAGGCCATGCGTGAGATGCCCAGCAGTATGCGTCAGGGATCCGGAAGCCGAGCCGGTGCCCTGTTTGCCCTGGTGTCTGTGTGGGCGGCGCTGGCCTGGTCCCCGGCCGTGGCCGAGGCGCAGGCGGTGAAATTGGGCCCGTGGTATCTGGCCGGGCCGTTCAAGGACAAGCCGCTGGGCCTTCACCTCCGATCGTTCGAGCACGTCTTTGGCCCGGAAGCCCAGGCGGTCGAAGCGGGCGAAAAGCCGATCGACCTGTCGAGGTCGTGGAAGGCGGAGCACTTCATCGGCGAGGGCGAGCCGCTTCGCCGTTGGGAAAAGCATTCCGAGTGGGTCGACGGCTACCACCACTACCTCCCCGTCGGCCCACCGCCGATGAAGAACGAGACCTGCTACCTCTACCGCACGATCACGGCGGAGAAGGCCATGTCGGTGGAGATGCGCGTTTATGCCCGCGACAACATCCGCGCGTGGCTCAACGGCCGGCTCGTGGGACAGGCCGGGAACCCCGGGCGGGCCGGGTCGTCCCGCTTCGCCGCGAGCCTGATTACAAAGCTCCAACTCGCCCCCGGCGACCACCGGCTGCTGGTGAAGATCACAAGCATGCACGGGATGCACGGGTTCGCTTTCGCGATGCCGCCGTTCACGCCCTTCAACCCCCACCGGCCGGGCCAGGGCATCCGATCGGTCAACCGGTTCGGCCCCGGCGACGAGCCGTACGCCTCCGCCCAGCGGCCGGGGCCTGCGATCGGGAAAACGAAGCACGGGGACTACGCCCGCGCGCTGGTACGCCTGCGCAGCTTCCGCTTCGACGTCACGCCGACCCCCATGTACGACCCGCCGCATCTGAAGATGGACGAGGACCTCACCGAATCCGCCCCCCAGACCGCCTCCGGCGAGGCCTACCTGGCGCGGCTGTCGGCGCTGAGGGCGAAGGTCGCCGACGCCCGTGACCCCAACCCGCCGGGCACGCCCCGCAAGACCGCCGCGGTTATCGCCGCGGCCGACGCGGTGGAAGCCTTTTGGACGCGAGAGATTCGCGACCTGCCCCCCGTCGTTTTCGTCCAGTGTCCGCCGTTCGCGATCAACGCCATCGCGCCTTACACCTCCCGCGGTTCCCAGCCGGCGAGCATCCGCGTGTTCGACCCGGCCCGACCGGCCGAGCCGCCGCGCGTGATCTTCCACGATCCCGGCATGGCGATCTTCGACATGAACCTTTCCTACGACGCCAAGACGGTCTTCTTCTCCGCCCGCGCCGGAGGCAACTGGCACATCTTCGAGATCGGCGTCGACGGTGAGGGCCTCAAGCAGATCACCACCGGGTCCCACAGCAACATCAGCCCCGTCCTGCTGCCCAACGGCCAGATCATGTTCGTCTCCACCCGGGCCGGCACGCGGGTGATGTGCCAGACACAGGCGTCCGGGTTGCTGTACGTGTGCGATCGTGACGGCGGCAACGTGCGGAAAGTCTCCGGCAACACGTTGAGCGACCACACACCCCAGGTCACCAACGACGGGCGGGTGCTGTTCACCCGCTGGGATTACGGCATCGACAAGAACGTCTTCTGCCGGCAGAACCTGTGGACGATGAACCCCGACGGCACGGGCTTCCGGCTGTTCGGCTCGAACACCAAGGAAGACCCCAACGGCTTCTGGCAGGCGCGCGCCGTTCCGGGCCGTCCGGAAGTGGTGTGCGTGTTCGGCCCCCACCACAACTACCACGCCGGCATGATCGGCCTGGTGTGGAACCGACCGGCCGGACGGGCGCGGGACCGGCGAGGCGAGGGGTTCCGCTGGGTGACCACCGAATTGCCCACCATCGGCGACATCGCCCTGCCCTGGGGCTACCAGGACCCCTACCCGCTCAACGAACACCAGTTCCTGGTCTCCTACGGCGGCGACGGCGGAAACAAGAACCGGCTGTACCTTCTCGACGACCGCGGCAACCGCAAGTGCATGTACGAAGCGGCGGGTAAGCTGGGATGCTGGAACCCGACGCCGCTGACGCCCAAGCCGACGCCGCCGGTGATCGCGCCGCAATCCGACAGCCACGAATTCGTCTACGAAGACCCCGAGGCGACCAACCGCAATCCGCACGATGAGTTGACCGGCACGTTCCTGCTGCAGGATGTCTACGAAGGCATCGGGGCCAACGTCAAGCGCGGCGAGGTCAAGGCCATCCAGATCATCGAACAGGTGCCGCGATCCCGCGAAGTGCAGGCCCAATCCATCTGGGGACATTGGGTCACCGTCGGGCGCGGGTCGATGTACGTCCGGCGGATCATCGGCACGGTTCCGGTCGAGGCCGACGGGTCCGCCCACTTCACCGCCCCGGCCGTTCGAGACATCTCGTTCAACGCGCTCGATGCCGAGGGCCGCGTCATCCGCCACATGGGCTCGACGCTGCACATCATGCCGGGCGAGAAGCAAAGCTGCGTCGGCTGCCACGAAACCCGCGGCACGACCCCGCCGGCCCAACACCCGGTGGCGTTGGCGGCCAAGCGGCCACCGTCGGCGCCGACCTACCCCGAATGGACCGACAAGGGGCTCGTCGATTTCACGAAAGTCGTCCAGCCGGTGCTGGATGAGCACTGTATCAAGTGCCACAGCGGCCCGACGCCCAAAGGCGCGGTGGACCTTTCGGGCGACAAGACGCACTACTTCTCCATGGCCTACGACACGCTGCTGGACCGCGGCCAAGCGCACTACATCCCCGTGGCGGGCACCGGCCACGAGGAAGGCACGGCCAAGACGCGGGGCGCTTACATCAGCAAGATCCGCGGCAAGATCGAAACCGACCACAGTGGCCACGTCGTCCCTCTGGCCGACCGCAAGCGAATCTATGCCTGGATCGACGCCAACGTGCCCTACTACGGCACGTACGTGATGACCAACCCCCGGACCTTCGGCGGCCGGGACCGCTGGTACGTCCAGAACCGGCGGGGATGGTTCATGAAGGACTTCCTGCCGGTTTTCAACCGCAGGTGCCTGAACTGCCACAAGCGCACCGTCAAGCCGCAGACGTACAACTACAACCCCCGCGGCCGCGGCACGATCATGGTGACGAGCAAGCTTTGGGACGACATGGCGCTGAGCCAGTTCCAGCACGGACACGGTCGCATCTCCATGATCGGCCAGATCGGGCCCTCCCACCGGATCAACCTCACCCACCCCGAATGGAGCCGGATGCTGACCGCCCCGTTGGCCAAAACGGCCGGGGGCATGCAATTGTGCAAGGCGACCGGCGGCGGCGCGGTGTTCACGAGCGCCGACGACCCCGACTACCAAGCCATGCTGGCCGCGCTGCGAAAAGGGCACCAGGCGATCCTGGACGATCCCCGCGTGGACATGACGCCGCCAAAGTTGGGTGACTAGCTCTCCTCGGACGCCACGTACGAGGTCAGTTCGATCATCCCCAAATAGAGCCGCGACAAGCCCCCCCCCCGCAGGGGGCGGCAGATCTGTAGCCCCGTAGGGGCGCGCGTCTTTAGCCCAGGGCGATGCGAAGCAAGCCCTGGGTACCCGGCCCCACCTGACCCCAGCCCTGTAGGGGCGCGCCTACGCCTCGGCAGTCCATGCGCGCCCCTACGGGGCTGGATTCCTGACCAACTCGCAACCCAGGGCTTGCTGCGCGGCGCCCTGGGCTAATACGACAGCGCTAGGAAGTATCGAGTCGCTGTGCGGTTCTTCTTCTGCTAGCATACGATG
>SDBU01007551.1_pt1 | contig 12511 bp, 14 predicted proteins | sample 2277071 | NCBI WGS metagenome assembly SDBU01 (sample SAMN10397929, study PRJNA504765) | marine sediment metagenome | isolation source: marine sediment core GS08_GC12, 126 cmbsf | place: Arctic Ocean: Gakkel Ridge, Loki's castle | collected 2008
CCCAAGATGATGCCAGCAGGGATTACCACAACACAAACGAATATTGCTAAAATGCCAAACACATGCACATACCATTCCATTTTCATTTCCTCCTTGAATGAAGTTAATGTCAATACTTCTACTTCTACTTCTGCTTAATTAATACCATAAAATTAACAAAAAAGCAAGCAACCGAGCACTCAAATTGAGTGCTCGGTTGCTTTCCACAAACACAAGGACTTGACAAGCTTTTCAAATTTGCTAAAATGATAACAATATTGTGATATTAAAAAATATGTCATTATTCTCCCAAAACAGCAAACTATGGAAATTCAATTTTATCAAACATCACGAAAAAAGTATCCAATTCTCAAATTTATAAAAACCCTTCCAAAAAGCCATCAAAAAAAGATAGCCAGCAAAATAGACCGTCTCGAAAGATACGGCCTACAAAATTCTATCTGCATCGGAATTGTCAAAAAAATTCAAGGACAAAAGTATAAAGGACTTTATGAATTACTTGTCAATTATGATAAATGTTTTTATCGCATAACATTCTATATAAAGAATGGAAAATATTGTTTAATCCATGCTTTCAAAAAAAAGTCCAATAAAACACCAATAAAAGAGCTAAAAAAATCTATATCAAGAATAAATTAAAAAAATATGAACTTTAAAGAATTCAAACAAGAGCTTCTCAATGATCCTGAATTTAAGAAGGTATACGAGGACAAAACTGACCTATTCTTTGAAACATCAGAGATGGTTGAGGAAATGCGGGCAATGGCTGGTCTAACGCAAACCCAATTAGCCGAAAAAGTCGGAACAAAACAGTCGAGCATTGCGCGCGTAGAAAGTGGAGCTGCTTTGCCGAGCTTAAGCTTTTTAAAAAAAATTGCTGAAGCGCTTGGAACTTATTTAATTCCGCCAAAATTTGCCTCACTTGAAAAATTACGAACTGACGCTAAAACCGAAACTCAAACATTTAAAGAACCGATGAAACTTGATACCAGCAACTGGCCAATTAGCGTAAAGACAAAAACAACAGGCCGCAACAGCGGACAAAAATCATTGATAAAACAACTAACAAACCAATAAATATATGAAACATATTTGGTCTATTATGTGTCTAAAGTCCTCTGTGGACAAAGAAACCAATTCTTTGAGTCTATTTAATTGTGCAGAACAAATAGATATAACGTTCCCCTCAAACAATAAAAAGGAAACAAAAAGAAACATCCCATTTCAATTTGAAGTTGTAAGCCTATGGCGAGACAAAGAAAACGAAAAGAAAAAAAGTTTTGATTTGCAGATAGAGTTACTTGGTCCTAACAATAAAAAACTAAATCAGTTTACGACGGATGTTATTTTTCCTGAAAGAAAAAAACAATTAAGGACTATTATTAAAATGAATGGTCTAATCATTACTTTGGCAGGAGAGTATAAGCTCAAGGTAAGCTACAAAAAAATAGGTGAAACAAAATTTGAACTAGCAGCAGAAATACCATTTGATGTAATTCTTGGATACAAATAATTTAACTCAAACAAAAACAGCCCAATGAGCTGTTTTTGTTTTTTCGCAGGCGATCGACCGGATTCGAACCGGCGACGTTTCCTCCACAAGGAAAAATGTTACCACTACACCACGACCGCCACAATACAATATATCAATATTTTAATACCTTTTGTGTGCCCCCATTAGGAGTCGAACCTAAATGTCCTGCTTAGAAGGCAAGCGCTCTATCCATTGAGCTATGGGGGCAAAAGCCAACTGCTTGGCTTTTGCGACCATTTTAGGCAAATCTATGATTTGCCGTTAAAAAATGGGCTGGGGTTTTACTTTCAGTAGAAAGTAAAACTACAATAAATAACTGCTTGGCTTAAGCGGGAATTTTAGCCAGCTTTAGCTGGCGTTAAAAAATTCCCAGGGGTTTTACTTTCTACTGAAAGCAAAACGACAATGAAAACCAAAACTACATTAGCCAATCATTGATATTATACTTAAAAATCGCTAAAAATCAAGGACAAAGCGATAAAATAGAGCATAAGCTATTCTTCTGGCAAAGGCTCTTCTATAGGGATATCCGCCATAGGGCCAATAAAAGAATCAAAATATTGCTTTCCAGGAAGTGTTTCCAAAACTGCTTGTTTTTTAGCGGCCCTTAATGAAAATTGGTCAAGTAATACCTGATTAAGTATTGATGGCGGTGGCAAGAACACTTCTCTTTTTTCTCCTCTGATGCCATACCTCCACAAAAGAACGCCGCCTATTATTACATCTATTAAAATAAATAAAAGCAAAACTAAAACCATGCGCTTGCCAAGTTTACGACATATTGCCTGAAACGTTTTTTTAATTGTTTTCTTTTCACTGTTCATTTGTAGAAAATGTCTTTAAATTAAACTTATACACAGTGTCTCCTGTTTTAAGCCCACTGAATCTCTTAAGCCAACTGCTCTTTTGGTTAATCCTTTCAATGCTAAACTGGAAAATATCAATCAAAAATGTACCGTTTTCTAATGTTTCTAAAAATCTACGACACTCAACAAAACTACCGGCAATAATAATTTGAAAATTAAGAACTTGCCAAGGATCTCCTTGTTGAGAGAAAGAAACTAATGGCAAAACATCAAGATAAACATTGTCTTGGAACGCTTGTTCTTCTAAAAATTCAATGAAATCAACTGGCGCTTTAAAATCAACGAAGCCCTCTTTTGTCTGAGTCAAAATTGGCTGGTTAGCTGAATAATCCTTTTGAAAATTATCTAAGCTAGCTGTTTGAATTTTTAATGCGCTAAAAATCGCTTTCTCTAAAGCCATTCTTTCAGAGGCGTTTTTGATACTCCTGAAAAGCGGCCTAACAGCGAAAACAGCTAGGACAATAAACAGAACGATACAAATTAGAACATTCAATTGGAGTTTTTGTTTAACGTTCATCATGGGACAAAAGTTAATTCTAAAGAAAAATCAGCGCCGACCGGCTTAATCCAGGACGCAGGCAGAAAATATACATCTCGAAATAAGCTTTCTTTATCAAGAATCTGCTTAAAGGCAAAGAGTGTCTCGCGTGTTGCAGAAACTCCTGTTATATAAACATCTAATGAAAATTCCTCTCTCATCTGTCCCGTTGCGGGGTCTTCGACTTCCTGGGATTGCTTCTTTGAAGATACGCTGGTTAAATAAATTGATTCTGGGAGCAATAAGCTTAATTGAGTAAGTAGTGGACTAATTGCTACCTGCTCGTCAACAACTCTTTGTATTCTACTCAACTCCTGATTAGTTTGGCCAATTGTCGCCTTAACCTGCTGTAATTGCGAACTTTCAAGCCGAGCTGAATTCTCTAAAACAAGAGCGCCGAAAGAAGTGGTTCTTTCTATTACATAAGCCCTTAAACCAAATAAAATTGCTAATAAAATTAAAAAAGCAACTAATGCGAAAAGAAACACTATAGCAAGTTTTTTGCGTAAATACTCAATGAATAACTCATATTTTGCTATTTGTGGTAATAAATTAATCATAAGGCCTCTCTGCCCGCCAGCAACGCTAAGCCAGCCCGCATAGCTACGCGAAGCGTTGCTGGCGGGTGTAGCTTTGCGGGCTGGTTCTTAAAGCTAAACCAATAGCAGTAGTGTATCCTAGCGCTTTGCTAAGCGGCAACTTAGGCGCTTTCTCAGTGACATCTTTTAGAAGATTTATCCATGGGTCGCCTAACTCCACAGCTATCTTCAATTCAGAAGAAAGAAAATCATCAAACCCCTTTAAGTTAGCGCCCCCTCCACAGAGTACTATTCTTTCTAATTCTTGGTCATAATTCAAAAATTTTGACTTAAGCGCATGCGAATGATAGTAATTCAGATGTGTTTGCGCCTGCTCAACAAAATCGGTCAGAAGAGGCATCATTGCCTGAAAAACTTGCTTTTTACCTATAAGCCCTTCTGATATTTTCAATTTTTCGGCTTGCTTAATATCAACCTTTAATGCGCCCTTAATTGCCTCTGTTAAGCTACGAGATGAAACAGAAATAGTAGATGTGAATCTCAAACTATGACCCGCAAAAATAACGAAGCCAGCCCTGTTCTCTCCAAAATCAATTAATAAAGTTGGCTTAACTAATGTATCTTTTTTAATTAAAGCCCTGACAATAGACAGTGATTCTATTTCCATAGCACACGGCTGAAGACCTGCTAATTTTAAAACTTTAAAATATGAATCTACTATTTTTTTAGGGCAAGCAGCCACTAATACCTCTTGATACTTTACTGATTTAACAATTGGTTCAATGATTTCAAAGCCAAAATATACATCGCTTAGCGGTAATGGTATAGACGATTCTGCCTCGCTAACAACTACTTTAGCGGTCTGTTCTTCATCTAAAAGCGGTAAACGCAAAACATCTAAAAAGGATTTCTCCTCAGGCAAAGAACAGACGACCTGCCTAGTGTTGCTCTTGCCTCCATTAGTAGCGCCTATTAGCTGCTTAATTGCCTGACCTAAAACTTTTTCGTTTTTAATAACCCCTTTACTCACAACTCCAGCTGGAAGACATTTTTCACCAAATGCAGACAATTTCAAGGAAGGGCCTTCCTTCGCAAGCTTGGCAATCTTTAAAGAAAGGTCTGATATATCAAGACCTAATGATTCTATTTTATGAGAAAATAATTTCATTGATTTGTTGAGTATAAAAGAATCTTGTAATCATCTTATCTTAACATTTTTTAATAATTAGATAAATTAAAACCGTCTCATGATTACTCTATTTCTCTCCAGCTAGTTATTTCCCACGAACCTCCTGGTCCGCTTGAAAAATCCACATCAGCTAAGCCAGCTTCATAACTAACTACAGCGTTAGGCGCCAAATAAACCTTATAACCAACTACTTCGCGGGCTAGAACATTATTTTGCAAGGCAATTAATCCATTGGTAGTATAAAAAACACCGCCACTGGCCGTGTTGCCTACTTCAATGGCTGGGTCAAGCGGGTCCAAAGAAGAATTTGTGGAAAGAAGCAATAAATAACTACCCTCTAAACCAGAGCCCTCCAAAATAACCCCCTGGTTAACTACAATCTGACCGTCAGTTAATATGGTGCCCGAGAGGCCTTTGTAGACATTCGGATCAATGTTAATAGTGGCCCCATTTTGGATACTAATATCTCCTGTCACCCAAATCATACCAGTAAGAACTAATGTGGCATTATTCCCAATAGTCATATTGCCAACAATCTTTTTAGGGCCTAGATACTCAGTGTCTCCTCCGTTTAAAACATAATCATCTGCAACAACTCCCCCTTCTGCTGCCTTATTCTTCCATTCGTCAACAAGCTCTAAGGAGATAGGTAGAGCTTTTGTTGCTTGAGTGGGGTGGTCCTTGACGCCTCCAGTTGCTGTACAGCTATCATTAGCTCCCCCAGAAAAATATAAACTGCCGTCAATGTCAGAATCTTTACAATTGTGGGTATAGGCATCGCCTTGCACTTCCAGCCCTTCGATACGGCTACCAATGGTAGCTACTTTAATTGTGCCATTAATATAGCCCTTCCCGCTAGCTATCACACTACCGTTAGAAAAAACATTTCCTAAAACTTTAGAGTTGTTTTCCATTATCATTCCTCCATCTCCTATTTGCGCTCCATAATAAAAAGAAATTTTATCGCTAGTAACGCTGTGCGCAACCTGTATCTTTTTGAAACGGTTATTTCGTTGACCTTTAGAAGTGATAGTTCTGGCTCCGCCAACTACATTAGATATCTCAACATCAATTAACCCTTGACCAAAATTAAAGCTATAGGGGCTAAGCCATTGCTTGCCCTTAATAATCCTTAAAAGAGCATCCTCTACGCCGGCTTCTGCTGTGTAGTAGGCCTGAGCAGCTCTTAATTTATCATTTGAATACCTTGATTGGCTAATTAATAAATTAGCTGAACTTACAGCTATTGTAACCATTGCTAATAAAACTAAAAAGGTGGCTAAAATGGCTGTGAACCCCGTTTGAAGCCTCAATTTTCCGGCCTCTAAAAAAGTATTCTCTTTAGCTTCTAATGGGGTGAACCCCCGCTCTTTGTTTTTTATTTTTACCATAATTAATAATTCCTGATTGAAACCGTAGAGCTAACGTTAATTTCAATATCGTTATTCTCTATTTGCAAACTAATACTAACTGCCATAGGGTCACTGCTGGTTGGTATTAAGCTAAAATCTAAATAATTAATTCTTACCTCAATTGGTGTTAAAGCAACGGGCTCTGCTGTTTCCTTTTTAAGGCATAATCTCTGACCGCAAAGAAAAATATCTACAAAAGAAGTACTCTCCCCGGCTGGTAAATAATGACGGCCTTGCAAAGAAAGCTGGCTCTGATTAGTAGTTGGGGTATAGACCGCCTCGGCTTCTCTAATTTCGTAGGCCATTCTTTCCATAGCTTGATTAGCGCTATCAATAACCTGCCTCATTGTTTGGGACATTATATTCGCCTTATAAACCCATATCATAGCAGAAACAAGAATGCCTAAAACAATAGTAAAGATACCAATATAAACTAACATCTCTACAAAAGTAATACCTGATTGAGAGTTAAATTTAAAAATCTTCATAACTTATGATTTATTGCCAATTAGCGAGCAAATTGTCTAACTCTATCTGCCGCGCGCTACCTTGTTCGAGCCACGAAATAACAACTCCTATTTTTTTAGCATCTGTATCAATCACTCCGCCACTCTCTACAATATTATCGTTCACATCGCGTAAAACACTACTGAAAATAATACTTTGGGTGAAACCATTAATTGTTTTTGGACCAACTGCCAAGCTTATTTGAGGAGAAAATTCCAAATGATAACTTATACCATTGGTTATTAGGCCAAGACCATCTGCCTGCCATGTGGTGTTGTCCCTAAAAACCCTCAACTGCTCCATTGTTTCTTGGCCCAGCCAAAGCGCTTGGACAAAGCCCTCTTGCTGCCCAGCTTTTTTCAAAGAAAAATTAACCACCCCAAAAAGATAAGCTAAAGCTGTGGTAATAATAGCCATAACTATTAGAAGTTCTACCAAAGCAATGCCTCTTGATTTGTTGTTTCTTTTTACTGCCATAATGGTGGGTCAGCTGAGACGGAAAATCCGTCGATAACAGAACCCTCGGCCGTATACCCGACTATATTCGGTGAAGCCCCCGTGTCGCCGTCAATGTCAACCAATAAGCTGACGGAATTAAACCTCCTATCGCGATGAACACAGAATTGGCTATCTGGACTATTAAGACGGTGCGTATGCACTATTATCTGTTGGGTCTCACCATCTACTTCAATTTTACCCTGCCAAAAAAAATTTCCAGCTGTAATATTCCCAGCTATGGGAATTTGTTCAACTACTTGATCTACTCCCTCATTAAAAATGAGAACCACACTCTCTGTTGTAGTAGAAATAATTCTTGAATAATCAATATGTAAATGACGTGAGTCCTTTACCCTCGTGTTATCAGAGAGCGTAGAAGTGGCAAACTCAATGGTGCCTGAATCTATAATAAAAACTGTTTTAGAGACAGCCGGCTTATTCTTCAACCTTAAAGAAACCCTGCCTGTTTGGTTAGGCAAAGCTGTTATTTTATTAAAAACTACTTGATTACTACTTGATAAATCAACCGCCCAGAGCTCAACCTGCTCAGGCAAAAGATGGACTTCATCAAAAGAGGTGGTCCGGCTTGCATAATCAACGCCCTGAAAAATAGTGTAGGAAGAAGGTGTTGAGGTAGAGAAATAAACACCCCATTGGCTATTGTTTTCAGAAGCTAGCGCTTTTGACTGGGATAATTTTATAGCGCTAACCATTTCAGCAAAATTACTGCCAATATCTACTTGTTCTTGAAAATTATAGAAAGCGAAAAGCCCAATCAGGCATAATATAATTAAGGCCCCAACCGTAGCTAGTAATTCAATTAAAGTAAACCCACTGTGCATATATTACTTATTACTTACAACTTATTATATACCACCCATTATGCTGAACATCGGTTGCATCATAGCAATAGCAAAAAATCCTACAATTCCGCCGATAAAGAAAATCAAAAACGGCTCAACAACTGAAGAAAGTCGCTGTGTGGACTCGCTCACTTCTTCCTCAAGAAAATCAGCTAATTTTTCCAGCACTTGAGCTGTTTCGCCTGTCTCCTCACCAATTTCCATCATTTGCAAAACCATTGGCGAATAAATCTTTTCATATGGCTTTAATGCGACAGAAACCCTTTCACCCTTGCGAACAACCACGCTGGCTTTCTTTAGAGACTCTTTAAAATAGAAATTACCTAAAGCTCCGGAAGTCACCTCTAAAGCTCTAACAACTGGTACGCCCGCAGACAACAGTGAGCTCAACGTACGTAAAGTTAAGGCAGAATTTGTTTGCTTGACAATCTTAGCCACCACAGGAATGGACAGGAAAAGCCATGATTTAAATCTGCCCCCTTTGTGGCTTCTCAAAAATAGAGCAATCACAGCAACCAAGACAGCTATAATTATAACACTCAAAATCGCATGCCCTGTTATAAAGCCGGCAAAACCAAGAACAACTCTCGTAGTAATAGGCAATGTAACGTTGAGTTCTGTAAATGCTTGTTGCATTTTAGGCACAGCAAATAAAAGCATAAAAACGCCTATCAATAAAGCCATGCACAGTACAACAACAGGATAAACCATAGCTGATTTTATTTTACTTTTTAAAGCATGCTCCTCTTCCATCTGCCTAGCTAAGCTATGCAAAGCATTGTCCAATTTACCTGTTTCTTCCCCTACCTTTACTGTTTCCCTGTAAATATCAGAGAAAATATTTTTATGTTGGCCCAAGGCATCGGATAATGATTCACCTTTAGTAACCCGAGTAGCAATATCTAGCAGGGCAGTTTTGAATTTCTTTGTTTTTGTTTGGTTAGCTAAAATCTCAAAACTTCTTACAATAGACACGCCGGTTTTAACCATCACTTCAAGATTCCTAGTAAAAAATAATTTTTCAGTCAAAGGCACTCTGAAAAGCCTGCTCAAAACATTAAGCCCTTGTAAATTAATCTTTTCTTGCCCCTTATAATTATCAATTGTGGCTTGGGCTGTTTTAACTGCTTTTTCTTCTGAAGATAATAAAAAATATCCTTTTTGTTTAAGGATAGAAGCAAGCTGACGCTCATCTTGCGCCTCTAAAGAGCCAGTTTTCTCTTCGCCTGCTAAATTTTTCGCTGTATAAAAATATTTTGACATTCTCTTATTATACCCCAAACCCAAAAACTAAAAAACCCTTTGTTATGTTTTTTTACAAAATCTAAAAAATCAAAATGAAAAGTTCGAATCCTGCCTGCGGAGTTCCGAAATTAAGACTGCCCGTTAGGGCAGTTTTGATTTCGGATTTCTGACAGGATGAGAAGTTTACCCTGAGCCCTTCGACTACGCTCAGGGTAAACTTTGTCGAAGGGAATTCTGCCTCTGGAGCAGTATAGGACAGAGTTGAACTCCCGACCTTCAACTAGCTCAGCAAAATCAGGGTGCAGAACCCTGATTTTGCTTGCTCTGGGTTTGTCAAAGAGGTAGAATAAATTATATGAAATTAATTGAACTCCCGACCTTTCACTATGTTACATAAAATGAAATTAACAATGTCGTCATTTGATGCTATAGAATCTGGTAAAAAAAATATCGAGGTTAGGCTTTATGATAAAAAAAGACAATCCATTAATGTAGGAGATGAGATTGAATTTACTAAAGAGCCAAAAAGGGAAGAAAAATTGAAGGTGCAAGTTGTGGGGCTTCTAAGGTATAGAACTTTCTCTGATTTGGTAACGGATTATTCGTCAAAGCATTTTGGTGCTAGTAGTAAAAAAAATCTATTAAATAGTATTTATAGCCATTATACGAAAGAGGAAGAAGCTAAATATGGAGTGGTTGGTATAAGAATAAAGAAAAGTAATTGAACTCCCGACATTTAACTAATTAGTTAGAATAAGCGCTACTCCACGGAGAAGCGCTTATTCTAATACAACAAATTCTGGCCAAATTGATAAATTATTTGAAATATATGTCCAGTCAAGAGTTCTCCTCCTTCGCTTAAAGCTTCGGCGGGACGCAGTAAAGTCGTCGCGTAGTCCGAGCTAGCACCTAGAAACGGCTTAACTAAGCCGTTTTTATTTATAATCTAATTAGATAAAAAAATTAGTAAGAGAAAAACAGAATAATCTTGACAAAGTAATAAAATAAGCAGAAGATATAATTAGTTAAAGTTAATATAAATCTATGAGTTACAGTGTTGTTAATTTAAACACTAGAGGGGATTCTTATTCAATAGGCATTTTTTAATTGGTGCTTATTTTTTATTAACTTAAATAGATGTTTGGAGGAGAAAGGTCGAAAGAATAGTTATCTATTAATTAGAAAGAAAAAATATGAAAAAAATAATTTTAAGTGTAATAAGTTTAGTTTTAGTATTTGGATTAGTTAGTATTGTTATTGCAGATGTAAATCCTATAACTCCTAGCACAAACGATATTAATAGAACAAACGAGTGGGCACATGTTAACCAGATTAGTATGGGCGTAGGAACTACTGATTTGCAATTTGTTAGCACAAGAGGTTTTTGGAGTTGTTTTGAGTATCGAACAGATGGTGATACTAGTCAGGTCATTAGTGCAAACGGTGGCGTAAATTACAATACTGACATAACTGATGGATTGTATCCGTATTATTGTCAAAACAATAATTTTAGAACAGAATCTATATTAGCAAATGAATATGTTGAGGTTCGTATGGTATTTGACGCAGAAAGAGATGAACGATTTGATTGGACAAGATTTGATGTTTTTTATCCAAGAACTGCAGAAATTACTTCTCCTAGTGATAGTGAGGTTGTATCAGGAATAGTTTCGTTTGATGCAACATTAGGCGATAAAGACGGTAATGATAATGTTCAGTGGGCAGTGCGAAAAGGAACTTGTACTGCGGGACAAGGAACAATATTTGGTAATGTTGACGGGTATAGTGATTTTTATGATTGGGATGGTGCTATTTTCCACGCTTCAGCTGATACATCAGGTTGGACTGATGGAAGTTATTGTTTTATATTTAATCCAACAGAAAGTGCTGGAGATTTAGCTATTAGAGAAACAAGAGAGTTTGTTGTTGATAATAATTTTCCAGTAGAGATAAAAGAGTGTCAAAAAGGTGGTTGGGAAGCATTTACGAATCCAGTATTTAAGAATCAAGGAGATTGCGTAAGTTGGTTACAAAGCAGTCCAAATGCAAAGGGAAATAGAAAAGACAACTAAATTTTCCAGAAATTAGAAAATAAAAAACAGCTCTTTAATTTATCTATTGGGCTGTTTTTTATTTATTTAATATATAGTGAGTAGCGGGGTGGGGTAGATTATTTTTTTATTACTTCTGGTTTCAAGTCGGGGATATAAATATACCCCGAATGTCCTACAATCTTGGTCTAACGTCGTCCCATGCCCGGAGCATTCCCTTCCCGAAGACTTATTCGCTTCAAGCACCCTGTCAAAGCAAAGTGGAAAATAGGGGTCAATCCTAATTAAAATTGAATTAATTAGAGTTGACACCTATTTTCTTTTTTCGCTGTATAAAAATATTTTGACATTTATTCTATAATAACTCGTAAAACTTCTTCTATGCTAGTAATGCCTTGGGCTGCTTTGACAAAACCATCCTCAATCATTAAACGCATACCCTCAACTCTAGCGCGCGCCTGTAATTCGTCAGAAGTAGCTCCTTTTTGTATAAGCGCCTTAATCGTTTCTGAAACATTCAAAATCTCATATATACCAATTCTACCCTTGTAACCCTCTGGGGCTGTTTTACTGGGTTTAGGGCGATAAAAATTAATATCTTTTAATGTTTGTTTTGGTTTAAGAAGTTTTTCATTTCTCAGAACATCGGCAATATTCTCCAAGTCACAATATTTAGCAAGCCGTTTTATCTCTGACTCGTTCAAAACATATTTTTCTTTATCTTCAGTCAACTTCCTTACTAAGCGCTGGGCCAAGATAACAGCAAGCGTAGAAGAAAGTAAAAATGGCTCCACTTTTATATCAACTAACCGCGGAATAGCGCCGGCAGCTGAATTAGTATGTAAGGTGGATAAAACAAGATGGCCTGTTAGAGCAGCATTAATTGCCAAAGAAGCAGTTTCGTTATCTCTTATTTCACCTACCATAATAACATCAGGATCTTGGCGTAAAAGCGACCTTAAGCCAGAGGCAAAAGTAAGCCCAATTTTAGCGTTAACTTGTGTCTGGTTAATGCGTGGCATACGATACTCTATTGGGTCTTCCACGGTTGATATGTTAACGCTGGGTTTATTCAAAATCTCCATCATTGAATATAATGTGGTTGTTTTTCCAGAGCCAGTAGGGCCTGTCACTAAAAGCATCCCAACTGGACGCCTTAAAGCTGTTTCCACATTCTCTAATGCCTGCCCCATCAAGCCCAATGCCTCTAAAGTATACCCCTTAGCTGTTTCAGGCAAAAGCCGCATTACAATTTTCTCTCCATTGAAA
>SDBU01007552.1_pt1 | contig 12511 bp, 7 predicted proteins | sample 2277071 | NCBI WGS metagenome assembly SDBU01 (sample SAMN10397929, study PRJNA504765) | marine sediment metagenome | isolation source: marine sediment core GS08_GC12, 126 cmbsf | place: Arctic Ocean: Gakkel Ridge, Loki's castle | collected 2008
GTACTGGTGTCACGCCCTTACACCTCGGGCGCTGGCGCGCTCGCGGCGGGTGCTGCAGAACCCGTCGGAGCTGCTAGAGCTGCTCGTCCATCACCTCGGCTGGCTAGACCTGCTGCGGTTCAAGGCGCAGACCGTGGTCGGTTTCTACCGTCGGCTCAGAGGGCTTCTGGACGAACGAGGATTTGGGGAGATGGCGCTCACCGCCCGGGGGTGGCCGCCGCCGTGGAACCACTCCAGCGGTTTCGACTATCGGGGCCTGTCGGAGGTGTGCGACGTGATCGCGCCCAAGCTGTTCACTTTTGATTATTCGGTCCTGCCGCGGTGGTACGGGCAGACGCTGCTAGCGTGGAACCCCGATCTTTCCGAGTCAGAGCTTCTGGACGCACTGGTGGAGTGGATGAGCCTGCCGGACGACGTGGAGCGGCGGTCGTTTGCCAACTATCACATCCCGGCGCCGGGTGAGCCCCATCTGGCCAGGATTGAGTCCTACCGGGCGCGTCTGGATGAGGCGGTGGCCCAGGTCGGCGGGAGGGCGCCATGCTATCCCATCGCCCACGCTTACCTGCCTGAGCCGCAGTGGAAGCGCATGCTGGCCATGATCCGCGACAGCCAGGTGGATGGCTTGTGGACACACATGTATGGGTATCTATCGGATCGGAAACTGGAGATTCTCAGGCGGGTCTGGAGGTGATGGCCCTCGTCCTGCCGACACGAATGCGATGCGGAGAGCATGGAACCGTCCGGGTGTCTATCGTCCGTCCGCGGTTGTAACCAAGGCCGTACGCGAAAGGGGGAAACTGGTGCAACTGGAGAGCAAGTGGGAAACCCACCAGTGAGAGAGGCATGGCCGGCTAAGGGTCTCTGAGAACGGCCACTTCTTGGAGTTCGAAGACGGTACCGGCTTCTTCTGGCTGGGAGATACGGCGTGGGGGCTCGCCAAACTCAAGCCCGAGGACGTCGCTCGCTATCTGGAGAACAGGGCGCAGAAGGGCTTTAGCGTGATCCAGTTCAATGCGAGGATGTTAGTGACGCTGAACGGCGAGCGCGAGCTCCCATTCCTCGGATCGGGCCCGCCGTGGTCCGTGGTCACACCGAACGAGCGGTACTGGCGACGTATCGACTTTGTGGTGAACAAGATCAAGGAATCCGGCATGTATGCCGCCATATTTGCCTGGTGGGGACCGAACGCCGACAATCCACTCGATCGGGATCAACAGATGTTCACCGAGCCCGATGCGCACAACTATGAGTATGGCAAGCTGCTCGGCGATCGCTACAAGGATGAACCGCATATCATCTGGGTGGCCTCTGGCGAATTCCATGCCCCCTATTTCTACCCGCCGGTATCGGAACAGCACCTTTCGAGGCTGCGCAGGTTGGCCGAGGGAATCCGCGATGCGGACACAGGACAACACCTGCGCACGATCCACGCCCTGTCGCGCTATTCCTCCTCCGAGGAGTTCCACGACGAGGAGTGGCTCGACTTCAACATGATCCAGACCCACGTGTATCACGACCTGATCGACAGCCTGGTCAGTGCCGACTGGGAGAGGACGCCGGCCAAACCCACCGTCAATCGCGAAGGCTGGTATGAGGCAGAAGAAGAGCTGTTCGAGCGGAAAGAAGGGATCGTCAAGGCGGCCCCCTTCGACCCCAGGCAACCCAGGTATGATACCGCGTGGATCCAGCGCTACCAGGCGTACTGGTCCGCGTTCTTTGGGGCCATTGGGTATACATATGGGCACATGAACCTGTGGACGATGAGCGATCTCTACGAGCTGTACACCGTATCGCACATGGAGAGGCCAGCCGTGCTGATGCAATCGGCTCTCGATGCGCCTGGCTCCGCAACCCTCAAGTACCTGCGCATGCTGATGGAATCGAAGCCGATCCAGAGCCGCGTTCCCGACCAGTCGATCATCGCGGCCAACACGCGCGGCTCAGATGGGACGCTGTCCCCCGATCTGCGATGCGCGACGCGCGACGCCGACGGCCGATGGGCGCTCGTGTACAGCACCAAGGGACTGGTGATCAAGGCCGTTATGAGCAAGCTGGCCGCGGGAAGAGCCGATGCCTTCTGGTACGCTCCGAGAGACGGTTCCTGGCATTGCGACGGCCAGGGCCACGATGACACAAACGGCCCTTCGAGCGGGGCATACCGAGTGGCAGCGGCGCACCCGACCAACACTTCTATCCACCCGGCACGAGTCCAGGTGCTGGGAGGCACGAAGCATTCTGCCACTCTGGAGGACCCGGAGAAGGTGACGACTGGGTGTTGCTACTCGAGATCTACTAGCGTGCATCTGCAACGGATGCGCGGCCCGCGCTCCGCGTGGGCCGCGTCACTGCAAACTGAGAACCCATCCTTGACGGAGTATCCAAAGTGTGTGCCTTGAGGATCCGTGTCGATTCCAGCCTCTGCCGCGACTGCCAGGCGTGTACGCTGGCTTGCTCGCTGTATCACGAGGGCGCCTGCGGCCTTGCTCTGGCTCGCTTGGTCGTCACCAAGGACATGGCGCGGTACGAGTTCGACATCCGCATCTGCCGGCACTGCAACGAACCCGAGTGGCTCTCTGCCTGCCCGGCGGGCGCCATGTCGACGGATGATCGCGGAGTGGTGATGATCGATGATGAGGCATGCATTCGGTGTGGGGCCTGCGCCGAATCCTGCCCCTACGACGCCATCCTTTACCACGAGAGCGAGGACCGCTACCTGAAGTGCGATCTCTGCGCCGGCAGAGCGGAAGGCCCACTGTGTGCAGAGGTGTGTCCGGTGGGAGCGCTCACGATGGTCGTTGATAACGTGACCGAGGAGGTCTGATATGCCGTTCGGCTGGGCAGGCAAGATCCTGGATGTGGACTTGAGCACGGGAAGCATCAGTACGCGCGATACTCTGAAGTACGCCGTCGACTACATCGGTGGACGGGCGATGGCCGCCCGCATCGCCTGGGAAGAGATTCCGCCCGGCATCGACTCGTATGATCCAGAGAATCACATCATCGTCGCCACGGGGCCACTGACCGGGACGTTGGCCCCCACGTCGGGACGAACGGTGATGACCGGCGTCTCCCCGCGCACCTATCCCAGGCCCTGGCACACACACTCCACGCTGGGGGGCTGGTTCGGCGCAGAGCTCAAGTATGCCGGCTTTGACGCGATCATCGTCCACGGCAAGTCCTCTGCGCCCGTCTACCTTGAGATCCGAGATGGCACTGCACGACTTGTTGACGCGCGGGACCTTTGGGGCTGGGACGCCAGGGAGACGCAATTGCACCTCAGAAGCCGTCTGAGTCAACAGGGGCAGGTACTGGCGATCGGTCCGGCAGGGGAGAACCTGGTGCGCTTTGCCAGCGTGCAGCACGCCGAGGAGAACGCGGCGGGAAGCAGTGGCTTTGGGGCCGCCTGGGGTAGCAAGAACCTGAAAGCAATCGCTGTCCGTGGGATGGGAGCTGTGCCGGTGGCCAGACCCGATGCTCTGCTGGATGAGGTGCTTCAGGCGGGCAAGTTCAAGCTCGCGCCAAGTCCTGCTGTGCTATACGAGGACGGCGCGAGGCGAACGTTGCAGCTCAGGCCGATCTGCAGTCAGGCCTGCACGTTCGACTGCCGCGTCGTTACCACGTACGGCCGCGCTCCCGATGGTCGGCGCACGCCGGGGCTGTGCATCGGCGGCGCGCTGCTGGCCGGGGGTTGGAGACATGGGGAGTACACGGGCGGGGGAGTGTACGTCCCGCCGAGCACACCCTTCAGCACCGAAGACGAGCAATTCTTGCAGGAGGCCAGCAATCGGCTGGGACTTGACCTCTGCTTCCGCCTGGTGATGAAACCCTGGCTCATCCGGTGCCGGCAGTTGGGCGTCAGCGAGATCAGAGGGTATCCTATCGATCCCGAGGATGCGGGCTGGTTCCGCCGTTTCATGCAGCAGATAGCCAGCCGCGAAGCCCTGGGTGACCTCTTTGCCGAGGGCCTCAGGCGAGCTGTGGACGAGCTGGAAGACGAGTTGCCGCAGGAATTGGTCCGTCTGGGCCAGGAGCTCGAGTTTGACTTTGGCTTCATCGCCCATCGGGAAGGGCGCTTCAGGGACCGGGAACCACTGCCCTTCTGGGTCATCTCGGCCATGATGCACATCAGCGAAAGCCGCGACCCAACCATCGGCGCTCACCAAAGCTCGCTTATCCAGGCTGACTTTTTGTGGAACGACCGGGATCGGGCGCGGAGACGGTTCCGTGCGTTGTCTGAGAAGGTCTGGGGGTACGCCGACGCGCTCGAGCCGACCTTTGATCACAAAGCTCCGGTGGCGATGTGGAGCCAGAACCAGCATATGCTCATCGATTCGCTGCCACTGTGCGATTTCGCCTTCCCTCAACTCGTGCGCTCGATGGACAGCCGCGAGGAGTGGCTGAATGCCGAGGAGATCGTGGGAGATCTCGATCTTGACCGGCGGCTGCTCGCCGCGGTCACCGGGGTGGAGATGACGCGGGAGGAGCTCGACCTGGCCGCGGAACGCGCTTTCACCCTCGAGCGGCTGATGTTGGCCCGCGCCGGGCGGGGGCGCAAGATGGAAGAGGCCTTGGCGCCCCATTTCGAGCTGCCATGCCGTAGCGATGGGACGTACGTCGACCAGGCGGGGTTCTCGCGGCTGCTGGCCGAGTATTATGCCGCACGAGGATGGGACCTTGAGTTCGGTTGGCCAACGGCCGACCGGCTGAGACAACTGGGTCTGGAGGACGCGATTGCCGAGCTTGTGGAATGCCGTCGTCGCTTCGTCGATGCCGGCGTGAGCGCGGATGTCCCCGATCCACAGGTCTGTCGCCGACGTAGCCAGGAGTGAGCGGCCGGGCCGACCTGCAGCGATGCACGTGACGAGCATGGTGCACATTGATCCCAGCCGCCGGTCCGCAACCTTCAAACCCGCAGAAAGGAGCCGTTCCATGGTCACCGTTGACGCACACTGCCACGTCTCGCCGTGCTGGTACGAGCCTGTCGAAAGCCTGCTTTTCCAGATGGATCGGAACCATGTGGAGCAGGCGGTGCTGGTGCAGTACATGGGGCAGCTCTACAACGACTACCAGTTCGAGTGTGAGCGCCGTTTCCCGGCGCGTTTTGCGTCGATCGTGCTGGTTGCTGCTCGCGATCCCAAGGCGACCGAGGAGCTTGAGCGCTTATCCGAGCAGGACGCACGGGGCGTCCGGCTTCGCCCCGACACCCGGTCGCCTGGGGACGATTCAATGGCCATCTGGCGCAAAGCCGAGGAACTCGGGCTGCCGGTCAGTTGCGGTGGAAGGAACGTCGAGTTCGCCGACCTGGTGCAGACGTTTCCGCGTCTCCCGATCGTTCTTGAACACGCGGGATCGATCAACAGCCCAGACGGCGAGACGGCGCCCTACGAAATCCGCAGAGAGGTGTTCTCCCTGTCGCGTTTCCCCAACGTCTACGTCAAGATCCACGGCCTGGGCGAGTTCTGCACGCGGACGTCGCCGGTGACGGAGCCCTTTCCTTTCAAGCAGCCGATCCCGCCGATCCTAGAGATGGCCTACCAGGCGTTTGGGCCAGAGAGAATGATGTGGGGCAGCGACTACCCTCCCGTGGGCAGCCGCGAAGGATACGGCAACGCGCTACGCTTCACGATGGACCAGCCAGCGACCAAGAGCGAGAAGGGCAAACGCCTCATCTTTGGCGTTGTCGCCACGATCTTGTTCGGCTTCGATCGCTGAATTTATAGTCCCAGCCGAGCGGATGACGAGGATGCGTCTAGAACTCGCTACTCGTACACGGCATCCGGAACATCTCTTGCCATTGGTACGAGGGTGTTGAAATAGGAGCGAATTGCAGAGGGATAGACTCGCCCGAGAAGTGAGTTTACGAGTTACCGATTCGCTTAGCTCGATGTGGGACCGATAGGCACTCCCTTTCTGGGTATGTGGTGGGCGTCGTGCCCCTTGTCTGAGCCAAGGAGCCGCTCCTGGCGCACTCCCTCGCCCTTCAGGCGCACTACGCCCAGGGCAGCGTTCCGTAAGCTGGCGTGAGTGGTTCGCTTCTGCAACCCTTGGCCAATGGCCTGAAGGTGATCCCGGTCAATAGGTTGATGATCCTCTTGCAGTTCACCACCATGAAGGTCACAAAGGCCTGAATCGCGTAGCGCTACAGCTACCGGGTGATCGCCACTAACGGCGGGGCGTCAACGCACAGCAACCCCGAGCGTCGGACGTGGGGTCAAGACGCTGCGGCCAGCCCCTGACCGGGCGCTTGATTCGCCACGCGGCAACTCCGTCGGCGATTCGTTACCGTTTCCTAGCACGCCCGACCCACAGCACTTGACCAGACCCCGACCCCCGACCGTCGAAGCTGGCTATCCTCCCTGCCGGTCACTCAGGATAGACAGCAAGCTACTCCACCGGGTGGCAACAGCCGGATTCCTCTTTCCGCTAGTCTGGAATGACCGCATCTACCACTCCAGCCAGCAGTGTCCGCTCGTCCCAAGTTGGTGGCCCAGTGCCAACGCGCGCCACAACCAAGTCAAGGGAAGGAATGATGTAGCACTTGTTCGATCTGTAGCCCATCAGAGCAAAGCTGTCACGGGGAAGGCCCGGCCATTGGGTGCCCTTTGAATTCGTCCACCATGTATAGCCGTAGCTTGGGTTCAGATCCTGAGACGTTCGCGTGGCCATCTCCATCCACCACCCGGGGATCAGTTGACGTCCATCCCACGCACCATGGTGCAACGCAAGATAGCCGAAACGGGCCAATTCCCGGCCCGAGATGTGTATCCCCGTGTGTGCATTGGTGTGGGGGCCCAAGAACCCGCTGCCCCCCTGCACGTCCCAGGTCAGGTTCTCCATGCCGATGGGATCAAAGATGCGATCCTTCAGGTAGGCACTCATTTCCCGGCCCGTGATGTTGGCGAAGGCTAGCGAAAGATGAGCGAACGCAGGATCACTATAGTCCCAGCGCGTGCCGGGCTCCGCCCGGAGTTTGTCAACCCACTTCCCATATCTGTTAGGGCAACGGCCGATCGCGTGCTCGAAGGGACCGTGGTTCGTTGCTGTGGGCATTCCCACGACGCCCGTGGCTTCGCCCGGAATGCCAGAGATCATGGTGAGCAGGTGCCGGATGGTGATACGCTCCTTGCGGGGATCGGTGAGCGGATGTCCCTCGGGAATGAAGGAATAGGCTGGGCTATCCAGCTCTACTCGTTTACCGTTTGGCAACCGGTCTTGGCGACTGTCATCCAAGAGGAGTCCCCAGGCGGTCCCCGTGAAGGACTTGGTCCCCGAAAAGATGTCGAATCTAGTGGGAATCAGGATGTTGAAGGTATAGAACTCACGCACCAGGTATCCACGCCGGATGATGACGATCGACCACGAGTCGCCACCGTGGAGCGATTCTTGCCTTTGCCGAACCAGGTCGAGCTGTTCGGGATCCATCCCGGCGAGGTCACGCACCTGCTGCGAATCCCACAGGCATCTCCACCCACCCCGTGACTCGGGTGCCGGATAGTAGAGGTTGGTCCCCAGAGAATAGATCGCCATGTCTGCCCCCTTTCACCTGAGATGAAACCACTTGATTTGAAAGGCAGTGTCCGTGCCAGACGCACCACCTTCTGCGCGCAGCCCCGATGGACGAGCTCGGCGCTCGACTCATTGCCACCGACCCGCGAAGAGTCACAGGGCGTCGCCTCCTGACGAGCCGGCCACCGTCTCTGCAAGTATGGAATCCCAGGCACTGAGAAGTCAAGTCCGGTCCGAGCGCCTCAGGCCATACCATCGGGTCAGTGGTGTCCACTCTTGGGCACACGAAGGATATCCGTGATCCAAGAGCACGAGAACCTTTCTGTTGAAAGGCCGCCCGCAAAGCGGGCGCGTTGCGCAGACACACCGCACCCCGCTGGATGGCGACGGCGGGCTGCGCCTGGACGTAGCGCAGCCACAGCAGTCTATAGCTCAACCATTCTCGACGGCCCGCAGGCATCGAATCGGCCGGTCGCACAGACTCGATGGCGTCCAAGAGGAGCTTGCCCACGAACTCGGCAGCCGTCTCAGTGGTAGTCTGGGATGGCGCGAGCATGACTGCAAGAGGGTGTGTCTGGAGACGGATTGGATCGTAAAAGCTGGCCAGAGCATCCTTCACGTGGCGAAGAAAAAGATCCCTCCGCACAGGTCATCCTCGAGTTCAATGCCGGGGTTCCTGCATCTAGGCTGGCAAAAGCAAGCAGGTTTTCGGCGGAAAAGGCCTTGACACTTTCGCGCAAACAAGCTATGATGAGGGTGATATAGGCTGCAGCTCACTTCCCCAAACGCGACTTGGGGGCACACCAATCGGTCATGCGCACAGGCGTTATCACTCGAACCAGTCCGCGCATCATTCTAGCCTGGCCACCGCCACCTGCCAACTCGGTACTTTGTCTTTCTTGCTTTGCAGAGGAGCTGTCTATGTCGCCGTGCGGCGGCGGCATAAAGGCGTGAAAACGCGGGGCGAATTTCGTGTTCACTCTGTGCCGCTTGGCCCCATCTCCACACCCCCTTCCTGGTTCACGGGTCGAAGACACTGGCGGAGCCAGTGGAGCATAGCCGGGGCAGGGGGCCGGGGGGAGAGGTAGATGGGCACACGGCTGGCGGAACCAGGCCAATATGGGTCAACCTGCTTGCAAGCGGTTGCCGCACAAGGTATAATGTCGTGAGAGAGATGCTCGAACTCTTGGCTGTATTCGGGACACACTCACATTGACTTCAAACGGAGAAACTATAAAATAACAATGGAAAAACGGACGTTAGGAAAAAGTGGAATCAAAGTAACCGCCCTGGGGTTGGGCTGCATGAGACTCTCGAGCAAAGGCTGGTTCAGCGCCGATGGAAGGGAGATTGACTTTGGAGCGGTTGACGACACGGAGTCGATCAGAATCATCAATCTGGCCATTGACATGGGAATCAATGTCTTTGATACTGCGGTCATATATGGAGCAGGGCATAATGAAGAATTGCTCGGTCAGGCTGTAGCCGGAAAAAGGGACAAGGTCGTGATTATCTCAAAAGCCGGCGGATACATAGACGAAGAAAACCGCAGAATCATGGGGAGCAACATAATCAACACGAATCCGGAGGACGTGAAAAAGCTCTGTGAAGGCAGCCTCCGTCGCTTGAACACGGATTATATCGATGTCTATCTCCTTCATACCTTCTACAAGAATGATGAATACGATCTGGAAAAGGCGGCTCAAATCCGTGATTACATGGAAGAGCTGGTAGAGGAAGGCAAACTCCGCTGGTATGGCTGGAGTACCGACTGGCCGCATCAGTTGAGGGTCTTTATGGAAGGCGAGCACTGTACGTGCACCGAGCAGGATCTTAACATCTTTGCAGGCAATGAAGAGACCCTCAAGTTGTGTGAAGACAGCAATCTGGCCTCTTTGTGCCGCAGTCCTCTGGCAGGCGGGGCCTTGACACCAAAACCCAACAGGGTCGGCAAAGCCGACAGGGGGGGTGGAGAGGAGAACATAAGGAAGTTTGAAGCCATCCGTGATATCCTGACAAGCGGCGGCAGGACCGTCGTGCAGGGCGCGCTCTGCTGGCTGTGGGCAAAAAGCCCGTGCACGATTCCGATCCCCGGCTTTAGGACGGAAGAGCAGGTCAGGGAGAACATCGGTGCGCTCGAATTCGGGCCGTTGACGCCGGAGCAGATGGAAGAGATTGAGAGAATCAAACAAGAGTTCCTTCTGTGAGGGAGATGGACGTGGCAGGAAGGTGTCCCACTCATAGTTGGAAACGCATGCCTAGCGGAACCACGCCCGGGGGTGAGGGGCATTCTCAACGGGCAGGGGCCGGCGGCCTGATCTGGCGAAAGGAGGTGCTATTTGCACTAGGACAGCAAAGTTGTAGCGCAAGCCAAGCGTTCGCGAGTGTCGTGAGGTCAGACCGGATTGCGGACTCTCGTCCCATTCCCTACCAGACAGGAGGAGATCGATGTCAGAACATCTCATAACTCGGCGTCAGCTATTGCGGTATGTGGCCTTGGGGACCTCGGCCGGACTGCTTGCCGCTTGCCAGCCCAAGGTCGTGGAAAAGATCGTCAAGGAGACGGTTATCAAGGAGGTGGAGAAGGAGGTCACCAAGGTCGTCAAGCAGGTAGTCAAGGAGACGGTCATCGTCGCGGGCACGCCCAAGGTGGTGGAGAGAGAGGTCACCCGGATCATCGAGAAGGTGGCCACGCCGGTGGCGGAAGAGATCACCTTGGCGGTGTGGAACATCTGGGGCGGCACCCGTGTGCCCATGATGGACGACATGTTCAAGCGGTTCTCCGAGGTCCATCCCGGGCTGAAGGTGGAGAACGTGCTGTCACCTGGCGCCGAACGCCTGCAAAAGATCCAGGTAGCCATCGCGGGCGGCACGCCTCCCGATGTACCCATGATCAGCCAGGCCGAGGTGCCCATGTTCGCCAGCCAGAAGGCGCTCATCCCCATCGACAGCTATATGGCCCTGGACGGCGTCGATTATGACGAGTACTATGACTATGCCATCGCCGCCTCTCAGTGGCAGGGCAAGACCTACACTCTTCCCAACTGCAGTGCAGCCTGGGCCCTCTACTTCTACAACACAGAGCACTACGAGGAGGTGGGGCTGGATCCGGCTGATCCGCCTACGGTGTGGGATGAGTTGATCGACGCGGCCAAGAAGCTGACCGTGATGGAGGGCGACACCATCGAGCGCCTCGGTCACCAGTTCTACCATGGCCTTCCTAATTACGAGGACTTTTGGTTTGCGCTCTATTCCAACCAGGGCAAGTGGCTGTCCGACGATGGCCGCACGGTGACCTTCAACGGCCCCGAGGGACTGGAGGCGGCCCAGTTCCTGCTCAGAGCCATGAAGGAGATCTACGGGGAGGTGGAGGTCTACCAGGATTGGGGCGCGGTCCAGGGCGGTCTGGACATCACCAATCCCTTCATCAGCGGGAACCTATCTGGCAGGATGGGGGGCGTCTGGGAGATCTTTTACATCTCACAGGGCGATCCTGACTTGCCCTATCTGCTCGGGTTGGTGCCCGGCACGGCCGATGGGGGCTCCCATCAGCCGGCCGGGGGTAGCTGGTCCTACGGCATCCCGACGGATGTTCCCCATCCCGATGCCTCCTGGGAGCTGGTGGAGTGGCTGGCTCACGAGCCGACGGCGGCCTGCTGGTTCATGCAGCAGCAGGGCCGCCCCTCGCCGATGTTGGCCTGCAACGAAGACCAGTACTACTACGACACCTTCCCCAAGACCTGGCCGGTCGTGGTGAAGGCACTGGACAACGCTATCGGGTATCCGCTCACGCCAGCCCATTCGGAGATGGTAACAAGGCTGACCCAGGCCTTGGAAGAGATGAACTTTGGGGTCAAGACCCCGGAGGAGGCCCTGGAATGGGCGGCCACCGAATGCCAGGCGCTGCTGGACGAAGCCTGGGAAAAGATGTGATGACGTAGGGGCGAACCCCTGTGTTCGGCCAGTGCCTGGGCTGCAATCCCTGGGCGATCAGAAGGATCGCCCCTACAGGTGGACGTGGTGTGAGGGTGTAGAGGCGAATCGCGCATTCGCCCCGATAGGTCTGTCATTCCCAGGCCCGGATGGCCGAGGAATCTCTGAGATTCTTCGGCGTCGCTCCGCTCCGGCTCAGAATGACGGGCATGTTGCGCTTTGACAAGCGGTTTCCAAGGGAGACAGACTGGAGGTAGGTGCGTGGCCAATGCGGCGCGCATTGAGGCTGAAACTCGAAGGCTGCCCCGCAGAAGGCGGCGGTTGACTCTGGTGCGCCGAGAGGCGCTGTTCTGCTATATCTTTATCTCCCCCTGGGTGGTTGGCTTGCTCATCTTTACCCTGGGGCCGATCATCGCCTCCCTCTTTCTGAGCTTTGCTGACTATACGATCATCGCGCCGCCCGAGTGGAGCGGGCTGGCCAATTTCCGCAAGGCCTTCACCCGGGACCCGCTGGTTTGGAAATCACTGGGGAACACGGCCTACTATGTTGGGATCGGAGTGCCGCTTCGCATCGTCTTTGCCTTTCTGCTGGCAGCCTTGCTCAACACGGAGATCCGGGGTCGCCTCTTCTATCGCATAGTGTACTATATGCCATCTATTGTACCTATGGTAGGGGCTTCTCTGCTATGGATGTGGATATTTAATGCTCACTTTGGTTTGTTAAATACTTTTCTTCGTATGATAGGAATTAATGGCCCAGGTTGGCTTGCCAGTGCTACATGGTCAAAACCCTCATTGGTACTGATGGCTTTATGGCTGTTAGGACCTGGAATAATAATTTATCTTTCAGCTTTACAGGATGTTCCTCAACAGCTACATGATGTAGCAGAGATAGATGGAGCTAATTGGGTGCAAAGGTTGCGATATATAACTATTCCTATGCTTACTCCAATTATATTGTTTGACATTGTTATAAGTTTAACCCTAGCCCTCCAGACATTTACTCGGATTTATATAATGACAAGAGGTGGTCCTGCAAATTCTACATTACTTTTTGGACTTTATATTTACC
>SDBU01007553.1_pt1 | contig 12510 bp, 7 predicted proteins | sample 2277071 | NCBI WGS metagenome assembly SDBU01 (sample SAMN10397929, study PRJNA504765) | marine sediment metagenome | isolation source: marine sediment core GS08_GC12, 126 cmbsf | place: Arctic Ocean: Gakkel Ridge, Loki's castle | collected 2008
TATATCAGCACCGCTGTCGATTTGGGGGGGAAGCTTGAGGCGCTGGAATTTGATGAAAATGGCGCGCTAATTTCCGATACTCCACCGATAACTTCTATCCCTCTACCGCTCATTTTTAATCTCCTTCCATTCGGAGATTTAAGCGAAAATGTATTGCTGGGAATGGCTCAGGCGGCTGCAGAAGTGGATACCATCATGCAAATTAAGGCGGAAGATTACTTCGACGCACTTTCACCATACTTAGACAGATTGATGCCCGTTTTTACAAAAGAATCTTTCAGTGAATACCAAAATCTCATAGGAAGTGTAAGAATAGCCGAATTTATCTATACCGATGACATTATAGAATATGTGCGTCAAGCCAAAAAACTCAATTCTGAGATTATTATATCTATAAGATTGCCGCTTTCGCCATCTGCTGATTTTATCGTTGAAAAATTAGCAAAAGAAGGAACTGAAATAATTCATCTTTACTCCGATTACAACGGAAATATTGAAACTGAGGTTAAGACTTCCCCCCTTGCCACCGGAATTCGGAATTGTTTTTTTTCTTCCGCCTTCCGCCTTCCGCCTTCCGCCTTCCGTTCGCCCTCTAGCCCCCTTGCCCAAGAACCGCGCTTTATCAAAGATGCTATCCGTGGCATTCATTGGCGTTTGGTTGAGAATTCTCTTCGAGATTCCGTCACTATCATCGCCAGCGGCGGCATTGCCGAAGCTTCACATCTGGCGAAAGTAATTATCTGCGGCGCTGACCTGGCGGCAATTGACCTACCGCTTTTAATAGCTCTGGAATGCCGATTGTGCAAGAATTGTTTGCGAAGTTCAGTAACTTTGCCTGAGACTGAAGAGGAACTGCCATGCCCCGTGGAGATTCACAATGTTGAGCCAGAATATGCCTCCTCAAGAATAACCAATCTCATCTCAGCTTGGCACAATCAATTAATCGAAGTGCTTGGGGCGATGGGACTCAGAGAGGTAAGAAGACTTAGAGGAGAAGTCGGCAGAGCAATGTTTTTTGAAGATTTGGAAAAAGATACTTTTGGGAGGATGTTCGGAGAATATAATAGCCGCTGATTATCAGACAACGCCGATTCTAAGTAGTTTCCATTGCAAAATAGATAAAACAAAGTCAATAAAATCAATACTTGAGTGTAAGGCAAACTAAGTAGACAATCAGCGACGTTTGAAGGTGGGCGTCTAGACAGGTGAGACTGTTAGTTATCGGACAGCACTGCTCTTCAATGAGGAATAGATATGGAACTTAAGAACCACGTTGAAATAAAAGAAACGCCTTCGCGATTTAGAAATCCTATTGGGAAGTACAAAATCAGAAGAAGCTCGCAATGTAACAGTTGCGGGACTTGCGTGGAGCTTTGTCCTTACGGTGTACATATAAAAAGGGAAGGTTTCAGTAGAGTTTCCCGTCCGAAAGATTACAAGTGTATCGGGTTTGCATGTCAGGACAAGCCATTTTACTGCATAGATAAATGTCCGCAAAATGCTCTCTCCCTTGCTTTAAATCCCACTTATGAAAGCCTTGGCGATTACCGTTGGACAGGGGATTTAATCTTGAGCACCTGGCATCAAGCTGAAACTGGGAAAATTCCCTATGGCAACTTAGAATATCGCGTGGGCGATTCAGGCGGTGGGTTTGATAAATTAAGGTTCAATTTTGAAATGAATACGATGAACGAAGTAATGGGGGAATTAGAAGGGGGTCCCCCATCCGAAAAGGATGTGAATCGGCGTAGCGGCAGTTCAGAGCCGTCTCCGGAAAAACCGCAGCCCTTAGAGTCAGAGATTTCTACCAGCATTGATTTAAATAAAAGAGGGGATAGACGTCCTGAGATTACGATTTCTATTCCGATATACGGTGGTGGAATGTCCTTCGGCTCGGTGAGTTTGTCGACTATAATTTCGCGGGCAAGAGCAGCTATGGCTTGGAACACTTTTACTTGCACAGGCGAAGGAGGTTATCCAGAGGTGCTTGCGCCCTATGATGATTACATGATAACCCAGATAGCGACTGGACTTTTCGGAGTGAGAGAGCAGACCATCCAAAGAGTTAGAATCGTGGAGTTCAAATATGCTCAAGGCGCCAAGCCCGGCTTGGGCGGACATCTTTTGGGCGATAAAGTCACAAAAGATGTCGCAATGATGCGAGAAGCCGTCCAGGGCAGCGCGTTGTTCTCGCCTTTTCCCTTCCACAGCGTCTATTCAGTGGAAGACCACAAAAAACATGTGGATTGGATAAAAGAGATGAATCCAAGAGCCTTAGTCTCGGTAAAAGTCTCCACGCCCACCGATGTGGATATGGTAGCCGTGGGCAGTTATCACGCCGGCGCGCATATCATTCATCTTGATGGAAGCTACGGCGGAACGGGCGCCGCGCCTGATATAGCTAAGAAAAACATCGCCATGCCGATAGAATACGCCATTCCCAAAGTACATAGATTTCTTTTAGAAGAAGGTATCCGGGATGAAATGATTTTGATTGCCAGCGGCGGCATCAGAACAGCTTACGATATCGCCAAAGCAATCGCTCTCGGCGCTGACGGTTGCGTTATCGGCACAGCGGATTTAGTCGCTTTGGAGTGCATCCGCTGTGGTCACTGCGAAAGCGGCAGAGGATGCGCAAGAGGAATCGCTACGACCGACCCAAAATTATCAGAAATGATTGACGCCGATTGGGGCGCGCAACGCATCATCAATCTATACGCCGCATGGAGAAAGCAACTCGTGGATATCCTCGGGCGGTTGGGGATGAAAAGCATAAAAGAACTTAGAGGCAGAACTGATTGTTTGATTCACCTTGATTATTTATAGGGGCAAAAGAGCAAGAGGGCAAGGGGGCAAGAGGGTGAACAAATTACGAATTACGAATTATGGGGCAAGAGGGCAAAAAGCACGCATCACGCAACACGCAACACGCAGCACGTTTCACGTTTCCACTGACTATTTACAGAGAGTTACAGTATTGGGAGGTCAGATAAATGATACAAAAAATCATCAATTCAAGAAAAAAACTGTTGATTGACCTGCCGAATTCTCTGCCCGTTAAAGGTGAAGAAGAAGGCGGTTGTGGAGTGACAGGCTTTGCCTGCACTATCCCAGTAAGAGGACGCCATATTTTCGAGCCATCCATCCAGATGCACAATCGCGGTAATGGAAAAGGTGGCGGGATTGCGTCGGTAGGGCTATCCGCAGAAGATTTGGGTGTTTCTCAGAAAATTTTGGAAGAGAACTACCTGCTTCAGATTGCGATACTCGACCTATCCGTTTTGGAAGAAGTTGAGAAATCCTGCATCACGCCATTCCTCCGGGTGGACAAGAAAGAAAAGGTTGCCAATGTAGAAGACTACCGTGAGATTGAAGGTTTAGAGACAAGACCGCCCGATGTTTGGCGTTATTTTGTGCGCGTGAAACCAGATGTGCTTTTAGATTTTATAGAGAAAAATCAGCTACAAGAAATGGATATCCGCGACGCCGAAGATGAATTTATTTATCAAAATAGTTTTAGATTGAACCAAAAATTTTACGCATCGCTTGGCGAAAAGAAAGCGTTTGTTTTATCACACGGCAGAAATATGTGCATCTTTAAAATTGTTGGCTACGCGGAAAATGCCGTGAAATATTACCAATTGGAGGATTTCACAGCTCACGCATGGATTGCCCATCAACGTTATCCCACAAGAGGTAGAGTATGGCATCCGGGCGGCGCTCATCCATTTATCGGTTTGAATGAAGCGTTAGTTCACAACGGCGACCTTGCAAACTATTATTCTATCACTGAATATCTTCGACAGCGCAATATTTACCCTCTGTTTCTGACGGATACCGAAGCATCAGCACTATTATTTGACCTATGGAATCGTGTCTATCAATATCCGTTGGAATATATCATTGAGGCGCTTGCTCCTACCACTGAGAGAGATTTTGACCTTCTGACAAAGGAGAAGCAGAGAATTTATCAACTCATCCAAGCAACGCATATTCACGGTTCACCAGACGGCCCGTGGTTTTTCATTATCGCCAGAAACGAACCTAATAAAAATCACTTTCAACTTCTTGGCATTACCGATACTTCGATGCTACGTCCGCAGGTATTTGCCCTTCAGGAAAACGAAGATGTCCAAATCGGTTTAATCTGCTCCGAAAAGCAAGCGATTGACGCCACGTTGCACAGCCTTGCCCAAGAGGATAAAAGATTCTGCCCCATCGCTGACAAATATTGGAATGCTCGCGGCGGAAGTCATACCGATGGAGGTGCGTTTGTATTCACTATCGAAAACGCTAATGGAAACGGCAGTAAAAGGCTTGTTTGCACCGATAAATTCGGAAAGGTCGTAAAAATAGACAATAATAAAAAGCACTGCGATATGACGATTCAGATTCAGCAGAACGCGTCGGAAAATCCACTGAAGGAACGATTAGCAGATTTGGTCGAAAATAATAACGCGCTTTCCTTATTTCAGTATATCAGGGAAAAGATTGCTGATTGGGATTTCGACACCGTGCGATTATGTATGAAACTGCTGGGCGAATTTGCTAAAGAAAACGACCAGAAAAAAGGGACAGTTATATCTGCGCTGACGCTACTTCACAACAGACACTATGATACAGGTTCAAAAAAGAGAAGCTCACTTTTGCAAATCATCGTAGAGACGCTCTACGATATTTTCGCTGCTACGCCTGAACTGTGGGAGAATTCAGACAGACGTTACTGTTCTATCGACTGGAACAGTAGAAAAACTCTAAGGGGGCCAGATGAAGGAGAAGAAACCTTAATCATTAACACCAGCAAATTCCCACCAGAAGGTGACGATTGCGACGCTCGATTGATTTGCGAAGCATACTCAATGGGTTGGAAGAAATTTATCGCTTATGGATACAGAGGGCAAAGATTCTGTGGATGTGGATTAGGCTCCGAAACAAAAAACGTTCGGATTGATGTTTACGGAAGTTCTGGAGATTATCTGGCATCAGGCATCGACGGCTTGGAAATATACGCACACGGCAACGGACAAGACCAACTCGGTCAAATCATGAAGCGCGGCAAACTTGTCGTCTACGGAGATGTTGGTCAAACTTTCATGTACGGCGCAAAGGGCGGCGAAGTTTATGTCCTAGGCAATGCCGCCGGTCGCCCATTGATAAATGCTGTCGGAAAACCAAGAGTAGTCATCAACGGAACCTGTCTGGACTATCTCGCCGAATCCTTCATGGCGGGTGAACCACTAAACGGCGGAGGATTTGTCATCCTAAATAGTATTTCATTTGATGAGTTGGGCAATGTCAAAAATCAACCCACGCCGTATCCCGGAGGTAATCTCTTTTCGTTAGCTTCCGGCGGCGCAATCTACATGCGCGACCCGCATCATCAACTGGTGGAAGAACAATTAAACGGCGGAGAATTCGCACCGCTCGCAGACGAAGATTGGAATCTGATTTTACCATATTTGCAGGAAAACGAGCGACTTTTCGGTATCAGCGTTGATAAGTCACTGTTGACGGTTGATGGGGTCAAAAGGGAGCCCAAAGAGGTCTATCGAAAAGTCAGAGCGATAAAACTCTCTGTTCTATCAGGAGAGATAGTTCCAGAATGAACGAATATCGGGGCAGAGAATCGGAACTGCCCCGACACTCACTCACCCACTCCATTACTCACCCCTTACTCTCTTGCCCTGATGAAAGCCTTAAGTTCAAATTCGCCGGAATACCATTTGTAACCATAACTTCAACGAGTTTGGGATTCCTCATTGCTGAGTGTCCTTTTCTGCCTTTTGGACAGACAAGCATATCTGCCCGGCTTACAGTATTTCTTCAACAATACGCTACGTTGCTTACGCAACGGCACTGATTATTGCACTCCAAATTCCCTGAACCCTACCTGCTCGATTAATTCAGGATTGACGTGCCCTTTGTGGAGAACCGCCCGGTACCGAAATGATAAAGATTCTCCTTCGGGGATGTGAAACGGTTCATAATAAGATGGGCTTGGGTGTAAGAGCGCATAGTTTTTCCCATTCCGCACCCACCACACAGTAGGATAGCGTGGATTATCGGGATAATCAAGGAGTGTGATGCCATAAACCTGCCCATCTTCTTCATGTTTTCCTGCAAAACCGCACCAACGGCTCGTTTGTCCAAAGATTTCCACCGGCTCACGCCGACCATCTGCATCTAACAACTGGCCAGGTGTCAACAGGTTATCAAATCGGATGGTCAGGCCGCTGTAAAAAAGTCCTCCACTTCCCGGCTCTCCTCGGTTCAAATCCAGCGTTGCCTCTCGTTTATAGGGAACAAAACGTAGCGCAATATCCATAAGCAAGTAATCTTTTTGCGGCGCATAAACTGTTGTCTTTCGCGTCTCTGTGAGATGTTGCACATCCTCCCAATCAATCCAGGCATTCTCAACAGTGAACTGCACCTGGGTTGGCTGTACTGATTGGGAAATAAGTTTCTGATGGACGATACGTCCAAACCCTTTAGAATCCCCACTGGGAGCGGGTTGTTCCCAAAAATTCACTCCATTGACCTTCTTCCATGCTACCCACATTCCCTGATGATGCAGATGGTCAGCAGGGCGATTCATAGTGAGAATTGGTGAGTCTGGCAATCGCAGTGGATGCCAGTAGGGTCTGGGGCCTCCCGTCTGAAACTGATATTCTAGGATGATTTGTCCATCCCACTTCACGCTTAAACCGTCGGTTATTGATTCGAGCGTAAACATCGGTGACCTCCTATGGCTCGTGCCCGCGGTAGGTACTATCGCGGACACGAGCTGTTGAACTGCGAGTTAGGCAAATAATGTCTTTAAGAAAGTTAGATTCTTCAATGCAGCTTCGGCAGGATTATCGGTAGCCCTTGTCTCAAGAATTATGTAGCCGTCGTAACCGATTCCTTTCAAGGTTGCTGCTACAGCTTCGAAATCTAAATCGCCTTCACCCAGATATATGCCTCCGGGAGCTTTGGCGTGTACAGCAGAAATATGCTCTTTGCCGAGCAGTTTAATCTCTTCGATAGGGTCATTGCCAAGGCTCAGTCCATTACCGAAATCGTAGTATGCCTGCACAAAAGGTGAATTCACGCCTTCAATTATCTCCATCTGGCGTTCGGCTGATGGACAAACGCCTCCGCCAACATTTTCAACAGCGAGTATCACCTTATATTCTTCTGCTACTGGCGCGCATGACTTCAGTCCTTCTATCCAATTTTTGACAGCTTGTTCCGGAGAAATATCTCCCTCTCGAAAGGGTGTTATCGGAACAAGTATGAATTCCGCGCCTAATTCGTTACAGAATTTCACTGAATCAGTTATGATTTTTTTCGATTCCTCTTGGACATCAGGGGCAGGATTAGCTAGACTTATCCCCCACATAACGCCGAGACACACAGATGCAATTTCTGCATGAGATTTCTCAGACAAATCTCTTAGCTTGTCGCGGCCATCGGCGTTCCAGAACATTGTGTTGGCGTAATCGCCGCCGATATCTAGCTCAACCCCATCAAAGCCAAGCCGGGCGGCTTCGTCAAATACTTTCTCCCAAGGTTGTCTCAAAACACCATCTCTTGTACCAAATTTCATTTTTAATTCTCTCCCTTCATTTTTTGGAGTGCGGAAATCCCCCCTACCCCCCTTTGCAAAAGGGGGGTAGGGGGGATTTCGCCGAGTCCGAAGGACGAGCTAATATGGCGACTCCGTCGCCAGCGAAAACAGAGTTTTCGCACTCCGGACTGACTGATTAGTCTGCTGGGCCGCGGGCAACTATGGGAACGTGTATCAGCGTCGGCTTATCAGAATCAAAGCCCTCCTTGATGGCAGGCGCGATCTCCTCTGGTTTCTCTACTCTTATACCTCTTGCGCCAAATCCCTCGGCTACTTTGGAAAATTGAACAGAGCTAAATTCACTGGCGACTATTGGTCCGCGAGATTTGCGTTGCCCAGTTACAACTATCCCCCACGCTCTGTCATCGGCAAGCACAGTAACGAAGGGAATATTTTGCCGAGTGGCGCTCTCGAATTCAGGGATGCCAAAACCTATAGCGCCGTCGCCGGATAAAAGGAGTATTGGCCTGTCTGGGAAGGTTAATCTTGCTGCCATTGCGCCGGGCACACCCCATCCAACTACTGCGCTTGCTCCGCATGTCAACCAGTGCGCTGGATAACGGTCAGGACACAATACCATGTGCGCCCACTGTCCTATGTTGCCACCGTCAACCAGGAAAATGGTCTCTTCAGTTATTACAGTTTTAAGCGCATCGACTATATGTGCGCCAGTCATTGGTTCCGTTCGTACAGGAGATTCTGCCCAACGGGAGTAGAACTCGGTGTGCGACTTACGCGCATCGGAAAGCCAATTTTCATGGCTATCGTAACAGCGGCTTCGCCATTCCTCTTCAAACTGCTGAAATACAGTCTGAGCATCACCGAGGATGGCAACGTCTGGCTCAACACCTTGATTCAAGCCCGCTGGGTCAACGTCTATACGGACTACTTTAACACCTTCGGAGAGGGGCGGTGAGTCCAAATAACGAACTCTATAATCTACCATTGTGCCTGCGAGCAGAATCAGGTCAGCATCTCCCAGGAGTTTAGGTTCGCCGCTGGCTGCTCCTATAACACCAAGGAATTCCTCCGTTGACCGATTAACAACGCCGCGGTCCCATATAGGTGTTACTACTGGGATACGCGATAGCTTCACGAATTTTTCTAGCGCATCTCCTCCCTGAGCATAGAAAATCCCGCTGCCAGCTACGATAATCGGGCGCTTAGCATCTGCCAGCATATTCGCGGCATCACTCACAAGTTCTGCATCGCCGGCGGCTTTGTTTTTCACCTCGCCAAAAGTGGAAAATGGAGTTCTAATACGAGTCTCGTCAATTTCGCTTGAAAGAACGTCAGCAGGAATGGTAAGGTGAACGGGACCGGGTCTCTCACTTGTCGCTGCTGCAAATGCCTCATGGACGGCCTGAGGAATTCTTTCAGGCTGAGTCACAAGTTCAGCTCTTTTGCACAATGGTTTTGCAAGGGCAACCTGGTCAAGGTCCTGAAATGAGCCCCTTCCAAGATTAGCAGAACCACTTGCTCCGGTGATGAGCAACACAGGAGCGCCGTCGTAATGCGCATTGAGCAGCCCAGCAAAAGCATTTACATGAGCGATTCCGCTGCTTACTGCGCAGACTCCCACGCGCCGCGTTAAACGGGCGTAAGCATCAGCGATATAGCTTGCTGCTTGCTCATTCCGAGTATCTATAAGGCGTAGTTCAGCTTCAGCAGCGGATTTAAGAAAAGAACCAAGTCCATTTCCACACAATACAGAAACGAAAGGCACACCTCGTGCCTGAAGTTCCCGAACTAACAAATCAGCACCATTCATAATATTTTCCTCCTAAGTGAATTACGAATTACGAGTTACGAATTACGAATTGAATGTCACTGAAATAAGAGATTCCCCAATAGCACTGGGATGAATCCCGGTACTCAGAGAGCAAAGCACCTCTGGTGCTGGGTATAGCTCGTAGAGCTTTGCCCTTTCAGCCCCGACGTTCACGTCTGGGCTTTTGCGACTCAATGGCACTAGACCTTTTTTCCGTTAAGTCAGTGGCATTCAATTACGAATTAGAAAAAACCGTAAGCATGGGGATGCATGCAACCATCTCGTTTTCCCGTTTTCTCGTTTTCTATCTTTTTACATTGGCGGGATTGCCAGAGGCATATCAATAACCGAAACTCTGTCTGTCTTTAACACTTTCTCCAACGCTTGGGGCAATTCTTCATGACTATTTATCTTAACTCCTTCTGCGCCGAACGCTTCGGCGAGGACAGCGAAATCTGTCGGACTTGTGTGTTCGTAAGCGATAGCTCTGCCGAACCGTCTAATTTGGTGGCATCGAATAGCTTCAAAGCCATGACTGTTACAGATGACAACCTTGATGTTGACATTATGCTGGACCGCCGTTGCCAAATCCGATGCTGTATACATAAACGCGCCGTCGCCGGCGATAGCCACTACCGGTTTATCCGGACAGGCTAATTTAGCGCCAACTGCCGCCGGCATTCCGAATCCCAACGTGCCGTTTGGGAAATGAAAGGTATTTGGTTCTAAAATTTCGAACCAGCGGCAACCCCATAAACCTATCAGACTATCAGAGGTGACGATAGTTTCAGGCGGCAGGGCTGACCGAAGTAGCTTCAAAGTCTCAAGCGCCAGCGGTGCTATCTTCATATCTCGCTCCAGAGCTTCTTTTTTAAAAGCTGCGATTAATTCTTGGGGGAATTCGCTTTTTCTTCCGCCCAGAGATTCTACCTCATCGCAAAGCTGGCTCAAGACTTTTTTCGTATGTCCAGCGATGGCAACTTTGGAAGATTTATCCGTTGCCATTTCCGCTTCGTCAACGCTGATTCGGATGACTCCTCCGGAAAACGCTCCGCCGAGTGTCGCAGGCGCTTCGACACAAAGCGCAACGTCGATACTGCTCATCAATTTATCTGAAGCTTCGCCAGCGATGGGCGCATCCCAACCTGCGCCGAGATACAGAGGATGATTTTCCCGGACAGCGCCTTTACCTTGACGGGTGGCGAAATACGGCGCTTGTAGCAACTCTGCCAGCCGAATCAATTCTTCACTCGCATCCAATCGCACCACCCTTTCTCCAAGATAGATAAAGGGGCGTTCCGCTTGAACAAGCAATTTAGCGGCTTCTGCAATCTTTTTCGCATCTCCCTGTTTTCCACGATGCTCTCCACTCCCTTTTATCTCTATGTTATCTACTTGTCCGAAAAGATGCGAGATGCCAAGAACTACTGGGCCAGGGCGAACGGTTATCATCCGCAACATTGCGTCCCGGACAACGTTTGGAATCTCCTTCGCTTGCTGTACATGGCAGCTAAAGGTGCTCACCTGGTCAACTAACGCTTGAGGATTCGAGCCGGTGAGATGTATTACAGGTGATGAACTTGCCTTCGCTTGAGCAAGCGGCGTCATTGCGTTCATGAATCCATTCCCCGAGATAGTTACCACGACTCCAGCTTTTCTTGAAGCGCGCGCATAACCATCCGCCATAAATGCCGCGCCTTGTTCGTGCCGGGTCACAATAGGACTCATCTTGGGATGTTCATGAGTTGCATCGAAAATACCTAAATTTTCCCCACCAGGAACGCCAAAGAAAGTGTTTATCCCTTCGGCTTCCAACGTTTGAATGACTGCTTCTCCTCCTGTCATTTTGGGCATGTTAAACCTCCTTGCGTGTTACGTGTTGCGTGTTGCGTGTTGCGTCCAAGAAAACACGTAATACGCAACACGAAGCATGCTTTTTCCTTTTCTCTATTCAACTTCTCACTTGAGTAAAGCTTTCTTTCGTGGTTGAAATCTCATTGTAATACTAATACCCTAACTTTTTGTCAACGACATTTAGCAGGGTTTCGCCGTTGGCAAAACGCTTAAGGTTTTCACATAGAACCGCCATAAGCCGCCGTGAAGATATCGGCGATTGTCCTGCCATGTGGGGCGTGATAATGACGTTCTCCATCTGCCAAAGCGGATTGCCTTTTGGCAATGGTTCGGGTTCTGTGACATCTAATCCCGCACCAGCTATCTCCTTCGCCTCTAACGCCTTAATCAAGGCTTCTTGGTCGACAATGCCGCCGCGAGCAATATTTATCAGATAGGCGGTGGGCTTCATGCACTTAAATTCCTCTGTGCTCATCATCTTTCTGGTCTGAGGGGTTAGCGGACAGCAGATAGCGACAAAATCGGATTCACTTAGCATATCGTGGAGTTTATCGAGATGCCAAAGATTTTCGACGTAATCCGGTTGATGTGTCTGAGTTGGGTCGACGGCTAATATACGCATGCCAAGGGCATGAGCTTTTTGGGCTACCTCCAAGCCGATGCCGCCTAAACCGATAATTCCCAAAGTTTGGTCGGCGATTTCTATTACCGGCAGATTGGCGCGGCTTTCCCAAATCTCGTCTGACTGCCGATGAATCAAAATGTTGATGGCTCGGCCGAAGTTGAGTATAAACGCCATAACGTGTTCAGCGATGTGGATGCCAAAGATGCCTTTGGCGTTGGTCAAAATAATATCACTTTCCACTAACTCTGGGAAAAGATAACCTTCTACTCCAGCGCTGGACACTTGGACCCAGCGGAGTTTTTTACCCGCTCTAATAAATTCGGGCGTAACAAACCCAGAAGCCGCGTCGACATCAACAATTTTATTCAAAGCATCATTTTGATTTTGTGCAACAACAATTTCAACAGTAGGCGCAGCTTCGCGCAACTGCTTCAGCGCTTGCTCGCCCATTGATGGAACAAGAAATTTCATAGTAATCTCCTTTTATCTTTAACTATATTTTTGCGAAAAATAAAACCGCAGAGACGCAAAGAGCGCAAAAGAAACACAAAAGAATATCTTGTTTTTTCTTTGCGTCCAATGACTTGTTGGTTGTCGTCGTTCCGTAAGCCAAGCGAACAACTCCCCTCTCCCCTCTCCCCTCTTGGGAGG
>SDBU01007554.1_pt1 | contig 12510 bp, 14 predicted proteins | sample 2277071 | NCBI WGS metagenome assembly SDBU01 (sample SAMN10397929, study PRJNA504765) | marine sediment metagenome | isolation source: marine sediment core GS08_GC12, 126 cmbsf | place: Arctic Ocean: Gakkel Ridge, Loki's castle | collected 2008
GGGCGGAAGATCCTCGAAAGCCTGGAAGATGTGGCGAGGCGTGTGAAGGCGAAAGCCGCGGAGGCGGTGTTGGCGTGAAAGGCGAGAGGGAATCTAATGGCAAGATACCGGATTAAGATTTTTGTGGTCGGTGACGTCTTGGTGTTAGAGTGCCCGGAATGCGGGGAGACGCACGAATACAGTCTCCCGCGGATTGGGGACGGTGCCAAATTAGCGTTGCTACCGCCGTCTCTTGAAAATGAATGCAAGACCGTGGAATGTAGAGGGCTCGTCAGTATGAGTTGCCCTGCATATATCGTGATCGAGGAACCCGATGCCCAATCCTGACCCCGTCCCACGTGAAACAGGCTTGACTAACCCTTTAATTGGGTTAGGCTAATTTATAGTGACACAGGGAGCTTCAGATGGCGTTACACGGACATCACAAGCCGAAGTCGGTGAAGAAGACGAAGCCGCGCCCGGCGCCGAAGCCGAAGAAGGCGGGTAAGAAGAAGTGAACCGACGCAAGGCCCGTTGCTGGCATAAAACCGTCTACGGCCTGTTGCGGAGTCTCTCCCCCTCGCGCCGCGGACTCATTGAGATCCCGCACATGGCATACCGGAGGCTGATGGCGATCGAGTATTGGCGCGCCGACATCTTGGGGTCTGACCTAGCGATCGACGAACGACCGCTTCAGTGGCGGGGATGCCCGATTCTGGATGGCGACTCTTGGGATTACGCGACATGACAACCCGCTGCACGACCGCCACGGTAATCGAGCAATGCCGGTCCTGTAAGCTCGCCGTAAAGCCTGCCTGGAATGTGGCAAGCGGAAAGTGGCGATGTCCAAATTGCTCATTCGATTGGTCCATGAAGAGCGAGACGGACCGGGTCAAGGAGATGTCATAGCAATGCTAGCGTGCAACAAATGCAAGAGGCTTCATTCTGAAATCGCAGTGAATCGCTATCGCTTCATGATGACCAAGTGGTGCGAGTCGGCAGTTGCGGTGCCGTCAAGCATGTACGTTAAGGATGAGGAGGCGTTCGAAGAGACGTACTCCGACCTGTGCGACGAGTGTGCCGAGGGCGCCCTTGCCCAGATTAACGGAATATTGGAAACTCTGAACTGTGTGCTCGGTAAGTGTGCGACCGAGGTCGCCTCGGACGGGTAGTTTTGACAACCGAATAACCGGGGCCGCGGACGGGGTTGCTCCCGAAAGCGCACCAACAATTAAGCCGTACAGGGCTGTACACCTGTGCGGTTTTTTTGTTGCGCCCCGTTTTGAAATTCCATGGAAGACTTTCAACTAGACAAGTTGCCGTACTACCACATGGTCCCCAAGGACCGTGTCGGCAACGCCCGCTTTCGCCAAGCGGTGATCGAGGCATGCATAGAGAGTGAGGACGCGAGGCAAGCACAATGGATTGCCTGCTCCCGTGACCCGCTCTACTGCCTGAACGTCTTCCATTGGATATACGAGCCGCGAACCGCCAACGCGATGCCGTGGCTCAGCTACCCGTACCAGGACGAGGACATCCTGATAAAGATCAACGCCATCGGCCACCACGACCTCTACCAGAAGAAATCTCGCGACATGGGCGGATCGTGGGACACCGTCTACGCTTTTCACTGGTTCTGGCAGTTTCGCAAGACGTGCACGTTTCTAATGGTCTCTCGGCACGACGACTTCGTGGACAAGACGGGTGAGCCGAAGGCCTTGTTCTGGAAATTCGATTTCCTGCACGACCGCCGCTACGTCCCCGGCTGGTTCATCCCGCGCATGCACCGCACCAAAAAGCACTGCGAGAACCTCGACAACGCTTCGATCGTGGACGGCGAGGCGACGACTTCCGATACCGGCGTGGCCGGCCGGTATACCGCGGTCCTGGATGACGAGTTCGCCAAGATGCGGGACGGGCTGGAGATGTGGGAGAAGCAGGCGGATGTAACATTCTGCCGCATCGCCGTCACTACGCCGGAGGGCAAAAACAACTGCGCATACGACGTCAGCCAGAGCGGGATCATGGTCCATAATCTCGACTGGCACATGCACCCCGACAAGCGGGCTGGTCTCTACAAGGCCGAGAACGGAAAAGTCACGATCATCGACAAGGACTACGTGTTCCCGCCGGACTATACGTTCATCACTAGCGAGGCGGAGGCCGAACGGTTCCTACACAAGCCCGCATTTTGGGAAGGCGATTACCGGTCTGTATGGTTCGACGCAGAGTGCAAGCGGCGCGGCAGCAAGCGGACGCTCAAGTGGATCAATCAGGAAGTGCGGGCCGATTACATCGGTTCGGGCTCGAGCTACTTCGATACGGTCAACGTCGATGACTACACCAAGGCCCACTGCATGCCGCCGTTCTTCAGGGCCGACCTGAAGCTGGAAGATGACCGGCCGCAACTGAAGCGCCTCGATGAGAACGATCTCGGACTTTTCGAGTTCTGGGTATGGCCCGACGGGAGTGACTGCTTCCCGAAGGATCGGCGCTTCGGCATAGGCGTGGACGTCTCGCAGGGCCGCGGGGCCTCCAACTCAGCCATCTCGGTTGTGGACCTACTAACGGGCGAGAAGGTCTGCCAGTTCATCAACTCGAAGACCACGCCTCCGCGGCTGGCGTATCTGACGATAGCGCTCGGCTACATGTTCGCTGGAAACGATTACACGGAAGCGGCGATGATCCTCTACGAAGCGAACGGACCGGGCCTTGCGTTCGGAGACGTACTTCACGAGCACCAATACCCGAATGTTTTCTATCGCGAGAGTAAGGACGAACACGGCAAGCCGACGAAAAAGCCGGGCTGGTGGTGCACCGTCGAGACCAAGGGCGTGCTGTTCGAGTCCTATCACCTTGCGATGCAGGAAGCGACGTACATCAACCGCAGCGAGAAAGCGGTTAAGGAGATTCGAAACTTCTCGACCGACCCCAGTGGATTGATCGTACACACGAACGCGATTTCCACCGACGATCCGGCGGGTGCCAGGAGTAACCACGGCGATATCACCGTCGGCGATGCGCTCGCCAACATGGCGTACCGGAAATTCCCCGACCGTCCGACGCCCAAGGAGCGAGACATCCCACGCGACTGCATGGCCGCCCGGGCGCAGCGACAGGAGGAGGGGGAGAAGAAGCGGCACGGCTCCGATCGTCGATGGTGTGACCCGCTGTACGTCGGGTGTGAGGAGGTCGGATCATGGTGATCAGCGCCCCCGGAATTTCGCCACGCAAGTTCCAGACCGAGCGGGAGGAAATCGGCTCCAAGGACTTACACGATCCTCGCAAATTGAATCTCGTGTACGAGGCGATCAAAGAGGCCAACACCAAGGCGCGGCATTTCAAGGCGACGCGCCGCGAGTTCGTGAAACAGGTGGCCGGTCACTACTACCTGCCCGACAACGAGAAAAGAGACCTATACCAAAATCCCGTCAATCTTCTGCGGATGACCGCTAACGTCTACACGCGACACCTGGCGGCGAACAACCCTCGGGCGCAGATCATCCCGCGTGACGAGCGGCTGTGGGCCGACGCCGTCGACCTAGAGGCGGCGATCAACCAGACGATCATCGAAATGGATCTGCGGGAGACGCTGTCGATGTGCACGCTCGACGCGATGTTCTGTTGCGGCATCGCGATCGTGGGCACCGAGGCCACAGACCAAGAGGTCCTTGTAGATGGCGAATACCAAACGGTGTCAAATCTTCTCGTCGATTGGGTCGACTTCGAAGATTTCATTCAGGATATGGGCGTGCGCCGCTGGCGCGACCGGTCTTTCTGTGGCCACAAGTTTCGCCGACCACTGTACGCCGCGAGGAAAGACGACAGCTACGAAAAATCAGCCAAGAAAGAACTGGTGGCGTCGGAACGTCAGACGGTAGACGAACTCGGCGAGGAGGATATCTCGACGATTGGCGCGGGTGGCGCCGCACAAGAAGATTACCTATACGAAGAGGTGGAACTCTACTACCTACACTTCCCTCGCGAAGAAAAAGTGGCGGTTATCCCAGTCCAGCAGGTCAAGGGCAAGGATCAGACGCTCGCTGTTTACGATTGGGAAGGCCCGCCGGGGGGGCCGTACCACCGTCTGTCAATGATGGAACTTCCGGGAAACATGATGCCCCTGAGTCCGTTGACGGGTATCGCCGACCTCCACTACCTGCAAAACAACTTGTGGCGAAAGTTGACCGAACAGGCAAAGACGGCAAAGAAGATTGGCGTCGTCGCCGGTGGCGCTAACAAGGATGGCAAGAACATCATGGAATGCCCGGACGGTCAGGTGATCTCCGTGCAGCGCCCGGATGCCGCACGTGAGATGAACTTGGGCGGCATCCAGCCGGAAACGCTAGCCTTCTCGTTCCAGATTCAAAACATGTTTTCCTGGATGGCGGGAAACATCAACAGTCTCGGCGGCCTGTCGCCGGAGGCTGATACGCTGGGCCAGGAGAAGCTCTTGTCGGCCAGCGCATCCAAGCAAGTCGCCGAGATGTCCGACCGGGTAACGCGATTCGCCCGCGGCATACTCGAATCTCTCGTCTGGTGGGAGATGCGCGACGAACTGCGGGAGGTGCAGACCTCCAAGCGGATTCCTGGGACCGACATCGATATGCCGGTGACGGTGCGCCCGGCCGAGATGTTGCCGGACGAAGCCCGGTTCCGCCTCGAAGTGTATCCGTTCTCCATGCGCGATCGCTCGCCCGAAGCTCGCCTACAGTCGCTACTGCAATACTTCCAGTTCGTGATCATGCCGAACGTGCCGCTCATGGCGCAGCAGGGCATCACCGTTGAATTTGAGAAGGTTATGCGGCTGATCGCGAGACAGGCGGACCTTCCGGAAATCGAACACATTTTGCACTTCACCGGAAAGCGGCCGGAGGAACAGCCGTCGAGCCGAAATGAAAGCGCGGCGGCACCGGTGAAGAGAACCGAGAACGTGCGGACGAACCAATCGAGTGGGAGCCAGGAGTCCCAGAACATGGCGACTATCCAATCACTACTCGACGGGAAACGGGGGTCGCAGACGGATGCGGCTAACAGGATGGTGGGATAGCCATGCCGGAACACTGCTTTGTCCACGGGGGCGTGATTGTTCGTCGCAGGTACGACAAGGGTGAATGCCCCGAGACCGTAAGCGTGATGGGTCACAACTATGTCAGGTGCGACGAACCGGCGACCAGAGCCATTAAAGGCAAGGGTAAGTGGCCGATTCGCTCCGAGGCGGTGGCGGTGCATCCGGATCAGATTAAAGAGGCCGTAGCGTTTTCTAAACGGCACGGCGTCCCAACCGAGTACGACAAACTGGGGCGACCCGAGTTTCGTAGCCCTGGACACCAGCGACGCCACGGCAAGGCTTGGGGCCATCGAAACAAGGCAGACTACAGGTAAGGAGATACACAATGTCCGCGGAACCCACTAAGGGCGAGAAGGAAGAAAAACAAGACGACACCGCCGAGGCCGATCCCTCTCCGGAGGAGCAAGCGGAGACAGAGGCGAAGCAGGCTGTCGAGTCTGAAGCGTCACTCAAGGACGCGATTGGTCGCGCCCAAGACGGCAAGCCGGTACTTGAAGAGCCGGACGCCGGCGCTGACGAGCCAGGTGGCGCGGACGAACCGCAGGACGAACCACGAGAAGATGCCACGGATGACGGCGATGGTGATTCCGCCGACGAAACCCGTGATGAGGATACGAGTCCGGAGATACCCGCGACGTTGCGGGAGCGCGCGGAAGCCGCGGGACTCACGGAAGCCGCGATCGAGAGGTTCGGCGACAACATCGTGGACCTCGATGAACTCGTGTCGTTAGTCGAGGGGAAGGCCGGTAGCGGCAAGGGCGATGATGATTCCGCCACTGCCACCGACGCGGACCCAAAAAAGGAGGCGGAGGGAGCGGACGAGGGCTTCAAGGTCGAACTCGATGAGGAAGAGCACGGCAAGGAAGTCGTCGACGCCATAAAGGGGCTCAATGATCACTGGAAGGGCCGTTACGATAAACTGCAAGAAACGGTTCAGTCGCTTACGTCGAGCGCGCAATCCACACAAGCGCAGGAGACCGTTCGCGAGTTAGACAAGCAGATGGCGCGAATCGGGCAAGCCGAACGTTTCGGCGACGGACCTACGACGAAACTCCCGAGAAACGGGAGGGCCTACAAGGAGCGAATGGAATTCCTTGGATTCGTCGAGAACTTCGCGAGCATCCTGGGTCCCGCGGTACAGGAGATGGGCGACGATGAGTTGGTCGATCGGGCACTGGCCGCCAAGTACCCGGACGCCGGGAAATCGAACACGGTAAAAAAAATCAGCAAGACGCTACGGAGACGGACGAACGGCAATGTTCCGCGAGGTGCCCATGCGGACACCGAGGCGAAGCCGTCTGACGGTGAACAGGCCGACAAGGCGGAGGATAATATTGCCGGCGCAATCGAGCGAATAAAGCGCGGCGAACCGGTTTTCAAGTAGCGTCCTGCCATTGAACGGAGAATGAAAAGTGGCTGACCTAACAAGTGATCAGATTAACGATCTGATTATCTTCTCCCAGAAGCAACTGGGGAAGTACAAGTGGGAGGATCTGACCAGCGACATTCAGGAGTACATCGCGCTGCCCAGGATCTTCAAACGAAAAAAGAAACCGATGAATAGCGGTACGTCTATTCAGTGGAACATCAAGACCGACCTGTCGGGTGCGACGCGGCACGCAGGCATGTATTCCAAGGATCGCGTCGCTGTCGTTGACGTCGGATTGCAGGCCGAAGAGGGATGGGCGGGATTCACCAGTAACTACGCGATCGATCATTTCGAGATCACGCAGAACATGGAGCCGAGTCGAATCCTCAACCTGCTGAAGTCGCGACGCGACGACATGGCGCTGGATCAAGCGAACTTCATCGAGGAGATGTTCTGGTCGAAGCCCACCGGGCCGACGGACGAGAACAAGTACCTCGGGCTCTTCTACTGGTTGACCTACGGCGGCGACAGCGCCGCAGCGGGCTTTACCGGCGGCGACCCGAGCGGCTTCCCCGCTGGGTGTGGCGGCATCCTTTCGACCGCGCAGAGTCGCTGGCAGAACTGGTCGTCGGTCTACACCGAAACCTCCAAGGACGACCTGATCAAAAAAGCGCGAGAGGGCTCGGTCAAGACCGCGTGGAAGCCGCCGATTCAGGTTCCCCGCTACGGCTCCCATGAGTCGAGCCGGGCGTGGTACACGGTCTACTCGGTGCTCGAAGTGCTGGAGCGGTCCCTTGAGGCGCAGAATGACAATCTCGGCAACGACGTCGCGGCCAAGGATGGCATGACGATGTTGCGCCGGGCGCCCGTCGAGTACGTCCCATGGCTGGACCAGAACTATGCCACGGAAGCGCCGTTGGTGGGTGTCGATTGGAACGCGATCGAACCCGTGTTCGCGAGCGGCTGGTTCATGGTGGAGCGCGCGTCCGAAAAGGCGCCCGGCCAGCATACGGTAAGCGTTGTTCACAACGACACGAAAGGGCAGTTGATCGCCCACAACCGCCGGAAGCACATGTACTTCCAGAAGGCGGCGTAAGCGTAGGACACTGAAGCCTGTAGAAATGGGGCTTTAGCCTCATGCCGGGCGGCCGAGTTTAAAGGCGCCCGGCGGACAAAGATAAGGAAATTGTGATGAGTATTCCAGATGTCGCACACGCTCAGTTTCTTGAGCAGGAGATCCTTACGGCCCGGTACACTGGTACCGGAACAATCCAAAAAGGGACGGCTCTGTGTTTTGACAGTGACCGAGGAACGGCCGGCGACTTCGACGGCAGGCGCCTTCGGCACGTCGAACTTCCGTCCGTCACCAACAACAAGCGTTTTGCGGGCGTCGCGGCGCAGACCTACAGCGGTCGGTCTAACGGCAGGAAAATCGATATCGTTCGCCCTGGCAGTCCGGCGGAGCTTTCGCTCTCTTCGGACACCGTTGTTGACACGACCATCCTGGGGTTCACCGTTGGCGGTTCAGACGCAGGGCGATGGTCGGCGGTGGTCCCGGCATTTCCGGGCGCGGGCCGCGCGCTAGCGTTGCAGACGGTGACGGCACAACTTGCCGGCCAGATGACGGGTGCCGGTGTACTGGACTCGACCGGTCTGATTCTCACGGGTACCGGGTTTACCGTTGCCCCGGCCGTGGCCGCGGGAGACAAGGTCGTGATCCTGTCCGGCGAGCAGGACGCTTCGAATGCTGCGACGGCCGCCGAGTACACGGTTTCGTCCGTGACCAACAACACGACGCTCGTGTTGACTTCAGTGGCCTCCGACGGCGGCACCATGCAGGTGTCATACTACGTCCGTCGTGCCAACCCTCTGGCCCTCTGCCTCATGGAAAATGGGCCGCAGTCGGGCGGCATCCACTTTGTCGCCAGCAGCGGCGGCGGGGCGAAGACCGTGCCCAATACGGGCATGAAGGTCATCATGGGCGCCATCACGCCCGCCGCGGACCTTACTGAGGCGCTTGCTGATGGCGAGGCCATGGGCGACAAGAGTGGGTGGTATCTCGATGGCACGATCACCACACACGACTACCTGATTACGCCGGCCACTCTGGGGTTCGCCCCGGACGGCACGACGTTGGTGACTGCCGAACTCGATGCAGACACCGACTTTGCGATCATGACTTGGAACGGTTACGCCTGGGATGCCAAGTTTGATTACGTTGGCACTGCCTGGGCTTGATGGGTTCTTTTCTCGCACCGAGCGGGGCGGGGGTCTTCGGGCTCCCGCCCCGAGGTGAGGACGATCGATGACTGAGCCGACGACAGCCCTACAGTACAGCAATTTCCGCGACGCTATCGCCGAGGAGATCGGATACGGCACGTCCACGCCGACCGGAAGCAAGCTGACGATCGTCGAGCGGCTGTTGGACGAGGCGTACGATATCTCGCGAACGCCTACCCAGCTTCCGGGCCAGGGGGCCAATCGGCCGACGCACCAATGGAGTTGGCTGTATCCGGAGGCGACGATCCTCCTGTGGCCTGCGGTGGCGGCAGTGGCGACCAACACGATTGCCACCGGGTCCTCGGCCAATGGAGTGACCCCGCTTACCGCTGATTCAGCCGTGTTCCACCCGTCGATGGTGCGACAGACCATTCACTTGGTGACGGACGACAGTGATTGGGTCATCGCCAAATACGTAAGCACCACGGTCGTCAACGTCGTCGGTGACGCATCGTCTGTCTCAGACGGCGACACGTTCACGATTGCAGCCGGCCAATACGGGATGCCCGATGATTTTGCGGGCATCGAAGAGGAGTTGTCGGTCGCGGCGCCGACTCGGTCACGGCAGCCGATCCTAATCACCGGCGCGCAGCAGATTCGACGACAAAGAAATGCCCTGATCGACAGGACGGGGTTCCCGGTGCGAGTGGCGTTCCTGCCGCGCAGCGACGTGATCCAGGAAATAACTACCGATGTGTACAAGGCCGTCCAGCGGTGGGATATGGTGACAGGTCCGAACCCGAACGAGGATTACACCTTAGATTATAAATACCGGTTCCGGGTGGATGTGCTGCGCGCCGCCAATCCATACCCGCCGGGCGGCCCACTATTTGCGCGCGTGCTGTTCGCCGCGTGCCTGCATCGAGCAGAACTCTACCGCCACAAAATCGAAGGCCCGCGGTTTAGCGACTACTACCGAATGCTGGGCGCGGCGATTTCAGAAGATCAGCGGGCGACGTCCGCGGAACGCATCGGGTCGATGTGGAAAAGCGGCGGCGGCGGCGGGCGGCGAGGGGTTCATTGTGACGACACGCTCATCGTGTCCGTAAACGGGATCATCCCCGACTAGGAGATTTGTGATGGCCAACGAGCTTGATGGTTTCAAAGTGGTTGCACAGGCGCTGACGACGGGCACGGACGTGGAGTACGAGATACCCGCAAACGTCGCGTCTATCGCCCTGCATTGCGCGACAGCCGACTTTGACCTGAAGCACGAATCCGGCGGAAGTGCATGGACTGTCTTGGCGGGCACCAAGGAGTCCTTTGCGGCTCGCACGGTTGCCGGCAAGTTGCTGTTCTTGAACGGTGCGACCGGAAACACGGTGCAGATTATGTTGTTCTTCGGGTCTATGGACCCGACGTAGGAAGATTGAGCGATGGCTACCGGTTCGTTCGAAGCAACGAAGGACTTACATATATCCAGCAAGAGCCAGGATCGGGACACGCCGTACGGCGCCGAGTCTCGCCTGCTCCTGGAGTTCTTCCAGTATGCGCTTGAGACGTACAGCAAGCGGGTATTGTTGCAGTTTGATTTCTCCACCATCGCCAAGGGGAGTACGGTGTCCGGCGCGACGCTGACGTTGACGGCTACCGGCTTGCTTTTGCCAGTAGTGTATGCGAACTCATTTGAAGTCTACAGGCTGACCTACGACGGCTGGACTGAGCAGGCTACGTGGAATCACCAGAACGGGGCGAACGTCGATTGGCCGGGTAGCTATACGGGTACGCCGCGAACCGGTGCGCGCAACGACTTCAATCCGATCGGCATACCTGTCGCGACCTTTATTCAACCTTCCCGCATGGTCGCCATTGGCAATCTGAGCGGATGGATACAGGATGCCATCAACGAGAATGATGGGATTCTGTCGCTCTATATGTACCAGGGCGACACCCCAACTATCGTCCCCAATCCGCTGATTACCGCCGCCAAAGAGCATGCGACGGTCGATCCGCCGACGATCGCCGTTACGTGGGCGCCGCCCACGCGCGCCCTGACGATCACCGAGTCTCCGGATGCAGGTGGCAGTATCATCGTCACCACCCCCAACAGCTACCCGCAAGGTGTGGCGGTCGAGAGCGGCACGCCGATTTACGTGCAAAACAACGAAGTGGCGACGATCACGGTGACGGATGCCGAAGGGTATGGCTTCAACAACTGGACGGGGACTGATTCCGGTGACGTGGGCGGCGCGGGTCCCTACACGATCACGATGGACGCCGATAAGGCGATCCAGGCCAACTGGGATGTGACCACCTATCGCCTGATTCTCAACGAGGGCACCAACGGCACGGACACGCCCGCTCCTACGGGCGGCTCCCCGCTCCACACGTACGACGTGGATAGCGACGTGGTCCTTACGTGGATACCCGACGCCTTGTACCAGTTGGATGCCCTGACGATCGTACAGGGCGACACGCCAAGCGGCGGGGCGGTTGCCGCAGTACAACCGGCCCCGAAGGACAACTTCAACATCCAAACAACCCTGACGATTGACCAGTTGAAGGAAATCACCAGCACGTACAAGTTGCTGCATACGGTGACGGTCAACACCGCGGGCGGGGCCAATGGAACGGTAACGGCCCCGGTAATCCTTGGGGCCATTGGGTGGGATCAGTATCCGAAGTTCGCATACTTCGATAGAACGCCATACGGCGGCGAGGGCGGCGCGTTCTTCTATTTCATTCGCGCTGTGCCGGACGCCGGGTACGTGGTGCAGGTGACGGCCTCTACCGGGACGATAGAGCGGTGGACTCAGCTTGTCCCATTCGGCGTGGACCATACGTACTACAAATTTACGCCTGCCGACGCCAACTGCACGATCACTGTGACGTGGGTGGCCATTCATGCGGATCAAGCGATCGGTGGACCATGGCAGAAGCCGTGGAATGAACAACCCTGGAGGATTCACTAATGCATCAGTTTGGCGGGCACAAAACTGCAATCGAACTCGATTCCGAGAACTCCGATCTGGATCTGACGTCGACCCAAGTAGTGTTGACGCATACGCCGAATGCCTCGCGCGTGACGCGATGTCAGATGGTTGTCTACGTGGGCGACGGCACGAAGGATCATGCAGCGGCGGCAACGGCATGGGAATTGGGCCTGAAGGTCGCTGGAAACGAAGTGCAGCCTTACCCGCAGTCGATTACCGCGGGCGCCGCGTCCACGCGATCGGCGTTCGCGACGCACGAGTTCATAGTTCCGGCAAACGCCGAGGTTGTCGTCGATCTAAAATCGCCCAACGCGGGCGATACGGACGTCGATGTATTGGCAAAACTTTACGAAGTCAGATAAGGAGATACGAAGATGTCGGCCCATAAAGTTTTTGTGAATTTCGATTTGGCAATGGCAAAGTTTCCCATTCCAGATCCGAAGGCGTCTGGGGTAATTTCGGTTGCTCGCAGTGGTCGGTGCGCGTTGGAGACACTGGCGGCGGAGTCCCGCACGCTCGGCGACCCGGCAACCCCCGGTGTGCTACTCCAACTGTACCTGAAGACGGATAACGGCGACTGCACGATCACCGTGACCAACGGCTACAACGCGACGGGCGACACGTCCATCGTGCTCGGTGATGCCGGCGACACGGTTTTGCTGATGAGCGTCGAGGTTGGATCGACCATCCGCTGGCGACTGATAGCCGCCGATGGCGTGGCGATCTCCGAGACCACCGCCGCACAGGTGGCGATCGCCGACGCGGGCAGCTTGATCACCGCTACCCAGGTCGAGGCGGCGCTGCAGGAGATTTTCCAGCACGAACAATCGGCGCAAAAGTTCGAGAACCTTCCGATGGGCGCCTGGACCGAACAGGAC
>SDBU01007555.1_pt1 | contig 12509 bp, 9 predicted proteins | sample 2277071 | NCBI WGS metagenome assembly SDBU01 (sample SAMN10397929, study PRJNA504765) | marine sediment metagenome | isolation source: marine sediment core GS08_GC12, 126 cmbsf | place: Arctic Ocean: Gakkel Ridge, Loki's castle | collected 2008
GAGAAGCTCGGTAAATGCAACCTCGATAATATTTCCTTTATCGAGCTTCTCTTTCGTATGAAATGTCCGACCAATAGGAGTATAAGGCTTACCCTCGATTTCTACAACCTTCCGATAGTCTGCCACTTCTTCGGGAGATAGAGGACCGATAGCGGCGTCATAGGTGTAAACGTCGTCCGTCCGCTCTACCACGTTTTTCCCTGTAACAACCGCAAAAATGCGACGTTCTAATTTCAAGCTCGCCCATAAAGCGGATTCTCCGGCGAGGGAATATTGGGAATCTAAGAGCTTAACCATGGCCCCCTCGGAACCCGATATTTGGGAGACTTTTTGTATCGCCTTTTGAAGTCCATCCTCATCCTTGACGGCGATCGCGTCGGATAATTCCAGCCGTTCGAAGTCCTTCGCGAAAACGTCTTTTTCAAGCGTCGTCCGACGGACGCTCAGGGGTTCCCCTGTAAGGCTCTTATCTTTCCAAAATAAAACATCGAAAACCTTGACTTTGATATGGGAATCGTCTTGGGCTTCGTCCTTGCTAAAACGCGCGAGCCCAAGGCGCGGGAGAACATATCCCCGATCGTCACAATCGATGAGATTCCCGTCCAAAATAAAGTCGTTCGAAATGCTCCGCATTTCCTCGGCAAGACCTGGAAAGGATTTTTCGCGATTCGTTTTCAGGGAATCCCCAAACGTAATCGAGATAGCATCGTCCTTCTTTTGAAGGATGATCCGCAAGCCTCCCCATCTGGGTTCGGCGGAAAGACCGTTCCCCGCGGTAAGGACGGGCTTCGCAAAACCCGAGACGAGCTTCTTTGTCTCAAAATAGGAATCCATTCCCTCCCGATCAGGACGGGCTTTTAATGGAGCAAATATCACCATAGGAGCGAGCTCTCCCGTTCGGCCCTGAGCGCCGAGCGACGAAGCATCGAGGCCCTCTTTTTCGAACTTCCAAACGTTAGGCTTTTCCTCATCGGCTACGAGAACAAAAATTCCGTTTAGCTTTTCCCCTCTAAAATCAATACGCTTAAAAACTTCGCCGTCTTCGAGGAGAATGGCCTTCCCTTTATCCTGAATTCGAACCCTGCCAGGGGTATCCTCGGATTCGTTGAGGACTTCTCCTCCGATTAGTTGCCCTGGTTCAAGAGCGCCGTCGAAATGAAGTAACTCCTTAGACGATCGATCTTTCGCAAGGGCTGTAAGAGTCGGCGTATCTGAAAGCGGATCCGAATCCATTTCCCACGTTGAAAGCCCTCCTTCGGGCTTATCCAAAATAAGACGTAAGACTTGCCGAGTCGGGCCTTCATTAACGCCCTCTTGTCCTTTGAAGAATTGCCAAGACAACGCAAAATCGACGAGGGCTATTTTCTCGTATGTTCCCTCATGCTCGTTATCCTCTAAGAGAAATTTTCGAACGCCAATTCTTGCGAATTGCCCGTTTACAATCCGGACATTTTCCTCGGTAAAGAATCTCGACGCAACGAGAGCGTCCCTCATGGCCCGGGCTTCCCCACCTTGTTTCTCCCAATATCGAAATTCCGCCGGCGTGATTCGCTCCAAAGCCTCGGGAATTGCAGAGCGTCCATTCGGAGGCATCGATCGGCTCCGAACGGAACTCGTTCGAAGGACTGAGGGAAGAATATTCTTTTGGAGAAAACCCGTCCAAACGGGCTCGCCACCTTCTCGGCCTTCGAGCTTTCGAAACGAGAGAGTTCCTTTTAGATGCTTCCCTTCAGTTAGAAAATATTCGTGGCTATCGGGTTTTTGGAGCCCAAATTCCACCTTCGGACGATCCACGGAAACAATGTATCCCCATTCGTTCGCCGAAGCCCCAACGCTTCCCGGCTCGAACGCCTTCTTATCAATACTGAGAAAAGCGTCCGAATGACGCTCTTTGGGGCTTGCCGTAACCCGTTTTGGAGCCCGAATATCTTTATTGAGACGGCTTCCCGAGGGGTCGAACGCCTGAGCTAACCGGACGGCTTGAGATAAAGCCTCTTTACCTGAAAGGGCCGAGGGAACCGCGCCCGGTCTTTGAAAGGCAAGGGTCCAGCCGATAAGGTCCGAATCGAGCGAAATTCTAAGATCTCCGTGGACGCTCCGGCCCCGAAAATGGATTTGAAATACCGCCGAACGTTTCCCTTTTTCCTTGGGAAGTTCTAAGAGGTCGCCCCCCTGCTTAACAACGCCCGTCGGGACCCCCGAAGCCGTGAATTGAGAGATGATTTCGTCGAGTCTCTCAAGAGCCCCCAAGGTTTTCATCGTTGCGGACCGAAGACCTAAAAGCTCGGCTCCTTTCAACGAAGGCAGGAATATGTTTAATTCGGCTGAGAGAAGCTTTCCAAGCGTGGGGATATCGTCGCTTTCCCCTTGAACGTCGCCCTCTTCTTCGTCCAGAGGGCCAAGAATATTGCCGAACGCGACTAAACCTTTTGGAAATTGAGTAAGAAATTTTTCGACCTGAGAATTTGCCTCAAGAAATGGAACGGTATCTTCCATAAATTGAGGGAAAACAGCTAAGAACCTTCGAATCGTCCGACGAATTTTAGAAGGAGAATCAGAGTGCTGAAATTTGGACACTATAAGAAGAACGGAATTTCGAGCCTGAGCGTCTTTTTCTGTATCCCCCGAGAGCTCATTTTTTCGAGAGGATATCTCTTCTTCGGCGAGTAGCCGAACCCCTGGATCTTTATGATCTAGAAGCTCGGCGACCTCGCCTTGGGAGAGGGACGCCATTACAACGGAAGCCTAAATTTAGGCTTCGAGAACTTCTTTCGGATCAGCTCCGAAATCGATATCGGGCGTTATGCCGTTGCGTTTCTTTGCAACGCCGGCGGGAATCTTAGCATCGGCGTCTTCCTGAGCGACGGCCGCGGCGACATCCTTCGGGAAAGGAGTGTTGTCAGCCTTGGGCTCATCATCACCCTTGCCCTCTTCACCCTTGCCCTTGCCCTCGCCTTCACCTTCACCCTCGCCCTTGCCCTCACCTTCACCCTCGCCCTTCCCTTCACCCTCGCCCTTCCCTTCACCTTCACCTTCGCCCTTGCCCTCGCCCTTCCCTTCACCTTCGCCCTTCCCTTCACCTTCGCCCTTGCCCTCGCCTTCACCCTTGCCCTCGCCTTCACCCTCGCCACCTTCAGCCTTCTTGGTAGCGGCGGTTAAACCATCGATAGCCTTCGCCATCGTGGCCATGGTCGGAGCAAGAGCGGCGGCAACGCTTGCCGCCATCTCGTTTCCAGCCCATGCCGGAGGATCGCCGTCGAAGATTTCAATCTTCGGCTCAGCGTCGCCCTCTTTGACACCCTGCAAAATTCCCGTAGCCTTCGCCGTAAAATGGCGGAGCCTTTCGAGACGAGCCTTCGCGGTATCTCCGCGCTTGGCGTCGACGTCGGCTTGGATCTTCCCCAATTCCGACTTAATGGTTTGAGAAAATTCCGAAAGAGGAACTTCCTTTGTCGGGCCAGCCTGTCCCGCACTTGGAGCGTCGATAGCTTGGACCGCCGAGAGTGTTTCTTTAGCTAGATCTAGAGTTGAACTCATGCTTTTCCCCCTTTGAAATTAATCCGGTTTCACAATCCAAGAGTCGCGAGTTTCGAAAACGATATCCTCCCCGCGAATCTTTTTCAATAGATAAACCTCTAACCGGTCCGCCGCTCGACGGGCGCTCCAATTCAAATCGTTAGACATGATCCGATATAAATCTAAACAAAGATCGATCCGTCTTTTTTCTTCGGCTGATTTAGAAGCTATGCGAGGCGGTTCCAAAATCATGCTTTTTTTAATTGCCTTTTCCATCCCTAAAACGAAAGCCTCGATTCCGCCCGGGCTCCATTTTTCCTCGCGTAGTAATTCTAATAAACCTCGATTCATTCTAGCGGGCCTCCCATATTTTGACAAGCAAGGCTTCTCTAAACACTTCTAAGAACGGGAGAAGTGTCCGTTCTGCAATCTCCATGATAAGGAGGTCCATTAACCCCTCGGCTTTGAAGGCCACTCGGGGGAAGCTGATTCGTATAATTCCCCGCGGTTTGGGTTCCTAGCCCCGAAGAAGCAATCGTCGCCAATCGATTCGTTACCCTTGATCCGCCTTCGCCCGAAGGGGGCCGAGTTGCGAGAATAGGGGGGTTCCCTGGACCTGTTGAGATTTGCCGGATCCAAGGATTCGTAATCTTGACGTCCAAGGGATCGGATAAATTGGTTTGAGCCTGAAAATTCGCGAGCGCTTGATCTAGATCGAGAATCTTCCCGTTCATAAACCGACAAATATCGGTCGTATCCTCGTCCATAACCGAAATAACCTCGAAGAGAGTAACGAGAGCCTCTTTATAAGAATTGAAGGAGGCAAAAGTCCGACTTCGATTCGTAAACACGCTGGAGACAACGTTCCAATAAGAACGGGACCGATTGAAATTCTTGGCGGCTAAGGTTTTAAAAAGCTGGTCCTCGATTTCTTTCATACCTAGGCCCTTAGCTTGCCCTTTGGCGACGATATCCCGAGCTAGTTTGGAAAATGTTTCTGAGCGCTTTCCGTACTCATCCCGAACAAAATTAACGTGGGACTTTCGGAGATGCGCCGTAACCCGACGATCGGCGAGCTTAAACTTGGTCGAAATGTTGAGTTTATGTTTTGCCCGGATTCCTTTCCTGGTATCAATGGAAAGGCGCCGCCCCTGTCGCCTTAGAATAAGATCTTGGGGGTCGTCGATCTTCGCGGGAACCGTCTCAAACCGCCTTATTGCGTCATTAATCGCCCGAGTGAGTTGTTCGGGAGTGGCCTTCCCTGATAATTCTTTTACGATGTTTCTCAGAACGTCCGCATCCGCGCCCCGAGCCTCACGCAAAAGCCGTTTATCGAGCATAGCAACGAGCCGATTGAATTCGGTCGGGTCCTGGGGAGGCTTTCGCGCCTTTTGAAGAATTGTTTCCTCGAAAAGCTCGGCGACCTCTTCGGCTTCAATGGCAAGCTTCGAGAGTTCTTCCATAGAAAGATGTTCGAGAAATTGATAAAGAACCCGCCCATTGAGCGAGCCGATCGCCTTTCCTAAATAAACTTCGGCGGTTGATCCACGACCTTGGAGCCATGCCCTAGCCGTTTTTTGTCCAGCCTCAACCGTAGGAACAACGAGATGCCCGAGCGCCCTCTTGTTTTCGATGAGAACGAGGACGAATCCGCTCGCTACTTGGAGGGGATGATCCCCCGAGACGTCGAGTTGTCGAGCCGCCGTCGTGCGATCGGTACCTAGAAACTGAAACGGAGCCACGCGAAAGAATCCTCGGAGGGCTTGCTTTCGGAGAACTTGCACATCGTAGGGATACCGATCAACTCTTGGGCCTGGCATTATGAGGGTCATGGTTTAGTAATGAGAGGCCCTGATTTGATAACAATCGGGCCGGATTTCGGAACTTGAAACCGGAGCTCGTAACCCCGTTCGACTTTTCGGAAAATAAGTCCGATCCCTTGATCCATACAGTCGCGGCATAACGAAAATGCCATGGCCCCTCCCTTGAATGTTACTAATCCCGAATCAAGGTCTTTAATCTTTTGGCAAAAGCGGCAACGAATGAGGCCTTTACCGGCGAGATCTTGGGCTTCTTGGAATTGGCGGAGGTTTTCCCTCCGGGTTTTATCCTTCTCCGTTTCCGGAGTCAGAATCGTTTTCTTTTCCATCTTCGTCTGTCTCTAACTCGATATCGGGAATCTCATCGGATTCTTTTCCGTCCGGTATAATCCCCAAATCTTCGAAAGTACCCGGCCCAACTTTAATCGTAATAACTTCCTCGGGCTTGGTTCCCTTGGCAACCGCGAAATCATCGTCGGGATCGCCACGTTTCTTTTCTTTATTGACAACGTTCTGCAGGAGCTTTAGGGCCTGAGCAAATTTTAGAAGGCCCGGCAAATCATCGAACACGAATCCCAAAGCTTCTAATCTTTCACGTAGTTCTTTTAATTGGCGCTCGGCCTCTTCTTTAGGTATCCCTTGCGCCGGTACTTTAAGCCCGCCTTGCGTCGCTAAATCTTGGATAGAAAGGTCCCCTTGTTTTTCTGTGTCGGGATTCTCCGTATCATCGTCGGCCTCTCCCGCGGCGGAATTTGCCGCGCCCATGGAACCCGCCGGAGGAGGCGGGCCGAGCGTCGCATCGCCGTCCGCCGTAACCCCTGGAACCGCGCCGGGAGCCATGCCCGCCAACGTGAGGGCGATCGGTTGCTTCGTCCAGCCCAAAAGAATCTCGGGAAGTTGCATATTAAGAATTTCTTCGGCAATCTTGCGGACATCGGCGGGAACCAAACCGTTGGCCTTGGAGAGAGACTCGACAACCTTCGCCAATTTTTCAGGGTCCCGAGTAATCGGGGCCAAGGATCGGAAAATCCATAGCGCCGAATGAAGCTCAGGGATCATAAATTGACGATTGATTATAGAATCGAAATCGTCCCGCTCAGGCTCGAAGGTTTGTTCCTCGGCTAGAATCTTCGCCGCCTCAGCCGTGGCGCGGTTGAAGTCTTTCGTTTCTCCTCGGAGGATCGGCGGAACTCTAAAGGCGGCCCCGACCTTCTCCCCGTTACGCTCATCGTATTTCTGGAAGAGCGCGTCGCTTTGTTGGGCGTCGGTAAGAGGCTTTAATTCGAGGCGAATCGTCGAAGGCGGATTCATCCCCGCCATTGGGTTCTTACCCTCGGCCTCGACGACCAGGATCTTATGGAAGTTCCGTTTCCCTCGAATCTCATTCCCGATAAAGTCTTTTATCCGTTCTACGGAATTCGCTCCGATCTTGCCCCCTGAAACGAGCAACGCGAGCGGAGGAACGGACTTATTTTCAAAGTAAAGGAAGTTAACCTCTTCGGAATGGCGCGATCCAAGAACGGAAATCATCACCCCGACCCAACGGGGAACGCCATAAGCCGAGCGCGGGCTATAAATCCTAAAATGGAGGAGCTCCGTCGCGGCCTTGGCATTTGGTTCTTTTACTGCCATCGCCTCGGGACTCTCATAAAACATCCCCGATTCTGAGCTCATAAGACGGGGGTCGCCTAACTCCTTGAAATAAACCGCCTCATCGCCCTGGACTTGTAATTGTATAAATTTCCGGAAACGCCGTTTGATCGTCCGCTTCTCAAACGTGATCGGGGTCGTCTTCACCCATTGGGTAACGTCGACCCATCCAGAATCGACATTCAAGAGCCGAACCGTTACCACGGCGAGCGGGTTTATCTGTGAGAGCTCGCCCTTCCTATTCCTGAGCAATTCCCAATATGCGTTTCCTGTAATCTCAAGATCAAAGCGAGTCCGCTTTCGAATCTGAATAAAGGAGAGAGTCGGGTGAACGGCGTTGAAGAATGAATCGAGTCTAAACTTCTCGAAACGTTGCCGAACCTTGAGGAGCTCGATTTTCTTCTTGACTTCCTCATCGGTAATCGTCGGGATCTTAAACTCCGTCTCACCCGCCGCCCCCGCTTTAAACATACGATCGAAAATAAGGGCATCGCGAACAACCTTAATCGATGCCTCGGACTCAAAATCAACCGCGGGATCGAATCGATGCCCGAAGGCGTCGATATTGACAACGTAAGACGTAATATTCGGAGCAAGCGACGCCGAGGATTCGAAAATATTAATAAGATCCGTCGGTTCGAACGGGGGATCGAGAGCGCCTTTGTCCTGAAAGGTTAGGGATTCATCGGGGACACTCTTTCCCCGCGCGGTTTGTTTCTTAACCTTCTTTCGATCGTCTCCATAGAAGTTAACCGAGACGTTCCCCGCTAACTCGGCGACGTCCTGTTTTGATCGGCCTCCCGAGGAGATATTGATCCCCATGTCTCCGGCATCATCTTCCGAAGCGCGACTCATCGAGCGTTTACGAGTTGGAGCCTTTTTAGTCTTTTTACTCATGGGGGATAGTCGAAGCCGTCATATCGTGGGGTTTAATCGTGGGAATCGGCTCGGGAGTGGGAGGCGTTGTCCCATCACGCATCGCGCGAACGTCCGACCAAATGTTATACATAGTTTCCTGGTTTATTTGTTGGCCTTTCGAGATACTTTGGATCGCGTTCATATGCCGACTATCCATCGCCATCTGCTCAAGTTTTATCTTCTTAATTTCTTCTCTATTTTTCTTGATCTTAGTCCGGGCCTGTTGGGTAAAAACAACCTCAGCACCGGCTCGCGCGTCCATAACCCAACCCCAAGCAATAGGGAGAGCTTGAGAGAGCCCGATGATGAGCGCACATATCGAGGAAAGAGTCAGGATCGACGAACGCCGAGAACCGAAAAAGAATTTATATATTGAGACCTCCCTTTTTAAAGGAGGCTTCGCCGATGGACGTTTCCTAGAGCGACGAGTTGGCATAACTTATCCGTCTTTCCATAAGGCTTTTCGGTTTTTGGCTTTTATTTTTATTGCGGTATTCATATATCGTTTCCCTTTCTACAAAATTTTAGTTATCAAGCACTCTCACTTCCACACCGGCGTCCAATATTTTAATTTGGACATCTTTGCCTTTAGTTCATCCTTCCGTATAGAGTGAAAGTGCCAGAGGCAATGTTCCCCGAACTAAACAAGAATTGGATCCCATCAACAGCGGAAACCCCTATGGTTCCAACGGCTCTACCCCCAGCCATGTATCTAGAAAAAATACCATCACTTCGTTCGGCGATGCCATCAACCATGATCTTGGCTCTATTGGCTGTGCTTTCGGGGTCAAACAAAATCAGGACCGCAGTTATACCCTCACCAGCCGCTGACCCCACAGCGGGACTAATTTGCCACTCTGAATCAGCCACATCCCCATCATTAGTTTCCGCGCTACTAGTCAAAACCTGGGTCAATGCCCAACCATAATCACTGGCCCCAGATTTGAAGGCCGCAGCCACACTCACCCTAGCCCAAAGGACTGCCCCGTCTGTTGCAGGAACAACGTCGCTGATAACAACCATAAAGTCCCTGTATCCTTCAGGTAAAGCGGCAAAATCCCTTGTCGCACTTCCACTCGCGGTTTGGGTTTCAATCAACGCCCAAGAACCAGGTGACGGCCCAACTTGATACGCCCCCATGCAAATGAAGGTGAGTGGAATGAGCAAAGCAAAAGCTGTTTGTTTTTTCATTCTAATTTTCATAAAGGCATCCTGTTCTGGTTATGAAATATAATCCCGTCGCTATCCAGCTTGTGCAAGTATTTGTAGATTTTTCAAAAAGGCCATTGTTCCTATAAACCGTCCCGAAGTCTGAGGTAATCGTTCATTTCAGGCACTGTCAAGTCCTGGGTCTTTAGCTTGATCCTTAGAGCTGAAAAGAGATCTCGCTTTGTCATATCCGAGGCTTCAAAGACCGGGATCTCATCCGATATCGTGACGCCATCTTTGAGGACGATAAACATTTCCCCGCCCACAATTTTTGCATAGAAATCATCTTTATCCAGAGCGTATCTTTGCGCGAACTTGGACCCATCAAAGTTCTCAGCCGGAACCTTCCACTCCTGTTCCGATATGGCCGATGGAATCAGAAGACCCGCAAACACAAACAGCAAAAAAGCCATGGTCTTATTCATTATTGGTCCCTCAGTCTCTGCATCATGAAAATAGGAGTGTAGTTTCCTGCCGAATTTATATTCAGGTTGCTACCACGACTGTGAAAAACCTGCACCTCTACATAGTCGTCCGCCGCAAGATTATATATGATACTCAAGCCCTGAACGAATAAATCTGCCTCCGTAGCCTTTGACTTTCTTAGCCCTATAATGGCGCTCCCATTCATCTTTATGTGTATTTCCCTGGTTCCAGTGACAACTTGAGCCCAACTTACCGCAGCAGATATGAAGTAGCGCCCCGCGACAACTGCCGTGAGCCTTGAGTTGTTGGTGACCAGATCATGCAGGTCATTGTCGTCAAAAAGCTCTAAGTCGAAAGGCAAAATGGTGTTTGTTGCGGTAGTTATAGTGATGGCCGAACCGTGAGTGACGCGCGTTCCGTCCCCGTCCGGGCTTGCACTATCATCAATATATTTTTTGATGGATTGCTGCGTAGCGGCATCGGTAACCGAATCAGAAACCATGTCGTCTTCATCGAGTAATTGATGGGGAAGCTGATCAAACCCCACACACATACACAATATCGCCGTTGAGACAATTATCAAAAGTCCTGTTCGTTTCGCCGTCATTTAGTCCCCTCTTTTTTGGTTAATATTTGAACCTGATCCCAATAACTCGGATATTTGAAAAATCACTTTGAAAGTTGTAGGAATATAAATCCCCGGCTGCGATACCAGTCCAAACGGCAGAAACGTCTAGGGCTTCAATCTCTGTATCCGTCACGGCTTGGGTTTCATTTAGCGCCGAAGCATCATTCACCGTACTTACTTCACCCGGCGCAGCAAATGATATCAAGGAATCCCATTGATAAGTGTCTGTATCAGCGGCAAGCACCATGACCTCGATGGCTGTTGCTGTCACAAAATCCGCTGGCATGAATCCGGTGAAAAACGCTTCGGAGTTTGAATTTAGGTTTACTGATCTAATTCCCGCACTATTGGTAAAAACGGTCGAGGATTGTGGCAAGGCCCAAAATTCTTTGGTGGCCGTAGTTGGGGTCTGAAACGTTGGTGCCGTTCCGGCTCCATTGGATTTAAGAACCTGCCCAGATGTTCCCGTTGCCACAACCGCTGGGTTTCCACCGGAATCATAGGTGAACAGATTGCCAGCCACACCGCTGGCGTGGTCCTCTACGTCCACATTGGATATCGAATTCCCGGTAGCGTTGGCGTCAAATGTTTTATTAATCAGAGTGTCTGTCGTTGCTTTTCCAACCAAAGTATCCGTGGCATCAGGAAAGGTGATAGTCCTCGCGGCTGTGGCGCTAGCCGTTAATGTGGTTGTGACCCCTCCGCCCGCATCGCTGTCAAGAATTATTTGATCACTATCAGCCGTCAGATTCAAAGAACCAGCCGCATTCAATCGCATCGTTTCTCTTAGTGCTCCGATACCACCAGGCATCTGCTCCCATACAAACGCGACGCCTATATCATTCACGGCTGGAGACGCATCATCAACCTCCGCATAAAAGAGTGCTCCCTTTGTGGAGAAATCCGTTCCGTCGTCTGGAAGGAACTTAAATTGTCCAATGACATCATTATCCAGAACGATGCCATTGACACCAATAGTTGGACTTCTACTTTTCAGAAAATTGAACTGGGGTCCTTTATTATTGGCGGAAAACCGCGCAAAGACTTGACTAGCATCTGCCCCGGAGGTTCCCAATACCTGAAACTCGGACGTATTTGACGCTAAAATCTGCGCCGTGTGGCCTATTACAAGAGCATTATTCGTTATGAAAACATCCCCAGCAAGAAATGAAGTGTTGCCGGAAGCATCAATCGTAACCCGTTCAACACCAGCCGTATCAACACGGACAATATCCTCATCTGGTGACTCTTCAACTTGAATTTTTGTATCCTTGTCTGCGTCCTGGATTATGGATGGGGCCTGAGCATCATTCACTTGGGAGTCTGCGTCCAAGCCAGCGTATCCACTAGCTGAATTTTTCTCTGATCTCAGCTGGTACTGTGAATGATCATCATCTCCTAGCCCACCTAGTAAACCATGGTCTGATACACCTGTGATAGTAGGTCCTAGCTGACCTATAAAAGGCCGCTCATCCACGATAGAAGTAATGGCCGCCGCGCTTTTCTGTATCACGATACCGCCAGATCGAACGCTGTTATCTAGCACATCCGAATCGGCTGCAGGAATGTTTCCTGCCTCTGCATCTAATTGGGTCGTAAATACCTCTTGGCCGTAGAACACATGGTATTCAACAGTTCCTGGGGACGTGGCCGCGACAAAGATAAGATCCTTTTTCCACTGTGTGGCAGGAATCGCAGCCAGCGTTCCTGAACCATCATCAAAATTCTCTGGGTCGATAGTTGTCTGACTTAAAAGTTTGGTGAATCCCCCGGACCCATCTCTATGCCAATACGTGAAGGTAATAGGCGCTGTCACGGGGACAGTCGCACGGAAAGCTCTGATATAGAAGGTCCCCAGATCCACGTCGAGCCTCAAGGGCGTCGCGTTCAGCGTGGTCGTGATCCCCGACACGACGATGGGACCCACAACGTCCTTAGTATACCGATGTGCCCCGACCGCCCGTTCTTGGAGTAAAACTTTAAAATTAACTAGAAAAGCAATGTCTGCCCCATCGGTAATGGCAACAGCTAAAACAATATTTGATTCTGCGCTCGGAGGGGAAATAGAATCCTGTACGACTCCCGCAGAATCTACAAAAATGAAATTGGTATCGCTGGCAGTCAGTAATAAATCAGTGACCGCCGACCAGGTGATACGGAACAGCGTACCGCCGTCATTGATAAATCCCGTACCGGATGCCACGTCGGTATTCAAACCCGTGGCCCTTGTCACATCGCCCCCACTGATGCTCCCCGTTGTGGCTATATCTTTTGTCCAAAAGAACTGAGCCGCCGTCGTGGGTAAGAGCGTATTAGACAGAGAATAATAAATACTTCCGTTC
>SDBU01007556.1_pt1 | contig 12507 bp, 12 predicted proteins | sample 2277071 | NCBI WGS metagenome assembly SDBU01 (sample SAMN10397929, study PRJNA504765) | marine sediment metagenome | isolation source: marine sediment core GS08_GC12, 126 cmbsf | place: Arctic Ocean: Gakkel Ridge, Loki's castle | collected 2008
CTTTCTACAATCCAAAGCCTGTTTCGATCTGCAATCATAGGCCTGATCCAACTCAACTTCTCATCACGTTTACCCTTCCAACGTTCGAAACACTTGGCGAGCAGCCAACCATCCCCATCCTTATCATAGTAATATTCGCTCTGCAAGTCTGCCAATACCACAGTAAGATCAAGATTATCATTGATGCTATCGGCAAAGTCGTCCATATTATTCTTCATAAATGTAGTCTTGCCTACAGCGAACACACCATAAAGTCCTAACAACATTATAAATAATTCCCTTCACACCCTATATTACATCGCCATCCGATGTTTGGCCAATCTGATACAATGCAACCACAGTACTTACAAGTGTGAGTGAATCCCAACAATATCAACAAATTCCACTTCAACCTATCCAACAGCGTCTGCTTAGTCCACATCAATCCTCCCAACCCCACATTTCAGCATCAGTATCCAAATTAGGATTACAAGCCAAACTATCTTCTGCTTCGTCAGGTCTGGCACAACTATCCTTCAAATCCCAATTAGCATCATCACCCTTCAATGTGATAGCACGCAAATCCTTATATGCCAATGCCTTGGCATCTAATAGTACATCACTGTTACATGCTTTTGTTCCATAATCTATACAATACAAACATCCCTTACGGTAACAACCTGGTAACGGTTCAAATGGTTGATCTGGCTCAGGTCTAAAATGTACAGGCACTCCACGTCCATGACATTGATCTGATGTGGTATAATAAGGTGCTAAACTTGTCCCAGATGCCCCATCATCATAATACTCATAACAAGTAGACATAGTTATGCCAGCTTCACGTGTTCTCTCTAATAATACCTCTAACCACTCAATTCTTATGTCCTCTTGTACAGTATAAACTCCACCAATGGTCTGATTGAATAAGCTCTCAAACTCATCCATCCTAGGCAATTTGTGCGCTCTCAACCTATCTATGAGTAATTGACGTTGATTGAATACTTGTTCAGCAAATTTGAAAATAATATGATCCAAACCTGCTTCGGCACCCAATCCCACAAGTTCTACCAAATCATCCAAAGTGGTGACTCCTGCTATAATGGGATTACATTGAAATGATGTATATATACCCATACGGGATAAATTATGCACGGCATTCAGCACTTCATCAATCGTGTATGAGCCTGGTGACATCTTGCGGTAATGGTCATTATTAGATGTATTCACACTCCATTGCATATAACTGTATGGATTCTCTAATAAAGCCTCAACCGCCCACTCAGGAGGCAACTTACGTGACAAATAAAACACCGGCAGACCTTCATCCAATAATACTCTTGTCAACCTCTCAGTTATATGGTAATGGTCTTCCAACTGTTGAAATGGCTCCGTAAAACTGGATATATAAGCTGCCCCACAAACTTGGATATTGGACAACTGCTTCGCCAGCTTATCCGGATAATCTGGATTGACTGTAGGCAATCCTGTAGCTCTGTACCCTCTAGTGCCATTATCAACGTAGCAGAAACTACACCCTACTGGGCAGTAACCACCATAAGGTGTCGTTAGTAACGCCTCAGTGTAGCACGGTCTGGGTCTACGAGTATGCGGCTCATTCTTGTCTTTATACCAACCTCTAGGTGCTGGGGACGATTTATTGATAATATGCTTCATAGGCTTCTTATGAACCTTGAATGGCTTCAACGTTCCACCCTGAACCATACTCAACGGGATAAGATCATAATCACCGTGCTCATCTGTGCCATCGCCTACCTTCTTCTCCCTCACAAACCTGCGTTGAACCTTTTCCTCTGCCATTATATTGTAACACCTCTCAGGTAAGTTGTGTAGTCCCGCAATACCGGTATCATAGATTGAGCCAGATCTCCCCATCCTTTGAGTGCTTTGGCTATGTGAATTGTATCATTGCCATAAGGATAAAATCCAAAGCAATGAGCCTTATACTTACACAGCACTGTTTCGACCTCTTGAATATTGATCGGACGGTCTTGGAATGGTGGTGCTAATAATCCCGCAAATTCATCCTCCATCTCATCAACTATGCCATCAAGCTCCTTTTCTGTTATTGGGTATTTCTTATCACCCTTCAATATGTATGCCGCACCTTGTTTTGGATCTTTGTATATATTCAAGCTTGTATCACTAAAATCCAACTCAACTTGTAATACCCTGTCTGCCATATCTGCTATTTTCCAAGCAATCCAAGCTCCAAATCCATAGAAACTTTGAACTGCTAAATTGACAGATTGAAAATCTGAATGCATCAGCGTCATCATATCTACGCTATCCTCTGGTGATCCAGATTCCTCCAAACCTTCAATTGTATTCCAAGCCAAATCACCATAAAAATACCTACGTTCCATACCCCTGGGGCACTTGTTAGTTACTTGACTTCTCATCTCATCGTAAAAATATTTGGATGGCCTCTCAGCAATTATGCTACTAACTCCAGCATGATAAAAGCACCAATATGCAAGACACCAACGCTTACGCATACCATCATCCATATCAGCAGCTGCTACCATAGGATATATAGGATCAAGATCATAAGTCAATATAAGATCTGCCCCAAAATCTTGCCATGTAGGTAATACGTCTGGTACTCTACTCATCAATCTAATTTGCCTGCACTAATGATCAAATCTAAATCCCAATAAGGGTGATCACCACAAAGTTTCTTCAACATCCCGTCTTCATCATTATATTCTACAGGTGTCCAAAAGTCTACATTGGTAGGGTGAACATCCCCTACACCTGGCACCCACGGCAAAAATGTATTCTCAAACCAACCATCACGCCATTCAGCCTTGTGACCATGAATTTGCTGCTTATAGTATACAATCTCAGGTGTCTGGGCATAACCCATATGAAACACTTTATTACCGGTAATATTATTAGTGCTGAGATAACACTCACTAGGATTTGATGAATTAGGCCGCAAAACTCTAACTGGCATTGCTGCATCATGACACACCCATTTGAGGCTACGCCAAAAATGCATCATATTTACAAGGTGAACATTATAATCACAGTGCTCCGCTGCATCCAAAACATAACGCAAATAATCAACAGGCCAAATTTCATCTGCATCAACTACTAGGATTGTATCAGCCTTGCGTTGTTTCAATACATTCACAGCAAAATCTCTATGTTCACCCTCCCAAGCAAAGTGAGGACAATTCCACCAGGTTGCGCCAAACTCATCGGCAATATCTTTGAGCTCAATCATAGTCTCTGGGCAAGGTAATGGTGTCTGAGTGCCATGACTGGGAGTAGATACATAAAACACGTGAATTTCATCCACGTGCTCCCTGATCGATCTCATCGACCACTTCAACCATTCTCTGCCATAATGTAATATGTAGTAAGCTGCTCTCATAATTCACCTCCCCTTACTAAACTTGAATGAAAATAGAGGCAGACGCTCCTGCAAACGTCTGCCTCTTATCCAAGGGGAGGAGTAGATGTTTATTTTAGTCGCAATTAGGAGGGCAACCAACGTCAGGTGGTGCCTCATGCAAGGGACGTCCACCGGGCAAGTACAGCGGCTGGAAGGGATCACCCGTCAGCGGCGAACGCTGCCTACTGCAACACACGTCTTGGAACCTTACCTGAGCCCATGGAGCAGCAATGTAAATTTCAGGTGAAGTGCCCATCAGCAATTGGATGCAGAAGTTGTCTTCTTTGCCTTTGATGATAAAACGCCCTGCTGAATCTGATCTTGCAGTGAATTCAGGCATCTGCGCCTTTACCCGATTCTCATATATCCGCAAATCCAAATATTCGCCATAAAGGATATCAATCGAGCCGATACGCCTAGATAGCAAATAGACATCAGTGCAAAAAGTGTCGCCGAATCGAGAAAGATCAAGTGCATCATCCACTATGATGGGGAGACGTCGCCCGGACTTCAAATGGATGTAACCAACTGCGGTTGATCCATCATATAACGGCCCACCATTCAAGTCACGCCTCAGCGCACGCTGATTGGCTCGCAAAGATTGATCAGTCACATCACTCAGAGTGGTGACACCGCAGGTAGTATAACAAGCATACGCATCCAGAAGACAGGTGGCCATAAATCGGGAGGTGAGCAAGATCATGTCAGTTTCAGCGAATACCCCGATACCATGACCACGGTATTCAATCTCCGTGACCACTTCATCAAGATAATCAAAGTAATTTCCAAAACCATTGACTGCACCGTCCAAGTCATCATTGGCCCAATCTATAAGAATACTATCCACTTGCGGACAAGCAGTGCCTTCATCATTCTCATACCCTGTTTTGATGATGGCTTCCAAACCATTCATCTGATTGGCATTGGTATGATTGCCATGAATGTGATCTCTACGTAAGTCTTGCTGTAGAACGTTCTGTATCCCATTCATCTGCCATTCAACATCATCCCTGATTTGAACGCCATTCAAGCGATACCTTGGAGTTGTCTCACAACGATCCTGAACAATGGTGTGCGGGTCAAGAGAGTCCCCTGACCTGCCATACCAACTAGTGTGACAAAGGTCATAACCGCAAGTGCCATATTCCCAACCTTCTGGGTCATCACAAGGTGCTACAGCACCAGTGGATGGAATTGAGCCCTCGCCAGATATGCCATCAGGGCCAAACCAAGTTATGAAATCGACCCTACGCCTGTAGTACTTGTTTACTCGTGCGCCCAACCATTGCATCAAGCCTGTGGTCTGCACTTGTAACCCAAATACATCACCAGGTGAACATGGGTCGAAAATTGAATAACGTCCATAAATATTGACTGTGCTGGGAGTCAACGATGTCTCCTTGAACACTAGTGGACGTGCGGCATTGGCATACTGAGATTGAGCTTGCGCCATCCCTGCACCCATTGCCATCGCAAACTGCTGGATTTCGTCACCATCAGAACCAGCGAGCATCTTCTCGAACACATTGCCGATGGCCACTTTACCAGCTTGTTTGGGCTTGAGTATCTTCGTCTTCATTTTACTCGCCTCCTGCTATGAATTCTGTCATACTTGCGGCCACTCGGCCGTCCGAGCCGACGATGACACCTTCACGGATATCCTTCTCCTCGAGGAATTCTTCCTCATCTTCTTCCTCGTCTTCATCTTCTTCATCTTCTTCATCACCCCTCTTTTTCTTTTTGCCTTCCTTGCTACGCAGTATGCGTAACCTGCCGCCTCGTGGTGTGTCTTTGAGCATCTCTGCCAAACGATCCTCATCAGATTGAACCAGGGTGTCCACGGTCTCCTTGAGCACGGTGACAGTTTCGATGAGTTCGCTCATCCCATCCATACCTTCAACTTGAACATCACCCAAATCAATCTCCAACCCATCAATTGCTTCTTTGACGGCATCTTTGATGATTGGCCCGATGGACTCAGTTACCTGCTCCTTCACAATTCCTGAGAAATCTTTGAGCACCTCTGGATCAAGCACGAACAGTTGCTCATCATCATCACCGCTGACCTCTTCTTCCAATTCAAGCTCTAACTCTTTGAGCACATCTGCTTGCGGCAGCGTGTCTAATGCCTTCAACTGCTTAGCATCAACCCCTTTGAGCCGCTCATCAACCTTATCTGAAGAAAGGCCAGCATCCAGGAGCTTTTTACGTAATTCTTTCTTAGTCATTATAGCCTCCGCATTATCTACTCTGAATGCTGATACACCTGTCATTGGCACACACGGAATGTCAGTAATCGTTACATCGTACGTCTTGGTCTTGCGAAATTTGACATCATCCAGCGTGCCTTTATAGCGTGAGTGAATGGATTTACAAGTTGGACAAGAAAATCCTGCTATCATATGCTTCGTTTCTATAAGCAATCCCTCACCGCAACTTGGACATCCACCGCTTGCTTCTAATACATAAAATCCTCTGGACATTCTCCAATGTCCATCGTTATCACTCAATATCTTTTCGCACACCTCCTTGGAAAATGGGTCATCGTAAGCATAACCTTCATCAATTGCAAATATACCAACTCTGGACATCTTGGTGACTTTACCCACCGCCAAATATGGTTTATGCCACATTCTAAATTCTGGGTATATACCAGTTTCTTTAGCTGATGCTATATCAAAATCCATAGCAGCAGTTGTAAATATCTCATCTTCACGATCTTTTATGGCTGCTGTGGATACACCGATGATCTTATAGCCATCATCTTCCTTCTCAATGAGAATCTCGTGAATTTCCTTATCTTTTGCGCTTTTGCTAGAAACCCACTTGCCACCATCCACGTGATGATTACGCTTGAAATTCTTTACGGCAGTAGGCCATGCGTATTCACCACCAATGGCATCCGCCATCTTGGCGATCTTATTGGCCTGTGCCAAAGATAATGTTACATCATCAAGTTTCTTCATATTAGCTTCAGATAGTTTGGAATATGGCATACATTCCTCTGACAAATATATACTATCACAACACTAAAAATCAAAACCCACCAATTATGGAAGGCACTTGTATTTTAGCACCAACATCAAAAACTTCAACGTGCCCGTTACGCTCTGGACAATCACGGCAGTGCTCCGCTTCCATCATCCTCCAAACAGCTCTAACTGTCTGGCTGACTTTGGTCTTCTTTATAATCTTGAGCAACCACGCACATTTACAATTAGTCAAACATTCTGTAGAACCATCCTTGGGCAACCAAGGCAATTGGCTTATGATTTCTTTTGAAGCTTGCATAAGTTCTGCTACGTAACCAGCAGCCCTGCCATACATACGTGCTCTGGCACGGATCGTGCCCAAGCTTATATCGTCAACTCTATCAGCAATATCCTGAGCAAATTTATTCAACCACTTATATTGCTCTCGAACTGGTGTGCCTAATCTACCCCACTCTTGGAACGACATCTGATCCCATCCACCTTTGCCTATGGCTGCTGCACTGGTGTGCATTTCTTTCACCAATGCTCTCATGGACAGTTCCCAATCAGCAATGGAAATATCTCCAGTAAATACCTGCTCAGCTAATGCGTCAGATGAATCGTAAAATATGTCAAGCCTGACTTGGAACAACTTACGTCTGGCAGCGTCGTCGATGGGTAATTGCTTTTCAAGCTTTTCTAGTATTTGAATATCATCTAATACCCAAACAAACTTATCCATTTATAACTTCCAACGACACTGTTTTATCTGCTACGGATATAGATATCACTTTGAATAATGTATCTCTAGGCAATATGATCTCATGTTGATAAACCAACCCTGTCACGTGCGATTTAGGCATGTTCATTCTTGATGCTAATAATGGTATATAAGCTGCTTTGGTTCCTTTCGGTAATTTGATGCTTATAATGGTCCCTGATACAGCAGGATCTCCATATACTGATCTAGGGGCAGAAAAAGCCATTGCTGTACTCTTATGCATAGATGTAGATATAAATCCCTTGTCCTTGTACACATCCCCAACTTGTACATCACTCAAAAATCTTCCATCATCTGTGCCTCTGTACACCATCATGCTATCTTCTAATCCATCATGTTTATTTATAGCAGAATCCATATATGTTATGACATCATTATCCGCAGAACTCAACAACTCTGTGCTATCTCTGCGTAAATCCCTGTTTATCTCCCAATATGATCTAAGTGCATATTTCTCAAATGAATTCAATTCCTTACCGCTCAACTCACCAGCCCACTCCCCCCAAACTTCACTACCATAATCTAACATAACCTGCTCATGTTCGTGAGCTCTGTCATCAAACCATGGTGCATCCTTGTTGCCACCTGGCACATCCCCAAAATCCACCACACCACCCTTGCCTGATGCACTACCGCCAACTTTGCCAGGTCGGCCAGCGTGGCCAAAATGGCCAGAACCTGGGCCACCTTTCTCAATTACAACATCATCACCCAAAGCATTGGCTATAGCTTTCTCAAATTCTTCACGTGTCATTGAGAATACTACATCACCAATCTTATCCAACACCACTTCTGTCATTCTATCACCTGCTCAGTGTAAATATGTCCAGTAACATCAGCAAAATCATTCCATAGTTCACTCCAATTATCTGATTCAGACAACAAATCATTCATTGTATTATACCAACCATCAGGCCATTCCATCCCCCAATCATCCCCATTACGCTCCATACTCCACATAACCTTTTTGCCATCACTAAGTCTAATGCCTACCGCCACCATAAATCTCAAATTGTATTTTACAGCAGCACCTATATCTTCAGTTGAGAGTGATATACCTAATGGATGATTATGAACAATTATTCCATCTTTATACCTATCATCCAAATATAATCGTATCCCATCCTCATCACCTACATCATACTCAAACACTCTCGGCGGCACATGTATCATAGCATGCTCTATATCAGCATCAATGTAATCGTTGATGAACATAGTGGTGCGATTATTTATATTTTTATTGCCAGGCCCACCAAAATTCAAATATTGAGTGTAAACGAAACGATCAGATTCAACCGCACTTCCATCACCCGATGCACTACCGCCAACTTTGCCAGGTCGGCCAGCGTGGCCAAAATGGCCAGAACCTGGGCCACCCTTCAACGTAGCTCTAACTTTGAGCTTCATTGACCAGTGCTATTTCTTCTTCAATTGTTGGGACATACTTGGATAATATCGGGTGCTTACGCCAACGCTCAATTTCAGCCTTGATCACACTCTCAGTAACTTTTACGCCTTTCCCCACATCCGTAAGGGATAATGGCTTGCCATGAATGTTACGCTCCAAAATCTCTGCTTCTTTTTCAGCCATCCACGTATATAAGGCATCCAAATTGCCGTGACCATTATCCGGCACATCAATGACAATATCGGGTTCGAACGCATTATAAGGCACTGCCTCCGGAATATCATCATAACTTTCGGTGTACAAAACGATAGGGGGCACTCTAACTTGTTTGAGCACACCTTTATCCCATTCAAACCTTACAATATCATCGTCGTGCCCCTCCTTGCTCAAGTGGATTTGTGTATCATCCACCCTCACACGTTTGTCATTGAGCATCCACTCTGGGATGACGTCACGGTCTGCTAATATACGCAATAATTGTTCCTTGGTAATAACCTGCTCTGGCTGAGGTGTACCTGGTGCGCCACCGAATGGGGTGCCCTCCGGCACTTCTTCACGGTTCGGCACTGCTTCAGTGTTAGGTGCTGGGCCTTGAGTAGCTTTGGATTTACCTGCTGGAACGCCAGTGTACAACGGGTAATATGCATCAATCCAAGCCTTGGCTATAGCTGCTGCGTTTTGATCTTCTTCGATATCCTGAGTATCATATGCCATTTGGACATCTTCATCCAATTCAGCATTCAAAAATCGCTCAGTAGTGGATATAAACTCACCTGGCCCTTTGCCCTTGGCCTTCAAGTGCTGAATCTCACTTTCACTGGATGTGCCCAATGCCCCAGAGCTGATGGGCCAAAATTCTCTGGCATCTACACCAAAACATAGTGCCAATGTGGATATGTAGTGCGTAATCACGGATTGCCTGTCAAAACTCTCCGGGACTTGTGAAAATCCAGTAAAGTCTACCTTCACCTCCGTGCCAGGTTGAGAACCTATGAGCCAAAGCACCTGCGGGAACGTCAATGAATTATCCCTCTCCCTTTGCACCTTCCAAAGCTTGAGGGCATCCATAAATTCGTCCATAGTCAATCCAGTAACGGATGCCACGCCCTCAGGAGGCAAGTTACTCAATTTCTCTTCATCGTAATCGTGCAACCCAATCAATAACTTGATAGCTCTGAATGCCCTGTCAACTGCACAAAATCCACTGCCTAAGTCCTGTTCCCTTGGGGAATTCATAGATGCAAAATGAACATACTCACCTGGCTTGAATCTCATGATTTGCCCAGTAGTCTCAGACGAATAGATCATAGGGTGCTTAGTATTACCAGTCAAATTACAAGCTAATGAATCAATATGCCCAATATCCGCCAATTTGCCACTGAGTGAGCTTCCAAGTCTTGGAGTTTCCCAAAACACTCCACGATTCATAGTGTAAAATTCCTCAGCAGTAGCACTTATAAAACCGCCCCAATCATATCCACCCATATGTGCTGCTCTGGCAAATAATCTGGCTGCTAATTTAGCTGGCTTCATTCGTCCGGTGATGCTCCAACGCAATGCAGTCATCTTAGCAGTCATGGAATATACAGCCCCAGCCATAATAGGCTCAACACGCCAAAGTTTGGATAAGTACAAATCCCTGGCAGGGTCACCATAATTCGGTATTTCCTCTGAGTTGATCCTGACCCAAGCTCTCAAGTAGTTATACAATGAGAAATACGCAAGGTCAGTGCTAGTGCTTCTCACATCCAATTTGGATTTCTTTTTGCGCTGTTTTTCCTCGCCAATCTCAATGAGTGCGGTGTCAACTACTTTCTCAACTACCTCCGCCGTTTGCGGTAGTGCTGCCGCTCTTGCGGCCTTGAAGCCTATTTGTATTCTATCTCTAAAACCTATGTTTTTGTCCATATACCCGACTCACTCCACATTTTTCAGACTTCCAGCTCGCTTCGCTCGCTTTCGTCTTCGAATCTTACATAATACCTAAAACACTTATAAATATATACTTACTAAGTAGAAATTATACTCCCCCACCTCTACCTCTTCTACTTCTCCTTCTCCTGCCCCCTCGTGTGTTAGAATTTGGTAGACAATTTTGGAATTACCCTGGAGATACAGGACATTTCCACATCAGTCAATCTTAACAACGGAAGCACTGCCATATTCTTCCTGGACACCCACTCCACCGCAGCGACTCTGAAATCGCTCTCAGGCATATGATTGATAATATCTGCTATAGTGGTTGGTTCCGCAGCATCTCCGTGAATCTTCACCAAGTTGCCCATCATCAATATACCAGTAAACGTTCCAAGTAAATCATATCCAACACATGGATCATCAAAAAATTGAAGTGCTATTGGATCGCCTTCTCTCATCTTGCTTTCTAAATCAAATATAAGATTCAAAGTGTGATCCAACTCATACAATTCACCATGGTATTTCACGGTGGGCAAATCCCAATCATAAATTGTACGATCAGCATAATCATCTAAGATTGTGTCCAGCTTTTTGTAATGCTTTTCATATACGTGAAGTGATGATATGAAGTATGTAAAATCTCCTACTTCAGCATCAACCCAATGAGCCATCATTTCATGCAGCACCGACCAACTAAATGCATCTATGCCTGAAAATCCCCATATCACATCGGAAGATCTTTGGGCAATATTCAAGTGCAACTTGCCATCACGGATGAGGAAATGAAGCCAGCAATTGCACGGAATGTCTTTGCCAGGCTCAGTATCTATTTTTGGATCCCAAATACTGATAACTGCTTGGCGTGTGTCTGGATTGTCTATAAGTTTGGTTGCTGTAATATTAATTTGGTCAATCAACCCGTATTCAGCATCCCACTGACGCAATCTTGGCCCATAAGCCCCTCTCCACGTTTTTCCATCATCACTCCATTGTGGGGCTCGTGGCAAATACCAAGATAACCATTCAATGTCATCACGTCCAGCTAACATCCATAAAGTCTCAGCAACTTTGGCCACAATGTCATCGTTTCGGGATGGAAGAACGATACATCGTTGCCCAGGCTTGACAATGACAATCCGTTGGCTCAATAGCTCTTTGGTTTCCATACCTCTTGGTGACACTATCTTGCCACGATCTCTAACTAGTGCCAACGCCATCAAAAATGCATCCGTTGAATTTCTACATACGTAATCTTCAAGCATGTCCATACTCCAATTCAATATCCACTAACCCATACTCAATTTTGGCATAATTCATAAGATCATTAGTGCGTTGCTCATCATAAGCTTTTCCAGCATACAACACCTTTCTAATGCCTGCGTGAATTATGGCCTTGGTGCAATTATAACACGGCTTCAAAACGCTATACATAGTGGCTTGTTCCAACGGTAATCCACGCCTGGCAGCTCTTATAATAGCTTGAACCTCTGCATGGATATTGCGCACGCAATGTCCATCCTTCATCTCGCATCCATCAGTCTTGCAAGACCACAAAGGTGTTGGCGGTGCAACCCATCCATATATAACTCTGTCACGCAAAACAATCAATGCACCGGCTGCTCCTGGAGGCCTGTTACAAGAGTACAATGGAGTTGTTACATTTACAAGGTGCTTGAGATAGCATGCATCAATATTACTATCAGGCATGACACTCAACATACTTTCCACCACCCAACGCTCCAATACACCTTCTCTTTGTACAGCACTGGATGTGATGCCAAAATGTACATCATCCTTCATTACTCACTCTCCATGATTGTGTAGGACCAAATTGATTTTGATAATGTCCTTGTGTTCCATAAGGGTTGGCTACTGGCCCATCTAACTTGAATATGACTATTTGCACTATTCTACTACCAGCACGCAATGTAATTTCCTTGTTGGCATAAAGCACCAATGTAAGTTGGCCAATGAAGCCTGGATCAATCCAATCCCCTAACACTTGACCCAGGCCTTCTCTAGTTGGAGT
>SDBU01007557.1_pt1 | contig 12506 bp, 9 predicted proteins | sample 2277071 | NCBI WGS metagenome assembly SDBU01 (sample SAMN10397929, study PRJNA504765) | marine sediment metagenome | isolation source: marine sediment core GS08_GC12, 126 cmbsf | place: Arctic Ocean: Gakkel Ridge, Loki's castle | collected 2008
ATGATTCATGCGCATCAATTTTAGCCTATGAATCAATTTCAAGGCGATTGTCGGATAAAGCCCGACGACTTCGTCTTACGGAACTACTTCCCTTCAGTCACCGACGCCTGGCGTACCCACCCCCGGCCCCTCCCAAGAGGGGAGTTGTTCGCTGGGCTTACGGAACTACTGCACGCAAATAAGCGAAAAATTTCTTAACTTGATGCATATGGAGCAACGAATTTACTTCCCCCTTTCCACTTTCCCCTTTCAGAAGAGGGAGTTATAGATGGCGCAAAAAGACTACAGAAGCAGTTTGAAACCGATATGGTGTCCAGGTTGCGGAGACTACGGCGTTTTGAGCGCTCTCTACCGTGCTTTTGACGAGCTTTCTTTGGAACCGGAAAAGATAGCTGTTGTCTCCGGAATAGGGTGTTCGGGAAGATTACCCGGCTATGTCAACGCTTACGGATTCCACACAGTTCACGGGAGGGCGATTCCAATAGCTACAGGTGTGAAAATCGCCAACCCCGAATTAACAGTAATCGCTGTGGGCGGGGACGGAGATGGATATTCAATCGGAGCGGGACATCTGCCTCACGTTGCCCGCAGGAACGTAGATATTACCTACATTGTAATGAACAACGGAACCTATGCGCTTACGAAGGGACAACATTCACCTACGAGCATGCCTGATTTCCGCGCTAAGCCTACGCAATTGATGCCACTTGAAGAATCGTTGAATCCAATCGCCCAGGCAATAGCCTACGATATCTCTTTTGTCGCCAGAGGATATTCGTTTGCAAAAGAAATCAGGCTAGCAGATTTGTTCATCCAAGCGATACAACATAAAGGCTTTGCCCTCATTGACGTGTTCAGCCCGTGTCCCACTTTCAACGCCTTCCAAGCGAAAGAATACAAAGAGTGCGTTTCCCCAATTCCCAAAGAACACGATGTCACTGATAAACTTCAGGCTTTCGGGCTAGCGCACAATGCTGAACACATCCCCATAGGGGTTTTCTACAAAATTCAGAAAACGACTTTACAAGATAAGATTGAGGAATTGAAAATCACTGAAGAGAAAACATCTTTGGATGAACTCTTTGAAAAGTTTTAGGTGTTTTGATTATTAACGGAAATTTTTCATTTATCGAACTTGTACAGTAAGAAAGCGTGTTACATATTGCGTGTTGCGTGTTACGTGATTCGAAGTACCAAAACACGTAACACAAACCACGGAACACGTTTTACTCTCCCCTACGAGTTCCCATTAAGTGAAAAAGTAGTATTATTAATGTTGATATTTTGGAACCGCAAAGGAGAATTTTATGAAAGATGTTATCACTATGTGGCGAAACACCAGGATGGTGGTATTGACAGCCGTAATAGCAGCAGTATACGCTGCTGTCCTCATACCGTTCAAAATAGCCCTTCCGATTGTCCCCGGATTCACAGAGATTAGACCCGCCAACGTTATCCCTATCATATGTTCATTGATGTTCGGACCAGCAGCAGCATGGGGAGCAGCTTTTGGCAATCTCATAGGTGATTTTTTCGGAACTCTGACACTGGGGAGCATCTTCGGATTCTTTGGGAATTTCCTGTATGGGTTGATTCCCTACAAGCTCTGGCAGGCGTTAACCAAATCAGAGCCTAAATTTGAGGCAGGATTCAAAAAAAACTCTGCTCTCTCCGGACGTTACTTTTTAATCGTATTGATATCTTGTGCAGCATGCGGCACCTTCATCGGATGGGGAGCACATCTCCTGGGTTTGCTTCCTTTTCCGATACTAGGAAATATCATCGTCATAAATAATTTTCTCGCCGCAATCGTTCTTGGACCGATATTACTTCCCGGATTGTATCGGATAGTGAAGCCGCTTGGGCTTATCTACACAGATGTAATGTACGCGGAGCCATCCCAGGAATCAGAAGTGGAAAAACAAGTCAGCCGCTACTCGATTATCGGGGGCGTTTTGGTAATTGTGGGAGCATTAGGCGCTTTGATTTTAGGTAACCTCATCGCAGTTGGCGTCTATGAGCTACCATTTCTGCAGCCTGGAGAAGTGAGCGGCCAGGCTGGTTTAGGATTGGCGCTCTTGCCGTTTATAGTTCTTATCATTATTGGCTGCTTCATCATTTAACAACGGGCAAGCTGCCCGCTCTACTTTAAATCTAAAATCATGCCGGCTGTCTCGATTCATAACCTCAACTTTACATATCGAAATGAAGCGAAAAAAGCACTTGATGGAATCAACTTCGAGCAGGAGATAGGGCAACTTGTCGTTATAATGGGAAAGTCAGGAGTGGGTAAATCCACCCTATGCCGCTGCCTGAACAATCTGATTCCTAAGTTTCAAAGAGGCAAGTTTTCCGGCGAGATTTTTATATTTGGCGAACCAACAGCCCCCAGAAGCGTGAATCAGTTGGCTCAAGATGTCGGCATGGTTTTTCAGGACTTCGAGGCGCAGCTATTCTCTACCAACGTTGAACTTGAGGTCGCTTTCGGCTCTGAGAATTTCGGCGTACCTCAAAATGAACTTAGATGTCGAGTCAAGGAGGCTTTAGATTTAGTCGGGCTTTCAGGATTCGAACGCAGACAGCCGGTGGCACTTTCAGGGGGAGAAAAACAGAGGTTAGCTATCGCCTCAATCCTTGCTATGAAACCAAAGCTTTTGGTGATGGATGAGCCAACTACAGACCTCGACCCGCAAGGAAAGGAAGAGCTATTCTCCGTTTTCAGACGGCTCAAAGAGCAGGGGATTACTTTGCTTGTGGTGGAGCATGAGACCGAGGAGGCGCTCAATTCGGATAAAATCGCCATCATGGATGAAGGCAAAATCGTCGAGACAGGTTCCTCAAAGGATATACTAGCTCACGTGGAATCCCTCGAAAAGTATGGCATTCGTCCTCCTCAAGTGGCTAAACTTCTGTTTAAACTCGGTTACGAGAAGCTTCTTTTTAGAGCCGAGGAAACCCACGAAATCCTTCAAAGAGATGGCTGGAATATTGATAATCGGAAATTCCAAACGCTGCTCGCTCAAGATGAACTCAGAAGAACAAAATACGGAGAGGTCATTCTCAACCCGAAGGATTTATCCTACACATATAAAACCGGTCAGGTAGCTCTGGATGGGATAACTTTAACCATCAGGGAAGGAGAATTCGTAGCAATTATCGGTCAAAATGGTTCGGGCAAAACAACGCTTGTGAAACACTTAAACGGGCTGCTTAAGCCCACAGGCGGGGATATCCTATGCTTTGGTAAGAACACGAAAGAGTGGAAAATTTCCGAAATTGGCAAATTGGTGGGATATGTATTTCAAAACCCTGACCACCAGATTTTCGCAGACACAGTGCAGGAGGAGGTATCTTTTGCGCCGAAGAACTATGGATTTCTCAAAGACGAGATAGAAGCAAATGTGAAAGACGCCCTGAAAGCGGTAAATCTCGAAGGGTATGAGGATATGTCCCCCTTCCTGCTGACGAAGGGTGAGCGACAGAGGGTGGCAGTCGCATCTGTGCTCGCCTGTAAGCCGAAGCTCATCATCCTTGATGAGCCGACAACCGGCTTGGATTATCACCAACAATACCAGATGATGGAGCTATTGCGCAAACTCAACGAGCAGGGGCATACGATTATCATCGTGACGCATTCGCTCTGGGGCGTGGCTGAATATGCTCATAGAGTGATTGTGACCCATGAAGGAAGGCTATTGCTGGATTGTCCCGTCCGTGAGGCGTTTGTTGATGAAAAAATGCTCCAACAATCCGCTCTGAAAATCCCTGAAATTGCGAAGTTAGGCAGACTGCTCGACGTGAATCTCTTATCAGTGGAAGAACTTGAGTATTGTCTTAAAAAGAATTGAAAACAGGAAAGCATGACAAGACGTCAAGGCTTGCCTCATATTAAGAATTAGTGCAGACAACCTATTTTTCAGTGAAGTTTCGTGTCGGGCGAAATACTGTTTCGCCCACAATAATCAAGGAGTGCTGATGCAATCGTTCAAAATTATTGTTGAAAAACATACTGATGGTTACATCGCCTACCCACTTGGACTAAAGGGCGTTGTTGTGGGTGAGGGGGATACATACGAGGAAGCAGTAGTTGATGTAACCTCTGCAATCGAATTTCACATTGAGACGTTTGGTCCAGAAGTGTTCAAGGTTGAGGAGTCCGTCTTAGAAGTATTCGTAGCAGAAGCAGGAGTCGCCATCTCATGAGCCGATTTCCAGTAGATGTGCCCAAAACTAAAGTAATCAAAACGTTAGAAGGATTGGGCTTTCGATTCGTTCGTGAAGGAAATCATATTTCAATGGTACGGGAAAATCCAGATGGAAGCAGGACTCCCTTAACGATGCCTAATCATCGTCGCATCAAAGGCTCAACCTTACGACGAATCTGTACACAATCAGGTATTTCCAGAGAGGATTTCTTGGAAGCTTATAGACAGGCGTGAACCTGTACATATTCTGTGTAGTAACAGTGGGAAAGCAACACCACCTAATCAAGCGTTGTAGTTGACAGCGGCAGTCTTCTGCTTTTTCGGTGTTCAATCGGCAAACGATGGTTTTCGGTTTGTCATACGCTTTCCGCAAACACTTTTTAATCCGCGAATCTCCGCGAATCTCCACGAATCAAAAAAAAAATCGCGCGGATAGATAAAGTGTAACGTAATTTTGGGGGAATTTTGAAACACGCCGGGAAACGGAGGAGCAAATGTCTGAGAAAGAATACAAAACTGATATTTCTGATTATCTTAGGGGGAGGGTCAACGAACTTGTGACTTCTATACCCAAGCGGTTCGCGAGCAAGGGGGATTTTGAACAGTACCAGCAGACAGTGAAGAAAAGGCTTGCACAGGACCTGGGGATTGAAGATTTTCTTTCCCGCTCTTCGCGCCAGATAATAGAAAAAGTTTACCGTAAGGATTTGCTTAATGATTGCGTGCTGGAAAGAGTGGATTACCAGTTTGATTGGAACTTCTATATCCCTTGCCATGTTTGGCGACCTGCGGAGGTGAATGGTAAGCTGCCTGCGGTGATACTCTTCACAGACGGCGGAAAGTGCAACTATAATATCAACATGATGATGCAGAAATGGGCAAGTAAGGGTATGGTTGTGCTTCAGCCCGATTACCCATTAACAGAGGAGATGAGAGACCCATACATTGGCACCGAGACAGCGGCTTACAACGCCGGATTACCGCTTATCGGTTTAGGAACGCTGGAGCTAATCCGCTGCATTGACTATCTTTCAGCGCGTCCCGATGTTGATGCGAGTCGTATTGCCCTAATAGGGTTGAGCCGAGCTGCCATTGAGACGTTGCTAGCTGCGGCGTTGGACGATAGGGTGCAGGCGGTGGCGATACAGGACCTCTCCTCCTATCAGGTTTGGGGGCAACATATGGAGGAACAGGCAGTCGCCAATCTGTTCAATACTCCACGCCATTTCGTACCCGGCATACTGAAATACGCTGACCTGCCCCAGGTGTGTGCGACAATCGCTCCTCGCAACCTTGCCATCTTCGGGCATGATGAAAATTCAGCCTACCTCCAAGAAGGCTACGAAGCTATCGCCGAAATTTGTCAACAGACTTATTCGTTGCTTGATGTAAAAAACCGCTTCAGCACAAAGGCAGATGGTTATCCGTATCTGAATACAGTCAACTGGCTGATGGAACGTACCGCTGAAGATATCGTTCCCACTGTTTCTCCTTGCCAGGTTACCATGAAAAGCGAAAGAGGTTATGACCCATCAGAGTTCTATCGAACCTATGGAGTGGATGTCGAGCCTGCACTGGCTCAATCCAACGAACTTATCCACTCGACCTGGTCTTACCTGAAGTATCGGGCGGCTCTCGCGGCGAGCAAACTCCCCAACAATTTTGTTTCCTTTCCAGAATGGGAAGCGTTCCGTGAGGGCTATCTCCAGGCTCATTCTCAGTTCATGGGGCAGGAGCATCTTTATAAGGTAGAACACGCACCGATGGATTCAGTTGTGCTTAATGTGGAGGAAGACTATTCCATTCCTGGTATTGATGGCCCCGTGGTACGCGAGGATATAATATATCACTTTGACCGAGATTTCTATATTCCTGCTCTCGTCTTCCACCCAAAGCAAGTCGATGGAAAGCTTCCATCAGTTGTGGTGACTCCCGGTTGGTTTCAACCGAAGGATGATTCTACTTTTCTCAAGTTGTGTGTCGCTCTGGCAAATGAGGGATTTGTGGCAATCTGTATGGACAGAATCGAGAATCTAGGAGCCAGCCCAAATTCCATCAACAGCCTCTCGCTTGCGTTTGGAAGCTGCTTAGAGGGACTGAGCGGAGCGAGAATTGTTCGCGCTTTGGATTACCTTGTTACAAGAGACGATGTGGATGCCGAGCGCATCGGCGTTGCAGGGCTATGCTCCGGTAGTATCACCATGTGGGGCGGTGTCCCTATCGAACCTCGTTTTAAGGCGATTGTTCATGTGAGCGGCACTACAAACGAAGAATCCTGGTCTATGGACTTCAACTACGCTGGAGACATGGAAACTGCCTTCCCAGGAATACTCAAACATGGTGACATCCAGCACATCTACGCGAGCTATGCGCCAAAGCCTTTCCTCTTTATCACAAATCGCACCGACAACTGGTGGCCGCAACCGGGACTCCGAATGTGTGTTGAGGTGACATCAAAAGTCTATGAACTTTATGGCGCGCGGGATAAGTTCGACTATCGGTTTTTCAACGCAACTCACACGGTAGATGAGCCTTTCCACAAATGGATAGTGTATTGGTTTAAAAAATGGCTTGCTGGTTCGAATCCTCCTCAGCCATCTGAGGTCGGGAAGATTCTGGAATGATGCCTCCAAAGGATTGAAAAGGAACTCAAGCAGAATGGTGAATAGATTGGAGAAATGAGGTCGATGTTGATGACGTGTAACATGAAATATCACATAATCCCTCTATAAGTATTTTACGCCCATTTCCTCCAAACGCGTTTTTGCCTGTGCTTGTTGAGCTGGCTCAAGCCAACTGAGTATTTCCAGATACAACTGAATCCAGTATTTCCCCCAATATACGCGCGGTATAGATTTGCCTATTTGCATGATTCGCGGTCCATCCAACACCGGAAGAATAGGAAAGTTAACTTCGGCAATATTTTTGGCTTCCTTCATCACTTCACCATATCTGCTTTCAGTAAATGTAGCAATCTGGTCGTAGTTGTCTCTGTGAGCAATGATATACTGAGCCATTCGTTCAGCTAGTATTGGCTTAACGCGAGCGTAGTATTCTCTATCAAAGTGTTTAACGCCCCCTCCACTCACATTGGCGGGATAGACATCCTCAAGTTCGTAAGGCACAGGCCCAATCTTGCTTGCTAATACCACAACATGGACCGGGCAGCTTTCGAAATCTTTACGCGGGCTCGGGTCGTAACCTGTGGCAACGGATATTCCTTTTCTCATCGACGCATGCGATGGAGAGGAAGAGAAGGGACGTCTCACGGAACACTGTAAAAATACGAGAAATCTCTTATCCTTCGGTGGTTTGTATTCATTAATGACATGATTGTAAAAAGTCAATACAGGGTCACTGTCAATGTCTAGCTCGCGTTCTGGTACCACTTCAGTTGGACTAACAATTGCCTGGAGTTTTTGCTTTGATTCGGTTGCACGGCGTTCAGCCTCCTTCGTCCAGCGCGCCCCCCAGCAATACTGCGGTGCCGGTTTATCAGGAAGCAGTTCACCTTCAACGACCAAATTCTTATTTACCAACTCTTTCAAGATGGGACGAATCTCTTTTTCTGCAAGTCCACATTGAGTTAATAGTTCATCGAAAGTCAGAGGTCCGACAGCTTGCAGCAAGGCGGAGATTACTTGATAACGTACTTCGTTTTGATTCATCTCAACCTCCTGATTCGTAATAGGCTCTTAACTCTTTTCGTCGCAGAAGTTCCCTTCCAATTCCTGTCTCGTTTTCCTCCCCCTTTCGAAAAGGACATCCCCCTTTGAAAAAGGGGGGTAGGGGGGATTCAGGGGGATTTCCCGTTTTCTCGTTTTCTATCTTTTTTAATTGGAGGACGATGTTGTAGCGCTCACGATAAAAGAACGTTGCCCTAGCAATGTGACCGGTGTTATGGTCTGGATTTTCCAGTGTGTTTTTTGGGCGGCGCTGACCAGTTGCTTCCTATCGGAGACGAGCAGCACCATACGTCCTTCCGGGCGCAACACGCGTGAGGCTTCCCGTAGGAAATTCTTATAAAAATCTGGGTGTGGGAGTGTTATCTGTTTTCCGAAGGGGAGATTGCACACGATTTTGTCCACGGAATAGTCTCCCAGGGGAAGTTTGAGCGCGTTCCAATGAAACAGACTGCGTGGTTTGTGCCGTGGACCGATATTTGCCACAGCAGCTTGAATCGCCTGCCACTCCAGGTCGCCACCCAGCAGATACCGGTAATATTCACTACGCGCACGCTCCAGCAGTATTGTCCCCGCGCCGCACATTGGGTCAAGAAAAATATCACCAGGGTGGGGTTGGCTCTGCTGCACCATCGCGTATGCTACTGTGGGACGTAGCGATGCTGGCAGGTGAACCCACTTCTCCCCGTGCTGCCGGAAAGATTCATCGGTCAACCTCCATAAGAGATAGGTCTCCTCGCCCCGCGTCTCAACACAGATTTCGGAGTGAGGATGGTCCCTATCCAGTTTGCAAAGCCGGTCCTGCCTCGCCAGGAGACCACGCTCTACAGCGTATTGGGTGTCTACCCTGCGGAAGTTGTGTCGCCCTTCCATTTTTGCTCGGACGCGCACACGCAATCGGCCGCGCCAACGGAATCCTATCTTTTGCGCTATGGTAATTGCCTGCCTGAGATTGGCTTTACGAGCGGATAGCTCAATTCGGTGCACTTGAGTTCGGCTTCGGTCCACCCCTCTCAAGTGCTGCAAACAGACGTACAATTCCTCAACACTGCGCAGTTGTAGCAATGCTCTAGGGTTCCCAGGGTATCGAAAAACCACATGCTCCCTATTCTGAGCAAGCAAACTAACATTATCAAGCTTCTGCTGGAGTTCGGCGAGCACAAATTTCTGGAGTCCGCTGATAAAGTTGGCAAAATAAGTATGTGACATGATTTAACCTCCTCGTAAATGTTCAGGCATTAATCGTCGGTTCTGGCGCGCCTAAAACCCAATGTTGCTAAGTTTTCGGCGTGATAGCCTTGAATTGAAATGGTAGTTTACGAAGTACCCACCCCCAACCATCTCCTACCCACCCCCGGCCCCTCCCAAGAGGGGAGAGGGGACTACTGAGCGAAGCGAGCCGTAAGACGAAGTCGTCGGTGAACGAAGTGAGCAGGCTAAGAGGCTAAAGTCCAGTCACGAAAGAAAGAGTCAGTCAAGTGGACTGAAATCCAATCACAGTCGGCTTCGAGCCGACTTCTGCCCTCTTAGCCTTCGAATTCATTCGTAAGCTAGAAACGCAATTCTCAGTAACATTAGCCTAGAGCCAGTGACGCCAGTACTCCTGTACCGTGGCTACGAGCGATGTTGAGGTATCGAATGACTCGCGGTCGGCACACCACACGTCAATGCCTTGGTTTCCCCAGATGGTGTAGAGTGTCAATCTCTCCAACGAGAGCATCGGAAAAGGGAGCGTAGTCTCATAGCCTTTGCGGAAGGCGGCGACATATTCTGGTGACTGGTGTAGAAACGAACAGTTAACATAGACGAACTCCCAGCTTGGCTCACCGACTATTATACTTCCAAAATCAAACATGCCCGCAATGGAATAGCTGCCCTGGTGCCGCACAAAACAAACATGCGTATCATAGTGGTCGCCGAAAAGCAAGGCGGGGCGAAAGTCAAAATCAAGCATATTTTCGTGAGCCACGATGTACCTCTCTAATTCCTTCACTTGAGGCTCGCTGTATTGGGCTGACTCATGCAACGAGCGCAATACCTCAGAGATACCCTCAGTCACAATCTTCGCCCATGTCGTAGAGTTATAGAAGGGAATGTGCTGCAAAGAGCACAACTCTTCACACGGCAAGGCATGCAAAGAAGCCATTAGCTGGCCAACTTGGAAACATACATCACGCTTCTGTTCATGTGCCATGTTTGTCCACAGGCGTTCTAAGGGCAGACCATTGACCTTGTGTGTCAACAACCACAGTGTTGGCGCGTTGCCGGTTCCCACCAATTCCGGAGCAGGAATCTCTTGATGACGCGCCAAAAATTCAGAAATAGCTTGCTCACGGAGCAATTGTTCTGCTTCGCCCAATTCATCGCATGCAACCTTGAGCACCCACTCCTCGTTGACCGCAAATACAAAATTGCGGCCGCCAGGCATTTGCCGGATTGTGCGGACATCGCCAATACCGGTTTCCGACACGATATTCGTTGCCCATGCAAATACTGCTCGTCTGTCCTCCGCCACTCGCGCCAACATATCTGTTTCGTCAAAATTGACGGCACTAGAAACGCTTCGTACTGTCTGTTGGTCAGGCAGATAGGTGCGCGTGAGCCATCCCAGAAGCTTGCCATAAATTATTCCACAGTAATCCGCAAACTGGGGCCACGACAAGCCTTTATCAACCATAATCTGTTTCAGAATATCCACGCTGGAATTCGCCACTGTTTGTCTCCGGGCTACGCGGAAATCTAATTTTCGCTGGCTTTCTGGTTTTCTGGCTCTCCTGCTTTCCGGCTTTAACTCTTTTTGTCGCAGAAGTCCTGTTTGCTTCACAAGGCTCGTGATTGCTTCGAGATTAGTTTGCTACACTGCGTTCGCAACTCCTCGCAATGACAAAGTAACGGTGCCTTCGGTCTTTCCGTTTTCCATTTTCCGTTTTCCGTTTTTAACTCCACTTAGCTTTCGCCTTCCGCTGGAACTGTTTTGCATATAATTCCTGAAATCTCTCAATCGTATCCGCTTGTTGTGGACTCTTGTCATCTCGAATCTTTGTTATCCTGGCAAATCTTAACGCAAACCCGGATTTGTAGTGTGGACTTTTTTGGATTTCGTTGTACGCCACCTCTACAACTATTTCAGGCTTTACATAAACGACGATGCCGCTTTCAGAAGTTTTGAGAGCTTGCAATTTCTCCGTCATCTCAATGAACTCTTTATCGGTCAATCCTTTAAACGTTTTCCCGACGACGAGGTATTCACCTGATTCCTCATCTTGTGCTGCGAGATGATAATTGGAAAGCCACCCCTGCCTTCTGCCATGCCCCCATTCGCCGGCTGTTATGACAACATCCAGAGTTTCGGCGGGCTTGATTTTAAACCATTTTTTGCCTCTAGCTCCGGGGGCATAATCGCTGGTAAGCGACTTTGCCATCAAGCCTTCGTGTCCCAATTCCATTGCCCGGTTGAGAAATTCCTCCGCTTCTGATATTTCACCAGTGACAATCCTCTCAGCTAAAAACTCCTCGCCGCAGGTTTTGGATAAAAGAGCTAATCTCTGTTCGTAAGGCGTGTCTATCAGCGATTTGCCGTCCAGATACATCAAATCGAACAGATAAAGCTTTATCGGAACTTCCAGCATCATTCTGTCTATTTCGTGTACTCTTTTGAACCTCCTCATCAAATCCTGAAACGGCAGCGGCCTTTCCCCCCCTTGAGCTTTTGGACTTTCCGAGAAAGTTCCCCCTTTGCTAAAGGGGGCCGGGGGGATTTCATTCTTCCCAATTGCGACGACTTCGCCATCCAATATCGCTTCATCCGCTTTCACCAACTCTTTCGTTAGGTCTACTATCTCCGGTAGACTGGCCGTAACATCGCTCAACTGTCTGCTGAATATCGCTACTTCACCGCCCTTCTTATGAATCTGGACACGAGCCCCATCGTATTTGTACTCCAGCGCGCTTTTTCCATCATGCTCCGTGAACACTTGCTCGAAACCTTTAGCCAATTGAGCCAGCATAGGTTCAATCGGCATAAGAAGTTGGAGGTCGATTTCCTGCAATCCCTCTTTTCCTCTTGTGAGCGCAATTCTAGCCAATTCGCCGAGATTTCCGGAGAACATGGAAGCTCTCTGCGCCAGTTTCAAAGTTGTTCCTGCTGCTTGAGCAATCGCCTTAATCATAACTCCTTCAGCAACTCCATGACGCATCTCGCCGAAGATAATCTTAATAATGTACTCCGCTTCGAGTGAGTTGGTTCGACTTAACAAACTCTCAAGGAGGTCCTCCCTTTTCTTTTTGGACCCTCTACCAGAAACGAGAGCAATCTCACCAAAATAGTTGTGAACTTCCAGAATGGTAAGCGGATTTTCATCCGATGTTCCTTCCTTTATCCCACTTGTTACTCTCTGAATTGTCGCCGCGCTGACATTTAAAGTTCTGGAATCAGAGGCGGGAAAAATCGTCCCTAGGAGCAAAAATACCGATGGCGAAATCTCCTCCTCTTTTAGCTGGTGTAGAAATCCCTCTATTAATTGGGTTTTCTCATTTTTCTTGGTCGTTGCCTCAAGATTTTGACAAAGAGCGACCAAATTCTTGAATAATGTGTGCTCATCCATTTTCTTGTCTTTTC
>SDBU01007558.1_pt1 | contig 12506 bp, 13 predicted proteins | sample 2277071 | NCBI WGS metagenome assembly SDBU01 (sample SAMN10397929, study PRJNA504765) | marine sediment metagenome | isolation source: marine sediment core GS08_GC12, 126 cmbsf | place: Arctic Ocean: Gakkel Ridge, Loki's castle | collected 2008
ATGGCACGCAGGTCCATCTGTTTCACAGGCTGGAGGTACCGAAGGCCGTGGTACTCAAGAACATGGTGAAAGAGCGGAATGGAGACAATCGCAACCTTGGCGTTATGATCTGCGACGTTGGCAGCCTCCATCGGGCCCTGGGAAACTGAATCCACGAGTCGATGATACCGGTCGGCCTATCGCGTTCTGCCCCACCGTGGTGGCCGATGCAACGGTTGGCGATCACGCCTCGCACACCAACTTGCTGGGGATGTCAGTGGGTGTAGCATGCGTCCGGAGTCTCTCACGACCCGATTCCAGGAAACTGCGGACAATGCAGTTCCGCTGGAGCGGTTTGCGATCCGGGCGCAAAGGATAGGTCGAAACGGGATGTCGATAGCAGGTACGAAGAGCATTCTCGAAGAGTTCAGAAAGCGAATGAACCAGGAGATTCGAGCGGCGAAGAACCCGAAGGTGAAGAAGCATCTTCGCAAAGCTCTGGATTTGGCCAGTTCGGCCGTATCGGAGTCGACGCTAGCTGAGAATATGGCGAGTCGCGCTGGTTAGAGTGGTCGGCCGGGTTGCTCCCGGTCCATGGTGCGACGGGCGCAGATTCCGACAAACTTCACGGCCTCGATGGCAAGATCGCCGAAGCTGCGCACGATGCCAGAGCCGCCCAGCGGCTGGTACCGGACGCAGGAGCACCGCAGACCTGCGGCTTGTAGCCTGCCTGCTGGCGGGTGGGGGGGGGAACGGGCCGAGGCGCTCTTCGCAACGATAGGCGGGATCGCTCGGGGATCGAGGGTTTTGCCAGACCTATGAGGGACTCGCTGTCGGCCCCTGCCGGTCCGGGCGGCGAGGGGCCCACACGTCACTGGCGGTTGGTCCAGGATCGGAGACGCTCAAGTCGACCCCCGGCGCGCGCGCAACAGATGGGGATTCTGGGGGTGGAGTGGTGGCCGCGGCGGCGGGTTCCTCCTGTGGCTTTTCTTCTTCGGCTTGCTCGGCGCCGCGTTCTTCCCGGTCGAACATCAATGCGGTATCGCACAAATCCTCGATGAGACTAACCAGGTCGTGCTCCGGTAGTGACGTAGGGCTGATGCCAAGGACCTTCTGAATCTTGACCACGACGTGCTCCGGCAGTTCCAGCCAGCGATCTTCGGCCATCTGTTGCTCCTACCGTCCGCCCGGACGGTCATCTCATCGATCCGTTTGGATCCTTGCCAACACCGCCTCCGAGGTGACGGTATCACCTTCGTCGTACGGCAACCAGATGAGGACCCCCGATGCGGGTGCCACAATCTCGCACGTCCCGTTGTCATTGCAGAGCACGGCAAACAACTCACCCTCTTCGATCTTATTCCATATTCATCAGGTTCCGGCAACGTGAGTCGGCGCCCGGGATGGACGCCAAGGGCCTGGACTTCGTCTTCTCGGTGGTGGCCCTGTTCGATCGTACCGCGCGGCGGCTGGTCAAGCGACCGTCGGACACGCTGGCGATCGGGGATTCCGCTGTCTGCTCGCTGCCGGCGCGCCGTCGGTGGTCACGGTCGCGCTTGGTGCGGGGATCAACGCGGGTGGGGCTTTAAGGTGGCTCTCGATTTGGGCCTCGATCTCGGTGCGGACGAGTTTGCGGTAAACATGAAAATGCTCGAATTGGGCGCAGGTGGAGAGATACGAGCCGATTCCGCCGGGGTTGCGACAACAGATCTGGTACAGATGTCCCCAGAATCTCCAACGCGATCTGCGCAGGATCCCCTGCCGCCAAACGACCCTCAGGAGCGCGTTGAGGTTCTTACAGTCAAGTTTTTTGCGTGCTGACGGTGGTTTCTTCGGGAATTTTCCTACCCTGAGCAGCATGAAGTGGCGGTAGACGCGATCGAGATAACGGACCGGGTCGTAGAGTTGCCAGAATCCGTCGATGTACTCGCGCGCGATCTGTTCCATCGGCCTGGTGGGCTGGAAGTTCATGAGGGTTGTCTGATTGAGGTCGCCGCCGCGATCTTCGAGGAGTCGGCCTTCCTTGGCGAGGCGTTTGGAAAGTCCGGTGTCCGGGAGGGCGTGGAGCATGCTGAACGCCGCTGTGGGGATTGCGGTACGCTCGACGAAATCGACGATGCGTTGCCCCGCGCCAGGTTTCTCGTTGTCGAAGCCGATGATGAATCCCGCCATCACACGCAGTCCGCACCTGGCGATACGCTCCACGGATTCGATGAGCGGGTTACGATTGTTCTGAGTCTTTTTCATCAGCGCCAGGCTCTCGGTGTCGGGCGTTTCAATTCCCAGAAACACCGCACCGAAGTTGCACGTTACCATCATCTCCATCAGTTCCTGGTCCTGTGCCAGATCGACCGATGCTTCGGTGGCGAACGAGAACGGGTAGTCGTGTTCGATCATCCAAGGCTGCAGTTCCTTGAGCAGCAGCTTCACCTTCTTCCTGTTGCCGGTGAAGTTGTCGTCCACCATGAAGACGCTTCGCCGCCAACCCAGATCGTAGAGACATTGAAGCTCAGCGAGGATTTGCGAGGGCGTTTTGGTGCGTGGCTTGCGTCCGTAAAGAACGATGATGTCGCAGAATTCGCAGAGGAAGGGGCAGCCGCGCGAGAACTGTACAGACATTTCGGAATAGGCATTCAGTTCGAGCAGATCGAATCGCGGAACGGGGGTAAGAGTGACATCGGGCTTCACGCCCTCGGACCGGAAGATACCCGAGGTTTCGTGGCGCGCGAGCGCGTCCAGGAAAACCGGGATCGTGATTTCGCCTTCGTCGAGGACAAGAAAATCCGCGCCGACTTTCTCACACTCGTGCGGCAGCGCGGTCGGATAAGGTCCCCCGACGACCACGCGCTTGCCACGGCGTTTCGCCTCGCGAATCTGCTCGTGCAGATCACGCTTCTGGACGATCATGGCCGAAAGCATGACCATGTCGGCCCATGCCCATTCTTCTTCTGTCACTTCGCGGATGTTGCGGTCCACGAGCTTGAATTCCCAATCCTGCGGCAGCATTGCCGCCACCGTCACCAACGCCAGCGGCGGAAGCATGGCCTTGCGACCCAGCAATTTCATAGTCTCATCGAACGACCAGAAACTCTGGGGGAAGATAGGATAGACGAAAAGGACATTCATCGGACTGTACCTACAGTCCACCATGCCGAAACGATGAGAGCCTGAAGATCAGGACTTCATTTGCCGATCTGGCAACAGCGCTCATGTGCCATCCCCGGACACTCTAGCCAACATCTCTCACTAGCAAGATCTCGACCGTCCATTCTACCCGGACGAGCCACCCGATCCAACGGGAAAAGCCTGTACGGGAAAATCGCTCACCTTCGTGCCACTCCACCTTGGCCATGACAAGACGCCCGCGATCCCAATCTAACGACCCAGTACATCTTCCAATGGGCCATGGCCGCACGCACGGCCTCAGGGGCTCAAGCCAATCAGCAACTCCCCCGATCACGTTCAGCTGCTGACCTGGAAGACGTCCGGGCGACCTCCTTGACGATCGATCAGGCCTGTTCTCGGTGGCGCCTAAGCCCGCCGAACCTGGAGGCACTGGCGGAGTACCGAGCCCACCCACCAGCCGGTAGTCAGGGCGGGCAGGTAGACGGAATGTCACTGGCAATCTTTCCGAGGTCGACGGATGTATTTCATTTGGCGGGTTCGGGCGGCACCGTCACGGTGACGGAACAGGAATCGCGGACAGGCTGGTCGCTACACCTACGTCCGGGCACACTGCAACAACGCGGGAGAGATGCGGACGTTCAGGGTGGTTCGGATTGTGGTGGAGGAGTGTCATGTGTAGTCTCACGGCAAACTGTCTCGGAACCAGTTAACAGGAGGTAGAGAGTCATGTCCAACAACCCGAAGAAGGTCGGCAAGCTCATGTGGACCGGTCTTAGACAGATGCAATCACTCCGAGACGCTTTGGCATGGAGTCTCGGCGGCGAAGCCGTAGATGAGACGACGATTAGCGAATGGCTGCAAGCACAGGGCCTCGCCAACATGCTCGCAGAGAGTAAGCTCTCGCTCGTAGGCATCATCAGTGCAGCTGTTGACGATTGCCGGATCCGGCTTCTTGGAGACGATGCCTGTCGGGCTGTCAGGCAAGGACAGCGGGCTTCGCATAAGGACGCAGATGATGTTGGAACCGAGAGAAGCGGTGCCGGGTGGGCCAACGCCGCGAACTTCTGCATCACATCGGCATTCCTTCGCCTGCTCGGTGCATGGGAGCAATACGAGCTTGATGTCCTGAAGGCATTGGTCCATTACCGCCCCACAGCCGAGGTCCTTGGTCCACCAGCAGAACAGCTGCTCATCGAACCGGACTTGTCTGCTGTGCATGAAGAGCCGACACCCGACAATTCTCTTTTTAGCATACATGGGGATTCCGGGGAGGAAGTAGTGGAGAACCTAAACAGGAAGAGCGTTTCGGAGGATCTACGCCGCAGGTTCGCCAATGAAGATGTTGTGCTGTCGGAGGCTCCCGATGTGTCAGCCGTCAACGAACGTAAGAACCCAGGGGACATGCATGATAAGGAGCAGGACTTTTCTGGTGCAACGCTCCGACAGCGGTCTCACCTTCTACCGCGGCAACCAAGTATCGAAGAAGCTGCTTTACCGGAAAACACGGCTGTGGGCGTGGGCGATCACTGCTTGTTCTTTTGCCTCGACAGAAGGAGCAAGGACGGTCGCAAGATCAGGCACTTCAACTCCGACTATCATAATGTTGCTGTTCTCTCGGCTTAGTTCAACGCATGGTAGCTCAAGCGGCGATTCTGCCATGACCTCCCGCATGCCAGCGTGAACGCCGTCTAGGTTTTCCCCGTTCCTTCACCCTTCTTGTTCTCAGCGCCGGTGGCCGAGGCTGGCAGTACCTGCACCGGCGGCTTCTCTAGATCAGCCACGCAGGTCTCGCACAACCACTGCCCGGTCTTCGAGTACTTCGTGATCCGTTTCGCATCCTTATGGCATCCTTCGCATTCAGGCATCTGAACCTCCTTCGGACGGATGGCTTGTATCCGGAAGATCGCTCTGCTTGGAATCGGATGACGTCTTGACCGCCCATTCCTGGCCGTTCCACACGATCAGATCTTCTTTCTCCATCTTCCTGAGCAAAGAGAACAGCGTGTTCCGGGACATGCCGAGCCGGGAACGTAGCCCGGCTGCGTCTTGGGGCCGGTCAGCCAGCAGTTTCAAGACTCTTGCGTTCTTATCCATGTTCATCGGCCTCTTGCCGCGCACGAATGCCGCGTCATCTGCCTAGAATCCGAGATCCAGCTCGTCGAGCTTCTGCCGAAGCTCGCGGGCGTCAAACGGCATAATGATCATACTCTGCACGGCGTTGCCGAGGAGTTGCCTGATAAGAGGTTAGACATATCGACCCGCGCAGCACAGCAACGGGGCACTCGCGCCGATGCGGGACCGAAGCGTCGCGCAGAGTGCCTGAGTCTGCTCCAAGTCCTTCGGCGCGCAGAAGATTACCAGGTCGACATCGGCCGTTGAAGCCACGCTTGCGTTCTCGTCGAATTCCGCGATGTCGAAGTGATCGGACGGCAGGCACTCGTTCACAATCGACCTGACGGGGGTGTCGAGGCCGGCAACGACGATGTGGCGTTCTGTCGACATAGGCGGAAGAACCTCATTAGACCGTTTCTTGGCGTGAGGAGTCTACCAGGGGCCGCGCCCGCGTCGAGCATGTGGAAAGGGAATTCTGAATGGTAGAGCCGGACCGCAGCCAACGCGAGGCGCCCGAGCCCGAACAGCCCGTGTGGGTAGCTGGCAGTACTACTCCAGTCCCACGCCCTCGCTGGCAGTCGGACCCTGGCCGAGGTCCGTGATGCCACCATCCATCCTGATAGCGCCACGACGAGGACCCACGTCCACATCGCCACCGACGACGGCGATGAACCGGGCGACCTGTCTGACCTTGTCGCACAAGCCAGGCAAAACTAGAATCGCTGCGCGCCCGGTGCCCGCCGCCGTTGGTTTGGCCAAGACAAACGCTCCAGCGGCGGGTGGTGCTGGACGAGAACGCAAGGGACCGTGAACTCGGCTTCCCAGTGCAGTGAACGGTCCACAAAAAGAAAAAGGCCACCGATAAGTGGCCTTCGTGTTCTCGATGCCGTCAGAGGGTTTAGTAGCGGTCTCGGCGCCCGCCGCCGCCACCGCCACCGCCGTAGCCGCCACGACCGCCGCCGCCACCACCACCACCGTAGCCACCGCCGCCGCCGGTGCGCGGCTCGCGCGGCTTGGCTTCGTTCACTTTCAGCGCCCGACCGCCCTGGTCCTGGCCGTCCAACGCCGAGATGGCCGCTTGGGCCTCCGCGTCGGAGTCCATCTCCACGAATCCGAACCCTTTGCTCTGGCCGGTGGACCGGTCCATGATGACTTCCGCACTCTGGACGGTTCCATGCGGAGACAGCAGCGCTTCCAAGTCCGAGCTGCTGACGTCATAGCTGAGGTTCCCAATATACAGTTTCTTACCCATCGCAATCTCCTGTCGATGGCATGCCCGACCCATTGTTTTGCTTTCAGGGTCGCAGGTGAAAGTGGCCTACATTCCGGCCTCGAAGGTGGAAGACGATCTTGGCAATGCGAGCCAGACTTGGGTAGCCAACGTCAGGTACGTGCCTCGTTCGACGAACCAACCGCAGGAAGCATAGGCCTAGCCCTGCACGTGTCAACCCCTGTTCCTACCGAAAAATCCGCGAGGCAGACGAACCTGACGGCCACACCGTAAGTTAGCTCCCTGGGCCGCTTCGCTCGCCGATGCGGCAGATAGCCCGGTGTCGGCGGCGGGCATTGCACCATTGCTACTGGTCCCTTTCGGTCGATGAATCGGCCGCGATACAGTCGCCTTCAACCTCCTCCGCTGAACTCGGTTCCGAGTGTGACGCCGCATGGCGTTCGCGGACCGCATGTTTGAGCGCAGCCTTCTTCGCCTTCTTGGCCTCGCGATCGCGCTTTCTCTGCTCCCGCTCACGCTTGAGAACGGAGGGGCGGTTTTTCTTTGACATGCGGCATCCCATCTGTGCGTAGTCGTGCGCAGACATCCTCTGCAGGCCCGCCATTGAGCGTCTTCGGACGTTTCGGCCAACGGGAGATGCCGGACCCCACTGGGATCGGATGGCAGGGACAAATCCAATCGGTCGCCTAAAGTCTAGCACAAAGCTGTCGACCGGTCAACGGAGAGCGGCTCCTTTGAGAGAGAGGAATTATGCCAAATGTACCGTGGCCTCTTGCCTCGAATCCCCGCCGGCGGCCGCGACCACCATGAAGCCGCGTTTCGTCTTCTCCAGGTCAGTCACGCATGTCTCGCGTAACCACTGCCCGGTCTTCGACTACTTCGTGATCCGTTTGGCATCCTTCCCACTCAGGCATTTGAACCTAACGGGTGTGTCGAGGCCGGCAACGACGATGCGGCGTTTTGTCGACATAGGCGGAAGAACCTCATTAGACCGCAGCTTGGCGTGAGGAGTCTACCAGGGGCCGCGCCCGCGTCGAGACTGTGGAAGGGAATTCTGGATGGTAGAGCCGGACCGCAGCCAACGCGGGCGCCCGAGTCCGAACAGCCCGCGTGGGCAGCGGCCGGCGCTACTCCTGGCCCACGCCCAGTTCGACCTGTTCAGGCCTGCGAGCTGCTTGTGGCATCGAGTCGGCGTGCCCCTCGCCGGGGGGAGATACTTCGATCAGCGGTATCTTCGATCTAGCCCAAGTTACGGAGTTATGAAGCGATATCGGCCCTGGTGTTATCGCCAGGGCTGATTTCTTGAAAAAGTCGTGACTACATTTGTTCGATTTCATCGATCCTTTTCAGTCGTTTGGGGAGGTCAAGACCCAGCCGGTTGAGCAGAGTTCTTTGGGCGTCATCTGGGGTTGTTACGCATCGTAATCGTATCGTTCGCTTGCTACCGTCGGCCATCTTGGCCGGCAGAACCACGTCACCGCTCTTGATCTTGGCAAACTCTTCGATGACCGTGCGCGGGGCGTCGCCAAGACCGGCTCGACGCATCCATTGGCCTAGTGATTTCCAGAGCACATAGGCCAAGAAGCAAACCAGGATATGCGCCAAGACGCGTTTTTCCTTTTGATGCCAGATGGGGCGGATTCGCAGCTCATCCTTGGTGATTCTAAACGCCCATTCTGCCTCGGTGAGTTGAATGTAACGCTTCCACAATGTGGCCGGATCGGTTTCTGTGAGATTGGTGCGAAGCAGATAACAACCTTCGGAGATCGCTGCCCAATCACCCCATTTCTTGTTCCGAGTCCAAGTGATCGATAAACGCTGCCTCCCCTTCGGTTGGCGAATCGGTCTGATCTTTACGGAGAACGCGCTGGCTGCTCTCCAGCATCGCTGGTTGAGGCGGCCCAAGCGTTGATTGGCGATCGCCTCGTCTTTAAGACGCCCGGACTGCGCCGATGCCTGTAGCTTGAGAAGCCCCGCTTCCATCCGCTCCACGAAGCGGTCGTGCATGGCTTTCTCTTTCTTCTGCCGATCTTCGCTGCGTGCAAGAATAAACGTCTCATCACCGTCGGGGCCCGGCACCAGCTTCACCTGGACACCCGCTTGCGCTTCGTGCCAATCGTTGTCGGTGAGGTACTTGTCGAACCGACGGAGCATGGCCTTGGGCGTGCCCACGATGTAGGAACCGTTTTTCTCGCGAAGGAACTTCAGATTGGCTTCGCTGACCATTCCACGATCCATGACCCACACCCGATTCGCCTGGCCATACTTGTTCTCCATGGCGTTGACGATGGTCTCCACGGTTGTCGAATCATTCGTATTACCGTCGAATACTTCGTAGCCCAGCGGCATGCCCTCTTCGGTCACGACCAGGCCGATGCACACTTGCAGGCAGTCGGAACGGTTGTCCCGAGAGTAGCCGTGCTTGGCCATCGGGTTGCCGGCGCATTGACCTTCAAAGTACGTGCTGGTGATGTCGTACAGAAGCAGGTCATACTTCAGATCAAACAGATCACCGAGGCGCTCCTTGAGATGGTGCTCGATGGCTTCCTTGTGAGGGAGCAGGCGATCCAGCCCTTCATACAAACGGTCGGTGTGCACCTTCTCGATGGGCACACCCAGTAGATCATCCAGCGCCGTGCGGCGATACCACGTATCCTCGATGTGCAATTCGCTGGATGGTTCGCACAGTCTGGCGATGGTGAGGACCGAAGCGACCACAGACCAGGGAACCTCCTCCCGTCCCACCGGCATGAGGTTGTCAAGCAAGGTGTCCAAACCAAGCAACCTCCATAGGCCCAGGGCAAGCCAAACGTCGCCGAAATCGCGCAACCGTTGAAGTTGAATACTCTTGAGTTTGACCAGAACCGGCTCTTGGTCGGTGCGATCGTCGTAGTCCGGCGGATCAAACAGCGTACGTTGCGGACGACCTTTGCCGTTGAGACGACGGCCGAGTCGTTCCCACCCGTTCTTCTCGCGCTTCGACAGCTCACCGAGATACGCGACGACACGATGGCGAGAGCCGGTGGCCGTGCGGTACGATTCGACCAACGCCCAATAGGTATGTTTCTTGAGACCTTTGCGTCGTTCCAAACGCTTGAGAAACATCGCATCCCTGCTGTTGAGTAACGCTTCCCTCTACAACAAGAATGACACAAAAATGCGCTCAGGCAAGCAACTTGGTCGTGACTACACGGCGTTTGAGCAGACCAATCCTTCAGCATTGCCCGCTATCGATGATTTTTTCCGAAGATTCCTAAGATTCTTCAACTACTCCGTAACTTGGGCTAGGCTGGCTGGTTTTGCACGTGATGGGGCCTGCCCACAGGCGGTACGACCACTCGTCCGTTCTTTTTAGCTTGCTCGCGTGACAATAGGAAGTCTCGCCATGCCTTGCGATTCAGGCGAAGGTTGCGCCGATAGGAAAGACTGCCCGCGAGCGCAATCAGGGGATTGCACCGGTTCCAGTAGCTGCCCCACACACGGCGCAAGATGCGCCGCAGGGAATAAAACATCCCGTCGCAGATCTCCATCTCCCTGACGATGTCCCCACAGGAGAAATTCCTGTAACGGGCCACGGGAAACGTCAGCGTGTAATACTCCCAATCTTCCGGAAACGTGTTGGCGGCGATACGGCCGTGTGATTCCATCTCGTCCCACAGCCGCGTGCCGGGCAGCGGCGTGAGAAACAGCGCGTCGAGAAAATCCACGCCATAACGCGCGCCCGCCTCCGCGATCCGCTCGCCAATGCCCGGTTCATCGGTGTCCAGGCCCATGATGAACGAACCGGCCACCAGGATCTTATGCCGCTGGATGCGACGGACGGAGGTCGCGAAATCGCGGCCCTTCAGGATGTTGAACTTCTTGCCAACTTCCCTCAGCCCTTCGGCGGTCGGCGATTCAAAGCCAATGAAGACGCCCGTGCAGCCGGCTCTGGCCGCCAGCGTCAGCAACTCCTCGTCATCGGCCATGTTGACCGTCGCCTGGGCAATCCACTGCTTGCGCAGCTTCGCCCGGATCATTGCGCGAAACAGATCCTTCGTCCGGGCAATATGGTTATCGCTAATGCCAACGAGGTTGTCGTCAACGATCAGGACATGTTTCTCTCGAATCGCACCGAATTCCCGCACGACGTCTTCGATGGGTCGCTGCCGGTAGCGATATCCATTGAAAGCAGTTACACTGCAGAAGCTGCAGTTGAGCGGGCAGCCACGCGTGGTCTGAATCGCGCCGCACGCATAATCGCCTGTCAGCAGGTCATGCCGGGCCGGCGGAATCTCTTCCATGTTGGCGTACGCGCCGGCGTATATGGGCCTTAATGCGCCATGCCGGACGTCGGCCAGAACCTGCGCCCAGACAGGCTCAGCCTCCCCCGTTACCACTGAATCCACGCATGCCATAGCCTCTTCGGGACGCATGGTGGCATGAATGCCTCCCATCACTACCGGCACATCCCGGCTCCGGAACTCGGCCGCCACTTCGTAAGCGCGGTTCGCCTGCGAGGTGAACGCGGTAACGCCCACCAGGTCCGGGCGCGGCAGGGCCCCGTAGTCAGGCACGCGGACGTTCTCGTCGAAGATCGTGATTTCCCACTCCCGCGGGGTCAGAGCGCCCAGGGCCGCCAAGCCGAGCGGCTTCCAAACGCGGTAGCGGTTCCAGCGGCTCTCTTTGACGTGGGTCAGGCTAATGAGCCGGTTACAGGGATTGATCAGATACAAGCGAATGGCTGCGGTCCTTTCACATTCCGCGACGCTTGAACTGGATGAGTCTAATAAAGTGGCGCGCCCGCTGTTCTACCATCGACGCGGAACAGCCAGAGCATCCCAACACGACACGGACCGCGCTACCTCCATCGAAGCAACTAGTCGTTCTCGCCTCCTTGAGCCGTACACTCGCCACGCGATGGCGGCCGAGTCGGAACATTTCGCGGAGCCCTTCATCCATCCACATGTAAAGCCGTTTCCAAACACCTTCGCTGCACCTCCCGACCGGGTTTCGACATGACTCCGGCCGTCTCACAGCCTGATTCCCTCCCCGAGTTGCCGGGGTCGAACCAAGCCGCGTCGCGGCAGATTGCGGCCCGTGGTTATTCGCTACGAGATCAGTCTTTCGGGATCTTCAGAGCCAGGATCGCCTTCGTCGTGTCCTTCTTGAAGCCTGTCTTACAATCTTCGGAGCAAAAGTGGAGCTTGTAGCTTGAGACTTCCAGCGCGTGCTCGCTCTTGCCGTCCATCCCCAGCGCACAGCTTGCACACTTCGACACGACCTTGTCGGTCTTGCCGTCGAGCGCGTCCGCCTCGGCAAGATTAGCTTCGACCGCCGCCTTCGTGTCGACGGCCTTCTCGGCCTCGACCTCTTTCTTCGCCGACTCCTTCTGGGCCGGCTTTTCCTTGCGGCATCCCGGTGTTGCCGCCAACACGAGCGCCACAGCCAGGCACCCAATAACCCCATGAGCCAATCGTATCTTCATCGGCAGTGCTCCTCATCAAATCCGTACCACTATCTCTAATCAGCGCTTGCCCGCCTCGTCGGTGGCCAACGCCTCCGGGAACCATAGTCGATTTCGGTGGAATCCGCACCCACCACCCGGAACTTCGTGCAAGCCTCCGTTTCATTTGGCCTGAAGGGTTGTCTTGTGCGTGGGCGCCGGGCATTCCATGGTTACCGTCTGCGCCGCGCACGAGGCAACGGCTCGCAATTGGCTGAATGCGCGTGAGTGACGGGCGTTGTTCGGTCCCAGCACCCGGATCACACACGTCGATCTTGCATGCGGCTGTTGGAAATGGGTATGATGACGATGCGGAGGCTCGGTGACGTTGCTGAGCAGACGCCATTTGGGAAATGTCGGTTCAAGCAAGGAGAAACGGATATGGGCGATAAGGGCAAAAGAGATAAGGGCAAAAAGGAACAGCAGAAAAAGGCCCAGCTTAGTCCGAAGGGAAAACGAAAAAAGAAAAAAGAAAAGAAGAACAAATAAATGCCCAGTGCTGTCCGGTGACCTTTGCGTCCTCTCAGCGGGTTGCTGGTGTTCGACGACGAGTTGGCGGAGCGACTGGCAGCC
>SDBU01007559.1_pt1 | contig 12505 bp, 31 predicted proteins | sample 2277071 | NCBI WGS metagenome assembly SDBU01 (sample SAMN10397929, study PRJNA504765) | marine sediment metagenome | isolation source: marine sediment core GS08_GC12, 126 cmbsf | place: Arctic Ocean: Gakkel Ridge, Loki's castle | collected 2008
TGCAGCGCGCCGAAACGCTGCGCGTCAGATAGATCAAAGTTTCGATTATTTGGAATGTAGACTGTCATTTCACCCCATACCTCCAAGTACAGCTATCGTTAATATTGCGGCGCCTGCAAAATACAGGCATAACCATGGCCGATGTATTGCAAAGAAGATTATAGCAGCCAGTATATAGTTAATCAGAAACCAGATTAAAATTGCTTTAGGCATTGCATCTCCTTAATCATAAATATATCCTGTAAGTCCATACTTCTTTCGTTCTTTTGGTCGTGTGTCTCTCACGTGCTGCGCCTGACATTGTTCGTTGCAGAAGTCCGCGACTTTTTTATCCCACTTGTTGTTATACTTACGATCTAAAGGCATGCCACAAGCAAGGCAGTATTTCATTCTGTTCTGTGCTTTTTACACACCCAAATCTTATGCTGGCTGATGTTCTTATCCTCTATGCACTTAAACTCATCAGCGTCGATGACTGTTGCGCCGCAGATCGGACACTCCAACATATCAATTCGCGATTTGATTAGGGTGAGGGCTGACATAAAAACTTCTCCAGATATTTAAGCGGCTCTTTCTCAAGAACCATTTGTTGTAAGTGTGTTTCCCAATTAGCTTGCAACCATTTTTTCTTTTTGGAATAATTACCTATTGGTTTTATAGGATTAACACCCCAAAACGCTTTAGCGAAGCGGTGTTCGAAGATGATAGCATAATAACAATCACTTTCTAAAAAGGATTTGATATGAAAATCTCCTGCGAAAAAATCTATTAAAGTTTTTTCATTTTTACTTGCCTTCTCTATTGCTTTCTTAAGTATCTGTTCGTTGGTCATCAATCCACCTCGTTTCACTCGTTGACTTCGCGCTGCTCAATCCACTTTAATCGTTAAATGCGATGCCGGTCGCATAATGTAAAGCCGGCGCGTTTTCATAGCCGGCGTGCCTGCGACTATAATCGGACTATCTGAAATCTTGATTTCAATGATCATACCGGCATACATCAATTCATATAGCGCCTCAGCGTGCAGAGAAATTGCGTCCAATCGCCGTTTAGTTTCTTGCGCACGTTGTTCAGAGGTCATGGCAGCATCTCCTTGTCCTTGTACGGCGACTTATCCATTCTTGTTTCAGGATACGCTTCATAATTTAAGAAGATTGCGACTTGGCCGTGGCGCTCTTTGATTATAAAACTCTTACCTATGCGCAAATGGGCTTCTTTGAGCAAATCAATAGCAAACTGGATGTCAGCGGTATGATCGACGTATTCAGTCAACTGATTAGTAAAGCCGCGTAGGCGACGGGTGGCTACTTGCATAGTAGCTCCGGGTTCTCATAGATATTGCCGATGACTTCAATATCTCTGAAATCAGCTATCCAACAAAAATGTTCACACCCATCTTCATTCATCACTTTTATATGCCATCCATAAGCATTCCATACAACTTTACCATTAATCTCTTTATCATCATTTGTATAACCAAAACTATCTGATTTTAATATATCTCCCTCATATATCTCCTTGCCGTTCTTGTCTTTGAGGCCTGTGTATTGCATAAGGATAATATCATCACCGAAAAAAGTTGAAGACATACTGCCAAAATAATCCTGTCCTTTGTCTGGTTGGCAAGGCGATACAAGACCTACTCCAGAACTTGCTTTTCTATCTGCTGGAATAGCATATTCTTCATCGCCCCATAAAAAACATCCTATGTGTTCATCGATTTTCAGAAACTCTTTGTGCACTTTATCCCACGCCCTAAACTTGATTGGTCTCATTGCTTTATCTCCTCGCTTTGCTCTTTGTTGCTGCGCATCGATTCTATCACCCTAAACGCCAGCTCTTTCTTGCCTTTCAAACACTCAAGTATCGTTGCGTCAATCGTATTGCGAGCCAAGACGTCTATGTACGTTACATTGCGGCTCTGGCCAATGCGATGCAGGCGTTCTTCGCATTGCAACCTACTGCCATGCGAGTACGAGTTGCTCAAAAATACACAGTACCGGGCAGAGTGCAAGTTGATGCCGAGGCCTGCAGTTTCTACTTGGCCTATAAACATGTAACACTCTGGATCTTCATTGAATTTCTTGATGCGCGCCTGTCTTTCACTTTGAGGCACGTCGCCCCAAATACCTGTAACGTGCCGAGTCTGCACGAAAGGTTTTCTTTCAGCAAACATTTCCTGTATATTATATATCTCTTTCTTGAAACGCGCGAACACTACTACCTTTTCGCCTTTCGGCAACCCTTCTATAAACTCCCTCAGCCAGATGAGCTTCGGGTTGTTCTTGAAGTTGATCTCCTCTTTGTCTTCGGTCTTGGTGAAGCCGGCCGTAACCTGTGAGAACCGGATCAAGCGCGTCAGGACGTAGGGCGCCGTAACTGTCTTGCCTTCAATCTCAGCGATGAAGTCGCGCTTGAGGGCCATGTAAAGCTTGCGCTGCTCTGTTGTCAAGTCAACGTGATGCGTCTGGTAGAGCTTCTTGGGTAAGTCAAGACAGTCAGCCTTGCGAACGCGGATGGCGCAGCGGTATATCTTTTCCTTCATCTCCTCTATATTAATCCACTGCTTGACTTCATAGTTGCCATAGCCGCCCATGATTGCATACTTGGCGCGGAACTTATAAAAAGAGAAGCCAAAGGTAAAAGGATTAAGGAAACGATACTGCCCGAAGATGTCCAGCGGATTATTAGTTACCGGCGTGCCGGTCATGATCAGCTTGTAAGGGATTTTCTGGCCTAGCTTGAAAGCGCACTTGCTTTGCTGCGTCTTATAGCCTTTAATTTTCTGAGACTCATCACAGATCATCATTTCAAAATGCGCGTTACGCAACTCATCAAGCATGATACGCAGGGCTTCGTAATTGATGATGTAGATAGTCGCTACTTCTTTGAGCAGCCTGATGCGTTTGTGCAGCGTGCCTTGTAACACGATTGCCTTTAACGTGCTGAACTTCTTGACCTCATCAGCCCAATTCTCTAACACAGTGTTCGGTGCAACAACAAGGGCTTTGCGTGCCATAACCGGCGTCGCAGTTATATCTCTGATGCAGCGCGCCTTGATCAGCTCGATTGCGCAGCGCGTCTTGCCTGTTCCACAATCAGCAAAGATACCGAACGCGCGCTGGGTGGATGCTGCGTTAATGATTTGTGTTTGATGAGGGAATAGTTTCAGACCATTGCTCCTTTAGTGGTAAACTCTAAATCTTCCGGTTTTGTAGCACATCCCGTATAATCCTGAAATTTATCCCATTGATGATTGCACTTATAAACTACGAAAACCCAAAAATCATTCCAAGATTTTAGCCGGCCTTTTTCAGTTCTGTGTGGTTTATCGTAAACTACCCACCTACCAATATCGTCTTTGGTTAATTTAGCAATATCTATCATTTCATCCCATCCACGTTCGCTTCGACGAGCGAAACAACTTCGTTCGGCATGAACTCGGCTGTGAAGCAGCGCTGGATGAACGCGGCCTCTTTGTCTTCAAGCTCCAGCGCCTCGCATTTCGTTTCTTTGGCAATGCGGAACTTAGCCATTAACTCGTAAAGGATCCTGCGATCAGGCTTATTGAAGCCGCGATAATGCTTGCCGGCAACCTGCCTGTCGCCATAAACATTGATTACATTGTTGATGATGCGCAGCGACATGCCTACGGGCCCCAGCTTCACTTCTTCGTCGGCCAGCTTGATGCCTTTGAGATCTAACTTAAGCGGTAGGGTTTTCATTTCACTTCTATCCTTTCTTCTCCTAACAGTTTAATAGCGCAATCACCTTCTTTATCGCTTAGGTGCTGAACCCACCAAGCGCATTTTTCTTTCTGACACTTTACTCTATTACCACCTATTTCTTGATAACTCATCAAAGGACATATCATCTTACACCTCTCTTATTAGCTCAGCAACCAGCGTCTTCAAGTCGCTGTACTCACGCGAACCTAGCCAGAAGCGCTCACCGGCCTTGTCGCAGGACAGCACAACTGCGTTGCCGCCGGCTTTGCGGATGCTCTCTATTTCTCTATCTTGTAATGGAGTAACTACGGAAGGATATATCTTCAGCTCTACCCAGATTGCACGCCCTCTATTACAGAGGAAGCAATCAAGGATGCCTGCTCTGAACCTGTCAGATGCTTTACGGAAATATGCATTGGGATAGTGATTGGTAAGGATATTGAAAAGTCGGGACTTGAGCTTTGTTTCGGTGAATGGTGGTTTTGTGTAAGCCATCTCTCGTTTCCTGTTTGCTCGTTTATTTGTTTAGCGCGGGCCAGCGAAGCGGCGGTGCCAGCCCGCAATGAATCTTTAGAGGTCTTGAGTGTATCAGAAGTCGATACCTTTGTCAAGCATTATTTTTCAGCGTCGGGCTATACATCTCCTACATAGACAACGGTTTTTGCCTCGCCTATCGTTTTGACATAGATTTCAAGCGTGAAACCTTTCGGAACAACAATGGAAGTAGCTGGCATGAATTGAAAAATCTCTGCTTCACCTTTTTTGCCTTTTAATTTTATTCTTACACCTACAAATTGTCCAATCATTACTCAACCTCCTCTATTCGTTAAAGCTTAGCAATTCTTTCGCTAAGCCTTCTACATCCAAGCTATCACTCGGACAATCTTCGTGGTGGCGTTCTATTGATCTAATTGAGTACTGCTTGATGAGCTTCCTGCATAAGCGCTTAAGCGCTACTTCCTGCGCCGGTGTAAACTTTGCGTTACCGGTAAGGCAGATACCAACATGGCTTTGATTGCGGTTGGGCCCGCAAGTCTTGGCATGCGCGCCGTCTTTGCTTAGTGGCCGGCCTTCAAAAACTATGCCGTCTTTTTCAATGACATAATGATAACCGCACATATCCCAGCCTTTTGACCGGTGGTATTTATCTATGCTGGCAAAGTTATCATATTGACTGCCGGAGTGATGTACCACTATGCCCTGCCAATCTCGCTTCTTAATGTACTGCCGGCTGTTGCGCATCAGGCCTACTAGTCCAAGCGCCAGCACGATGCCTAATATAGTCAGCCATTTCATTGCCTACCTCCTCGGCTTTGCCGATTTCACCTGCCTGCGTGCCTCTCTGTGAGGCGATCGCCTACAACTTGATATGCTTCCCTAGCCTCTGTGCCTCTTGCGCCTCAAGGAAGTCTATGTTGTGCAGAGCCATACGCAGGCCGGCCTGCACGCCTCTAGCCCAATTCTCCTGCGGCTCTTTACCCCATGTTCCCTGCGTTACTTCATACGTGGCCTTGATGCAACGCCTTGCCTCAATCAAGCCTGTTAGCATTACGCGCCTCCTATTCAACGTGTTTCATGGCTATTTCATATTCATAATCCTGATCACTTTCTTCTGCCCACTTAATAGCCTCTATTTTTTCTTTTTTGGCCTTCTTCCTAGAGGAATAAATGCCATAAAGATTATAAATATATTCTGTTTCAGCTTCATTCAAAGTCTTTTCCCATATCAGATACACTTTCACTTTCACTCCACACCCCCTTTACGCTTCGTTATACGCCTGCAACACCGCTTCCTCTATTACTACCTTCGCTTCTTTGTTGGCCGGAAACACTATGTCATACCACTTGCCATCTTTGCCTTGCTCTCTCGGCATCGCTACGAACAGTTTCTCTTTGCCTTGCACGATCCGCAGACCTTTGACTATGAGCAGATCTGTCCGTATATCTGCGAATGCCTTGACTACTTTTCCTACTTTATCTCCGCTTAACTTGTGCAATCTAGCAACTTGGATCATCTGCTTGCCTCCTTATCAAAACTAATTAGCACTTCATTACAATCTTCGCACTTAATCGCTACGTTAAGATTATCTCTGCGCTTATTGTTGCCGTAAGTAGCAATAACTATTTCGTGGCCTTTATGCGCAATTAAATCTTTGTATGAATTGACGCTCATTTCAACTCACCTCCTTTTATTTGCTATCTTTATTAGTACACCCACAACGCCCATCGTCGTCTTCGGGTAATTTGCAGTTTGCACAAATCTGCTCGGCTTCAGGCTGGCAGGTTATCTCGTCGCTATAATCTTTATTAAACTGACCTTGCCTTACTAATTTTTCAGCTTCTTCCGCAGACTTTGCTTCTACTTCAGCATATCGCTTTTCTTCCCACCAAACTCTATATTGCTTCATTTCAACTCACCCCCTTTTATTTTTCCTGCCACACATTGACTTTCAATTCCCAATAAATCCTTTTTCCTTCGCCGTCGCTTATATGTCCTGAAGAAAAACCCTCTTTGGCTTGGCGGGCTATTTCTTCTATATCCAGTTCGCTTAAATCCTTATGATTATTCTTAAACTCTGTCGCGTTGCATTTTGAACACTTTGCCATGTCCTCACCCCCTTTACTCTATTGCTTGCTTATACCCACAGCCTTTATTGATGCAGTACATCACACGCTTTACCTTGCCCGAATGCGTCGCATACACTTTAATCCTTACGCTAGCTTCTTTGCAACGTGGGCATTGATACAGGCCTGTACCTCTCATATATGCTTTGTCCTGTGCAAATAAAGCATGTACGCGCTTGTGCTGTTGAAGCCTCTCTCTATGGCCTGCGCCTGTATCTCCTGCTTCTCTTGCGTCGTCAAGCGTATAATTAGCCTATCGGTGCGTTTTTGCTTCTGCTCTGCCATGTTACAACCTCTCTTTCTTTCCTGTGGATCTAAATACTATTCCCTTAAATCCGGCGCGTCGCATATCCTTAATGAATTGCGCTTCGCAACCACCTTTGCATTTGCCTAAATTCTCGGCGATGCATACGCCGGCTTTCATTATTGGCTTACACATTTGCGCCTCGCTTTCAAATTATACGCCGATTATTTAATTGCTTGTCCCTATGCCTTATTTCGTGTTTTAAGATTCCCATCAATTCATAAATTTCATTCCTATCAAGTTTCGGCGTACCTAAAATCACGAAAGAAGGATATCCATCTTGGTCTTTTGATAATCTTTCAATAGTGATACTCTTGCTATAAACTGTTTGACCTAAACTTTTTATAAATTTCATTGTTTCACCTCGCTTTCAATTTATCAATCTAGTGGCCTGATATACTCATCAAACGCGATCATTTCAAGCGGTATTGTGCTGGCGCTGTCCATGTCGTACGCGTTGCATGCGCCACGCCTGTACTCGCAGGCGTTGCCGTACGTAGTCTTGTACACGCCGGAACGCGGTTCGGTGCAAACTCGCGCCGGTTTTGCCTGTGTGGCCGGCGTTGCCTGTGCTTCAAATAGATCTTGCTTCATTTCTGCGCCTCGCTTTCAATATCTATCTATACTTAATTCGCTACGCAACACCTGCTTGACTAACTCCAAATCTTTCAAACAGTCAACCGGATCTTTGTCTGCTGTCATGCGCAACACGTCCTTTGCAAAGTAATGAACCGCGTCATTTGCTAGTACTAACTCGCGCTTCGGCGTTGCTGTGTCTGCTCGTTCCATGTGCCTTACCTCCTCTTATACTTGCGCCGGCCTGCGCGTGGCCTGCCGGCGCGTGTGCGTTGCCTATGCCTCAAACGGCAATTCTTTGTTCGTAATGCAAGCGCTTTTTTCATTCCAATAGCTAATCACAAACTTACCATCTGTTAAACTGATTCGCATTGATCCGGCCAGCCGGCTTTCACCTCGCGATCCGTAAAAAAGATCAACGTTGATTGCTTTATGCCCTCGCGCCTTGATCGGTGCACGCCTTGCGTCGCTTGTTGCCTTCATGTATAACTTGCTCATATTCTCACCTCCTTTTGCGTGCCTCAATTACTACACCCAAAGTGTACCATTTCGGCACACAACTGTCAAGGACTTATTTTGCGCCCGACGAGAGATATATTTGACTGCGTCAATATTGCGCGGAGTTAAACGCAGGCCTCCGGCGTGGAAGCGTGAACGAGGCAGGAATAGCGACGAGGTGGACTAAAAGCGTGAAGTTTGCTCAAGGCAAAGCGATAGAGTAAACAAGGTGGCAAGTAAATAAGGTGCGGATTGACTAGAATAAGTTATTCAAGGCCTGCGCGCCGGCGCGTGAAAAGCGAAATAAAAAAATAGAGCAAAGTAAGTTATAGAGCAATACACTTTTTGCTCATTATACACCAACTAGACATACAACAGTACACAATCTTAAATTATACTTAAACTATTCTGAATACTACTTCTTCTTCTTTTTTTCTTTTCTGGTCTTTATCCACAGGTTATCCACAGCGGAGAGGGTGGCTAATTGCGCATAATAAATATTATGTTAACTACACTAACGCTAATGATAGTAATGACTTATGAAAGCCAATATACATAAGCGCTACTATGTCAACGACTTATGACATGCAAATAATCCCTCTTAATCAGCGCTGTAAGAGGCCGAACCACAACATATAGACATTGCAGGCATTTAGAACGCAAAAACGCAAATCCTTTTTCCGGCCAAGTACCCCCCAGTCCAAAATATTACAAGGTCTATAGTGAATTTTTTTTGTTCTTACACTTTTGCTTCGTAACACTCTTTCTCTAGTGCTTTTCATAGATATTTGAGGACAATTTAAGCCCTAACTTCTTTAATGTAGTTTCTTGGTTTAGTGTTTCCTCTACAAAACTCGTTATAGTAGTTTTCGCAAAATATCGCTTTTTGTTGTCAATACCAAACTGCAAGTGTTTTTGTATCTTCTTGCATTGTATCAGCACAATAGGTTTCTAAAAAAATAACTTGACACAGGCACAGATTTCTGCTACACTCAAGTACGTCGAGAGAAAAAAAGGAGGGCTGTATGACTAAATATCGTGTGCATGTGTATAGATTGGTTTGCTCTGTATGCGACAAGCCGTTTGAGAGTACACGGCTAAAGGAACCCTGTCATCCACGCTGTCGCGAGGAGTGGTATCGGACTTATCACCGCAAGTACTATGCGGCTAAGTATAAAGGAAGAGCAACGCGGACTCGGGCTCAACGGGCAAGGTCCTGTTGGCACATCAAAGAGCAGCCGTGCGCGGCCTGCGCGTACCCGGACATTACGCGGGAGATAGAGTTGCCGAAGATAGAGGCCGGCACTGAAGGCGCCCCGGACACGTTTGTGATGGCGAAGGCGCACCTGTGCCCCACGCACCTGACGGAGTACCGCTGCGGCATGCTGGAGGCGTGGACATGGCGGCGTGTAGACGTGCTGGCGGAGAGTGCAGCGCCGGCTGCTGCTGCTGAGGTAACGAAGGAAAGCGTTGCGGCGCAGAGTAACTCTAAATAATTACCTTGACACGCAGGGAAGTATATGGTAAGCTTTAAATACGGATTATAGTAATTAAGTCTCATTAAGTTTCATTGATATAGAAGTCTTACGGAGGGGGAATGTCTAAAAAGAAACCTTCGCTAGTTCCTCCGCAGGTTGCTCCGCCACCTACCTTAACTTCCGACGAGCAAGAAGCAGTTATTAAGAAATACATTGCGTTTCGTCGGGATCCTACCAACGACCAGTTCGAAGATAGTTTGTTCTGTTCAGAAAATTCGGTCGGTCTTGATACGCTGAAGATGTTGAAAAATACAGATACTATGCGGCGGATCAATAATTCACCATACACAGATAAGCAGTTACGTTGCACTGTGGATCATTTGCTTAGGCAGACGAACCAGATCCTTACGAACGGGGAGCATTCTATTCCGGTGAAGTCGCTTGAGGGTTTGCTTAACGCGTTTACGAATTTGATAAAGCAGCAGCAACTGATTCGCGGCAAGCCAACGGAGAGGATTGCGGTTGAAGATTTACGCAAGAAAGAGCCGGCAGAACTGCATCGGTATTTGATGGGACAGTTAAAAGGAATGCTGAGTAGAAACTGAGGTGAGGGATGGCGCGATTAAAACAGGTAGCAAGAGTGTTTGCAGAGATACATTTGCCGACGAGTTTTGTGTTTGGTAGTCGCCGCAAGCATAGACGTGTAAAAGTAGGGAAGATCCGTACGCCGATGGGTAAGAGGCTTGGCGGGATTAAAGTAGAGGGGCGATTTTAAATGCCTGAGGTTCAGGAAAAACTTAAAGCGCCGAAAGATTATCAGGCGAATCTATTGTTTCGCGCAGAGTTGCTGCAACGTGCTGGCGATGATGTAGAACTGCAGGCGCACTTGAAAGAGCTATGCCGGATAGATGATGAGTTTTTCTTTGATATGTTTCTATGGACATTCGATCCGCGCGTTGCGCCGTTTGATCTTCCGTTCATTACGTATAATTATGAAGTGCTGGCGATTAAATGGATCAGGGAACGTATTGATCAAGTCCGCGACGGGCATTGTGATAAGTCAAGGGATATGGGCGCAACGTGGACGTTCTTAGGAAAGTTCTTTCACGATTGGTTGTTTGAAGAAGGGTTCTTGGCGCATCTTGGTTCGAAGACTGAAGATGATGTTGATAGGACCGGCGATATGAAATCGTTGTTTGAGAAGTTGCGGTATTTCTGTAAAAAAATGCCGGACTGGATGATGCCGAATTATGAGAGCCGGTTTATGAGATTGATTAACAATGATCTTGGAACAGCGATTACCGGTGAATCTGCGAATAAGAACTGGGCGCGGCAGGGCAGGTATCGTGTCTGTTTTTATGATGAGTTTGCGGTTACGGAGTATGCGGATGACATTTGGACGGCGGCCGGTGATTCTGCACCATCACGTATTGTTGTAGGTACGCCGAATGGAACGGGGAATAAGTTTTGGAAGCTCAGATTTAAAGAGATGCCCTCGCGCGATTTGTTCCGGCTTCATTGGACATTGCATCCTAAGAAAGCTGCAGGCCTGTATAAAGATAAGAACGGCAAGCTACGCTCTCCATGGTATGACAATGAATGCCTGAGGCGTTCTCCGCAGGAAGTTGCGCAGGAGATTGATATAAATTATTTAGCATCAGGAAATCCGTTCTTTAATATAGAGATAGTGGATAAGCAGGAAGAATGGCCGAAGGTTATCGGAGTAAAGAAGCCTGATGAAAGAGCATTTGAAACCGGTGTGCTTTCTAAGGTAGGTGGATATATTCGTTTTAGAGTTACGCCTAACGGCCCAATAAGAGTTTTTGAAAGGCCGATTGCGATTACTCAGGCAGCTATAGCATCTGATCCAGCTGAAGGTTTGGCGCATAGGGATATGTCGGCGATTGCGGTTAGGGATAAGAAGTTTCGCAATCTTTTGGCTGGAGTGTATGGAGATATACCGCCTGATGAGTTAGCTGAAATGGAATGGCTATTGAGCTTATGGTATAACGAAGCTATTTGCACAGCGGAGATGGGTGGCTATGGGTTGACAGTGAATACGTTTCTCTGGGAAAAAGGCGCGAATGTTTTTAGGGATGTAGATACAAGTAAAGGCGATCAGAAAACAGGAAGTAAACTTGGTTTCAATACAAAACGTCATCGCTTAGAGATGCTTGCTTTAACGAGAGATGAACTTGATAATGAAGCGGTAGAGTTGCGCGATAGGGACCTGAAGATGGAGGCGATGAATTTCATCAATAAGGCTGTGGGTTCGCATACTAAGCCGCAGGCTTCTGCAGGTTCTTGCGATGATTATATATTTGCATATTCGATGGCTGGATTTCTGATTGAGATATATCCTTTTGACGGTAAAATGGAACGAGAGACACTGAAGCCATCACGCAGAGTTAGTCAGGAATTGATGCCGCCGAATCAAGGCTTTAGGTTTGCGAAGGGCAAGGCTAAGCCAATGAAAAGGTTTATGGCATAATGGCAACGCGTTGTAGTTCTTTGCCAAGAGGGATGAAGAAGGAATCATTTCGTACATTGCGACGTAAGCGAAGGAAAAAGGTAAGGCGAGGTTACTGATGCCAGTTCGTATTAGAAAAGTAAATGGTTATCGAGTTTCTACTCCCGGAGGCGTGAAAGCAAAAAGGACTACAAAAAGAAAAGCTAAACGTCAGGCAAGATTATTAAGAGCTATTGAACATGGTTTTAAACCCCGTATACGGAGAATAGCAGGATAAATGTACGACAATAAATCTAAAACCGATGTAAAGATAGAATCGCTGTCAGATAAAGATTTTGATAAGCAGCAGGTAACTTCTTTTGGCGATTGGATGCAGCTTAAATTGTCACAAGAGCGAAAAAAAGCTATTGGTGATAATGTCTATAAAGAAATCTTAATGATTCATAATGACCGTCGAGAAGAAGAAGATCGGATTTATTCTTATCGCAATCAATATTATGGCGTGCTGGCGGAAAAAACAACTCCTTATGTTGGCAGCTTTAATCTTAATGTGCCGATTACGCCTAAACTTGTGGACGCTGCGGCTGCGCAAGCCGAGGAAGTTTTTGAGGAGATAGATCCGAAATGGCGCGTTACTCCTACTGTACGCAAGGATCAGATAGACGTAAGGAATCTTCAGGAAAAGACTTTAGATTTTTATACTGATACTGAGATGAAGGACGCTGAAGCGTGGGGCAAAGCTTACCATGATGCATTCTTACTGGGCAATGGCTGGATGGGGATGCCATATCGGAGAAGGTTTGAGAGAGTTAAAGGTTTTAGGATT
>SDBU01007560.1_pt1 | contig 12502 bp, 11 predicted proteins | sample 2277071 | NCBI WGS metagenome assembly SDBU01 (sample SAMN10397929, study PRJNA504765) | marine sediment metagenome | isolation source: marine sediment core GS08_GC12, 126 cmbsf | place: Arctic Ocean: Gakkel Ridge, Loki's castle | collected 2008
GGATGGGCGACACCAAGTGCCTGCGTGTTGCAGGTCGAGGGTGAGGGCATGCTTCTGCGAGCAGAAGCATGGCACCCTGCAGAAGCATGCGTCGGCAGGCTCCCGGCACGCTGGATGGGCGACACCAAGTGCCTGCGTGTTGCAGGTGGAGGGTGAGGGCATGCTTCTGCGAGCAGAAGCATGGCACCCTGCAGAAGCATGGCCCCCTGCAGAAGCATGCGTCGTCAGGCTCCCGCCGAGTCTCGCCGGGGCCACCGGCCCGATGGCGGCAGCGACTGCGATGCCGTGCGGCGATTCGCATGGAAACACCAGGCGCCTCGGCTCCTTCATGGTAGCCACGGGCGCGAGCCCGTGGTACGATGGTCATCTAAGCCATAGAGCTCCCGAAGGGAGCGATTCACCGTATCGCAATTGCCCATGGCCCGCGCGTGATCGAGGGATGGGAGCAATAACGGCAAACCCGGTGTGCCGGTCCGTTGCCAAGGCAATCAAGGAAAGGGAGGCAGTCAATGGGTGACAGCACAACTACACGGCCGAGCCGCAGGCAGTTTCTCACGGGCGTTGGTGTCGGGGCCGCGGCGCCGGCGCTGCTGGCGGGGGCGGCCGAATCGAAGCAGACCCGGTGGCCGATGCGACTGTCCACCTCGTCGATCCACTATTCCAAGCTCCCGATCGAGCAGGCCTGCAAGCGGATCGCCAAATTGGGCTTCGAAGGAGTCGACATCTGGTCGGCCCACGCGGGCTGCCCGCACCTGGACGACGTGCTCACCCGCCTGGGCCCGGAGGGCCTGAGCAAGCTGCTGGCGGAGAACAATCTGAAGCTGTACAGCTTCTCGGTGTACCGGGGCGGCTACCGCAAGTACGCCGAGCTGCTCGGCAAGGCCGGCGGCGGCGTGGCCGTTCGCGGCAGCACGGGCGGGGCCAAGGGCCCCCAGCTCACGGCGCGGATGAAGGCCTTCATCGAGAGCCTCAAAGGCGACCTGGAACTGGCGGAGAAGTACGACTCCACCATCGCCATCGAGAACCACGGCGGGGCGCTGCTGAACTCGCTCGATTCGTTCAAGGCCTTCGTGGAGGTCAACACCCACCCGCGGCTGGGCATCGCGCTGGCCCCGTACCACCTGCAGCGGGCCGGCGAGAACATCGAGCAGACCATCGCCGTCGCGGGCAAGCAGTTGCTGTTCTTCTACGCCTGGCAGCACGCCAAAGGCACCGGCCAACTGCCCGGCCACGGACCTACCGACTTTGTCCCCTGGCTGGCGGCGCTGGCGAAGATCGACTATCGAGGGTACGTCAACCCCTTCATGCACCACGAGCCGGCCCCCGACGCCATGTCGGCCGCCCTGGCCAAGTCGCGCGATTACCTGAGGTCCTGCTACGCCAAGGCCGTCGGGTGAAACCAGGCCGGTAGTATTTGGCTCTTCACCTAATACCGGGGAGAGTCTCCGGTGCTGCGCACAACTCCGTTGTGCGTGTTCGATAATTCGGCGCCGAACTCAACTGAACTCAGGTGCCATGCTCCTACGCGAAGCGGAGGGGCATGCCCGGCAACGGGACTCAGACGTTTCGACAGTTCCTCGGTGCCACCGGCACGCACAACGGTGTTGTGCGTGGCACCCGCCGACGGGCGCCTTCGCGGGGAGGGGGTGCAGTCAGGGCTTTGCAGCTCGTTCGCCGATCTTGTTTTCCTCCCCGCGGAGCAGGCGGGCGATGTTGGTGCGGTGGCGGAAGATGATCAGGCCGGCCATGGCGACGGCGAAGACAAGCAGCGGCAGGACGTCGCCGATCGGCCACCCGGCGGCCAGGCAAGTGGCCAGGAACAGCAGCGGGAACGCCACGGCCGCGACGATGCTGCCGAGGGAGACCATCCGCCATTTCAGCGTAACCGCCACCCACAGCAGAAGCGCCCCGGCCCCGCCGACGGTGAAATAGGGCCAGAATCCCAACAGCACGCCCAGCGAGGTGGCCACACCCTTGCCGCCGCGGAACTTCAGATAGAAGCTGAAAACGTGCCCGGCGATGGCGCCGAACGCCACGCCCAGCCAGGCGAGTTGCTCGCCGGTGGTCACCTCTCCGTCACGGCGGAGGAAAAGCCCGATCGCCAGCACCGGTGCCAGGCCCTTGGCGGTATCCAGCAGGAAGCACAGGTAGCCCCACCGCCCGCCCAGCACGCGCCCCACGTTGGTGGCCCCGACGTTTCCGCTGCCGCGGGCGCGCAGGTCGACGCCCTGGCTCTTGGCCAGCAGCACGCCGAAGGGCGTAGCCGCCAGCACATAAGCGGCCAGGGGGGCCAGCACGAAGATGAGCCACTGCTCGGCCGTCATGACGCGGCGATCTCCTTGTATATCTCCATCAGTTCATCCACGTGCCGATCCATCGTCAGTCGCGGCGCGACGGTGCGGCAGGCATCGGCGAGCCGGCGGCGTTCGGCCGGGTCGGCCAGGCGGGTCATCGCGTCGACGACCGCGCGGAGGTCCGCGGGCGAGTCGACCACCACGCCCGCGCCGTCGCCCAGCGCCTCGGCGGCCCCGTTGAAGGCCGTGGTGACGCACGGGGTGCCGAAGGCGGTGGCCTCGAGCACCACCCGGCTGCACGGGTCGTACCAACTCAACAGCACCACGGCGTCGGCGGCGGCGTAGACCGGCCAAATGTCGTCGACCGGCTGGCGGAACCGCACGAACTGGCCGATCCCCGCGGCTCCGACCAGCCGCTCGTACCCCTCGGCCATCTCCCGGCCGAGGACCACCAGGTGCGCCCCGTTGCGGCGCCTCATGAACCGCGAGAACGCCCGAACCGTCTGGGCGACCCCCTTCAGCAGGAAGTTCATCGCCGGGCAGACCAGCAGGAGGTCCTCCTCGGGCACGCCCCACTCGCTCCGCAGGCGGGCGCGCCACTCGGCGCGGGTGGCCTCGGGCACGTTGGGCACCGCGACGCCGTTGAAGACCACGCGGACGTTCTCGGTGCGATCGTAGTGCCGGCGGAGCTCCTCGGCCACCATCCGGCTGACCGGCAGGCATCGCGTGCGCGGGTCGGCGATCACCTGGGCTTCCAGCCGTCCCTGCAGCGCCCGCAGCCGATTGGTCTGCCAGGTGAGGCGGCGAAGGCACCTTAGCAGAGGGCCCAGCGGGCGCAGGTTCCCCGCGTAGCTGCCCGGCAGCGTGCCGCTGCGGAGTTGGTAAATGTCGGCCGTCGGAATCGGCAGCATGGTGTGGGTGACGTCGTAGGTGCCGGCGGCGATCATCTCCTGGGCGGCGAGGACGAACCGGCGGCGGGTGACCGTCCGTCTCAGCAGCGTCTTGCCGAGCGGGACGACGTTGACGCCCTCGCCGGCCTCGCTGCCGGTTGTGCAGATCACGTCCACCTCACAGCCGCGGGCGACCAGGCCCCGGGCGATCTCCGCCGTGCTACGTTCGCGGCCGCCGCGGGTGGGGTTGAACCGTTCGATGAACACGCCGATGCGCACGGTCAGGCTCCCTTCTTCCGCTCCCCGGCGGCCAGTCGGCGGACGGCCTGCCGCTGCATGGCCCGCACCCGCCGGTCGATGATGGCTTCCACACGCGGCGGCGGCTGGAGGCCCCGCGTGGCCACGTAGGCGGCCCACACGTCCGCCCAGTGGGGCTCCGAGAAGCGGTGGGGCAGGGAGAACCTCAGTTGGGCCAGGTCCTTCGCCCACCACCGCCAGCGGCGCCAGCGGGGGCGGAGGACCCTCGCCAGGTCGATCAGGTACAGGTCGATCTCCTCGGCCCGCTCGTGCAGGAAGACGTGGGCGGTGTAGAAGTCGCGATGCGCCAGCCCCGCCGCGTGCAGCGTGCCGATCAGTTTCCCCAGCGCTCCCGCCAACGTCGTCATCGCGGCCACGTCGGCCCCGCGCCGGCGCAGCAGGTCGTCCATGCACCGCAACATCGCCTCCCCCGGCACGGCCGTGACGATCACGAACCCCCCGTCCGGGCCGGTGCCCATCGCCAGCGGGGTCATCGTCGGCACCTCGGCGTCGCGGACGGCCTGGAGGGCGGCCCATTCCCGCTCGGCCGGCTCGCCGGTGGGGTAGCGCTTCAGGTAGATCGTCTCGTCAGGCCCGTCTCCTCTCGGCAGGGCCATGCGAATACGCTCGCGCCCGCCCAGGCCGGGCTTGTCCAGCGATTCACCCGCCTGGGACGCCATGATCGAGGCGTAGTCGCCCAGCCCGGCCCGCTGCAGCCGCGGAAGGTACCGGTGCGTGAAGGTTACTTCAACCGGATTATCCGCCTGGCCGGTCAAGGGGCCGCCTCCGTGGTCGCCAGCAGTTCCTCGGCCGCGGCGAGGACCGTCTCGGGGGTGATCCGCCGCATGCACTGGTGGTGCTCCGGCCCGGGCGGCAGGGGGCAGACCTTCTCCTGGCAGGGCCCGCAGGGCACGTCGATGCGAACGATCCGCTCGCGGTCATAGTCGATGGTGGTCCAGTCCGGGTCGGTCGAGCCGAACAGCGTCACCACGCCCGTGCCGAGGGCGGCGGCGACGTGGCGCGGGCCGGTGTCGCCGGTGATCATCAAGTCGCAGCGGGCGGTGATCGCCTTGAGCAGGCCCAGCGTGTTGTCCCGCTCGGCGAAGCTGATCGCCGGCCTGGCCCTCATGGCCTCGCCCACGGCCGCGGCGATGGGTTTCTCGGCGGGGGCGGCGTTGAGGATGATCTGGGCGCGGTGGCGCTCGACGAGGGCGTCGGCGACGGCGGCGAACCGCTCGGGGGGCCATAGCTTGGCCGCCCCGAAGGACGCACCGGGATTGATCAGCACCACCGGCCGGTCGGCGGCGATGCCGGCGTCAACGAACATCGCCTCGGCCTCGCGGGCGAACGACGTTTCCACGGCCAGGTGCATCGTGCGGTCTTCGCTTCGGCAGCCGAGCCGCTCGGCCAGCGCCAGGTAGTATCGAATCGCGGGGGTCGGTCGGGGCCGGCCGTCGTCGCGGCGAGGCACTTCCAGCTTGTCGGTCAGCAGCCAGCCGCGGCCGTCGCGGGCGTAGCCGACGCGCCGGCGGATCTTGCCTACCCGGCAGAGCAGCGCCACGCGGAACGCGTTGGACAGCATCACGGCCAGGTCGAAGCGATCGGCCCGCAGGGCCTTGCCCGCCCGCAGTGCCGCCAGCGTGCCGCGGCCCTTGCTGGTATCGCCCCGCGTCTCGTCGGCCAACGGCAGCCCGGCCAGCACCTCCAGCGCCATCGTCCCGCCGTAGAGGGTGATATGGGCCTGGTCGAACCGCCCGCGCAGCGCCGCCAGTGTCGGCGTGGCCATCACCGCGTCGCCCACCCACGTCGGGAGCACCACCAGGATGCGACGGGCCGGTTGATCCATGCGGGGCATTGTAGCGTCTCGATCGGCCGTTGGCGATTCGCGAGTCGGCTCGCTCACTCGGCCCCGCCGAGCACCGAGGCGCGTACCGCGCGGCGCTCGATCTTGCTGAAGTCCTTGGCGCCCTTGAGCGTTTCGGCCCGGCCGATCCGCTCGGCCAGTTCGGCCCAGTTGGCGACCTGGCCGAACTGCTCGCCGCGCCCGGCGCCGACGTGGATGGCGACCATGCCTGCCTGCTCGGCGGCCCGGAGCAGGTCGTCCTCCCGCCCGGCGGCGATCATCATACCCGGCAGCATCCGTCGGGCAATCGGCAGCGAGCCGGTCACCTGAACCGCCTTGAAGTACCAGTTCCGTCGCCAGCCCCAACTGAGCACCGGCCCGTCGGGCAGATTGTGTCGGCTGAGCCAACGGTGCGCCTCCCCCGGCCGGGCGGCCAGGTGGGTGGCGAGGTAGACGATCTGGATACCCCCCTGTTGCAGCCGGCGCAGCGGCTCGGCCGCCGCGCGGGCGTCCTGTTCGTCCTCGATGGCCTCCCAGCCGATCGCCAGCACGGCCAGGCGATCGTCCAGCACGAAGATCGTGCCGTTCCGGCAGACCTCGTTGCCCCGGTCGTCCTGGTGGCAGACGGTGAGGGTGTGCGGGCCCAGTCTCTCGGCCACGGGCACGGCCGCGGAAGCGTAGCCTTGCTTGCTGGTGTAGGCGGCACGCTTTTGCTTCGGCAACGCCCACACCTGCATCAGGGCGTCTTCCATCGGCCGGGCGAGCCGCCAGAACTCCTGCTGCTGCAGCCGCACGACCACCGGGGCGTTCTGCCCGACGGTGGTGACCGTGTCGGGTACCGACAGGATGAATTCCCCGCCGCAGCCACCCAGGCCAACGGCCAACACGAGCATCAGGATTGTTCTTTCCATCGCTTGGACTCCGAGAGGATTTTCCGGTAGCATTAACGCTGAGTGAAGGGCGAAAGTCAAACATCCCCTTCCGCCCGGTCGGTCCGGCGGCTCCCGCGCGAGTCGGCGGGCCATCTCAACAGGTTTCTGACGGCGAGGTTAATCATGGCGAATTCGACGTTTTTTCGGGAGGACCCCTGGCGGATCTTCCGCATCATGGCGGAGTTTGTCGAGGGCTTCGAGACGATGAGCCAGGTCGGTCCGGCGGTCAGCGTGTTCGGCTCGTCCCGGGTCCCCGTGTCGCACCCGGAATACAAAAACGCCCGGCAGTTGGGCAAGATGCTCGTCCGCAACGGTTTCGCCGTGATCACCGGCGGCGGCCCGGGCATCATGGAGGCCGCCAATCGCGGCGCCGCCGAAGCCAACGGGCAGTCCATCGGGCTGAACATCACCCTGCCCCACGAGCAGACGGCCAACCGGTACGCCAACATCGGGATCGACTTCCACTACTTCTTCGCGCGCAAGGTGATGTTTCTCAAGTACGCCTGCGGGTTCGTGTGCTTCCCCGGCGGCTTCGGCACCATGGACGAGTTTTTTGAGTCGATGACGCTTATCCAGACCGCCAAGGTCGAGCAGTTTCCCGTGGTGCTGGTGGGCGTGTCGTACTGGCGCGAATTGATGAAGTGGATCCGCCGGTTCATGCTCGAGCGAAACGACTACATCGACCGCGCCGACCTGGACCTGTGCACGTTGACCGACGACCTCGACGAGGTGGTGACGGTCCTGAAGGAGGGCCTGGCTTCCCGGCAGCGGAAGATCGCGTTGCACGCCGCCCAGCGGACCACCGCCGAAGGCACCGTCATAGGCAAGCGCCCGGCCGTGGCGGTGCCGAAGACCCGGCGGAAACGAACGCGGAAGCGACGGTGACCCGGGTCGGCCGCCGGGGCGAACTACACACCGCGCCCGTGCGGCACGCCGCGCGAGCGACGACGATGGAGACCATACGATGGGCATGACCCTCACCGAGAAGATCCTCGCCCGCCACTCCGGCCGCGAGCGGGTGGACCCCGGCGAGAACGTCTGGGTGGACGTGGACGTGCTGATGACCCACGACGTGTGCGGGCCGGGCACGATCGGCATCTTCACCGAACAGTTCGGCGCCGACGCCAAGGTGTTCGATCCGGACAAGATCGTGATCATCCCCGATCACTACATCTTCACCGCCGACCCGAAGGCGCACCGGAACATCGAGATACTCCGCCGGTTCGCCGCCGCCCAGGGCATCGCCAACTACTACGACCCGGACTTCGTCACCGGCGAGGGGATGCCCCCCCCGTACGCCTCCCCGGGCGAAACGAGCTACAAGGGCATCTGCCACGTGGCCCTGCCGGCCGCGGGCCACGCCCGGTGCGGAGAAGTGCTGCTGGGTACCGACAGCCACACGTGCACGCACGGGGCGTTCGGCGAGTTCGCCACCGGCATCGGCAACACCGACGCGGCCTTCGTGATGGGCACCGGCAAGTTGTGGCTGAAGGTGCCGGCGACGATGCGATTCGTCTTCGAGGGCGAGCTGCCGCCTTACGTGATGGGCAAGGACATGATCCTGCACGTCATCGGCGAGGTGGGCATGGCCGGCGCCACGTACCGGGCGATGGAGTTCGCCGGGGAGGCCCTGTACGGCCTGAATATGGACGAGCGGATGACCGTGTGCAACATGGCCATCGAGGCGGGCGGCAAGAACGGCATCATCGCCCCCGACGAGGCGACGCTCCAGTACGTTCGCGCCCGCACCGACAAGCCCTTCGAGCCGCTCACCGGCGACGCCGACGCGGCGTATCATTCGGTGCACACCTTCGACGCGGCCGCCCTCGAGCCCACCGTGGCCCAGCCGCACTCACCGGACCGCCGGGCGACGGCGCGGGAACTGGCCGACGTGAAACTCGACCGATCCTACATCGGCTCCTGCACCGGCGGGAAGCTCACCGACCTCCTCGCCGCCGCGACCGTGCTGAACGGGCGTACGGTGAAGATCGAAACTTTCATCGTTCCGGCCACCACCGAGGTCGATGCCGCGCTGGATACCGAGCAGGTGGACGGCAAGTCGCTGCGGTCGATCTTCGCCGACGCGGGCTGCCGGCTCGCCCCGGCCAGTTGCGCCGCGTGCCTCGGCGGGCCGCGGGACACCTTCGGGCGGGCCAACGAGCCGATGACGGTGATCTCCACCACCAACCGAAACTTCCCCGGCCGCATGGGGCACAAGGACGCGGCGATCTACCTGGCCAGTCCCCTCACCGCCGCCGCCAGCGCCCTTACCGGACACATTACCGACCCCCGCGACCACTACCACGCCGACACCCCCGTCGGCGCCCTGCGGTAACGGGCGGGCGGGCAGCCGCCCGGCGGCCTCACCGAGGCGAGTTGGGGGCCGCCTCCCGGGACTGCAGGTCGATGGTCGAGAACAGGCTGGCGGCTTCTGCTTCGATCCGGCGGCGGGCCAACGCGATGTACTTGCTCTCGATCTCCACGCCGATGCTGTTCCGTTCGCATTGGATGGCGGCGAGGACCGTTGTGCCGCTGCCCATGAATGGGTCCAGGACGATATCGCCTTGGAAGGAGAACATGCGGACCAGCCGGTACGCCAACTTGAGCGGGAACGGCGCGGGGTGCCGCCGCGTGGACTCCCCGGTCAGCGTCCATATCTGGCGGAACCACAGGGAGAACTCCTCCTTGGAGATCTTGCTGAGTTTCCGTTGCTCGCCGGTCGGCTTTCGATATCCCCCCGGCTTGCGCTGCATGAGGATGAACTCCATGTCGTTCTTGATGATGGCGTTTGGTTCATACGGCTTGCCGAGGAAGGTACTGCCATTGCTGACTTCGTAGTTCGCGTTGGCGATCTTGTGCCAGATGATCGGGTTGAGGTTATCGAACCCCAGTTTCCTGCACATCACGCAGATGTCGGCATGCAGCGGCACGACCAAGTGTCGGCCGTTGGCCCGGCGGGACAGGCAGACGTCGCCAACGACGCACACCAGGCGTCCACCGGGGACCAGCACCCGGAAGCATTCCCCCCACACGGCCTTGAGGGATTCGAGAAACTCCTCGTAGTCGGTCACGTGGCCCAACTGGTCCGGGTTGGGCTCGTACGTCTTGAGCGTCCAATAAGGCGGGGAGGTTACCACCAGGTGCACGGACGTATCGTCAATGAAGGCCAGGTCCCTGGCATCTCCGTGTACGATGGTGTGGCGCGTTCTTGCGGGGGCTGTCATTCCCTCTCCTCCCGTCCCATGGCGGCGAAGGCGGACACATGGGCCCCCAGCGAAGCGGCAAAACGCGCGAAGCTCAAGTCATCGGCCGGCTGGTCATGCCGGATCGCTTTGGCGGCCGGGCGTGGTGACGTCAGAAAGGCCGCCGCTTCGTAGTGTCGCTCGCGGATGAGCTTTCGGCAGAGCAGTTCGTAGCGTTCTGCGTACGAGGCGTCGCGGAACTCCGGGAACACCGCCAGATGCGGTTCACTCACCTTGACGGCACGCCGGGATTCGGCACAGTCTTCCAGCAGGAAAAGGTAGCCCAACCACGGTCTGGGCGACTTGCCGAACGCACCTTCGCGGTAGGCGGTCCAGAGATCGACGGCGCTGCCGATGGCTTCTTCCGTTCGGTTGTTGAAGTTGTTCCCGAACGACGGGCCGACCTGCGATTTCGCCTCGATGACGGCCAGGACAGCCCCGCCGGCGACCACCAGCAAATCCCACTGCTTCGTGGGGCGAAAGAAACCCGGTAGCTCCAGTTTTCGGTTCCTGTGGACACTGGCCTCGGGCATGCCGGCTTCCGTGATAATCCTGGTAATCAGCGCGATGAATCCATCCATCTGCGAACCCGCGGTGACGGCGGCCCTTGACCCCTGATCGCTTGAGCCTCGCCGCTTCTGAGCTGCCGCTTGGCCCGATCGAGCACGCCAGAAATGCCGGATGGCGGCACAGAGGTCCCTGTCCAGCTTGTTTGGTTTCATGGGCATCAAGTTTGGAGTATATTCGGTGTTGCAGGTTGTGTCAATCTGAGATGGTGCTGAAGCGGCCGTTCCGTCCCGCGGGTCACGCGCCCAGCGCCATCTGCTCGGCGGCGATGCGGTCGAGCAGGGCGTGGGCGGCGGGGTCGGGGCGGTAGGTCTCCGCGCGGCGGCGCCAGCGGCGGGCGACGGCGGCGAGGCCGTCGGGCAGGCTCACCCGGCAGCGGAAGTCCCCGGCGACGGCCTTGACCTTGCTGTTGTCGTACAGCACCGACCAGGTCTTGTCCCCCAGCAGCGGGCCGGACCACGCCGGGTCGTAGCGGATCAGCGTCTCGGTGGGCACGTGCACCAGTGTAGCTTCCCGCCCCAGGGACCGGGCGAACTCGGCGAAGATGTCGTTCCAGGTGGTTGCGTCCATGTGGCGGGTGATATGGAACGCCTCCCCGTCGGCGCGGCCGTTGCCGAGCAGGCCGACGAAGGGGACGGCGAAGTCGCTGCTGTGAGTGAGCGGCCACAGACTGGTGCCGTCACCGGCGACGATTACCGGTTTGCCCTGCTCGATCCGCCAGGCCCAGTCGTCTCCGCGGGCGATGCCGCCGGGGAACTGCGTGCGGTAGGTGTGGGCCGGCCGGACGACCGTCACGTGGATCTCCCCGGCGGCGTGACGGTTCAGCAGGTAGCGTTCCATATCGGCCTTGGCCCGGCTGTAGGCCCAGTAGGGGTTCACCAGCGGGGTCTGCTCGGTGACGACCACCGCCCGGGGCGGCTTTTCGTACGCCGAGGCCGTGGAGATGAACACGTACTGCCCGCACCGCCCGCCGAAGACCGCCACGTCGCGCCGCACCGTGTCGCCCTCGTAGGCGAGGAACTGGCAGACCACGTCGAAGTGCCCCGCGCCCAGGGCGGCGTAGGCGGCATCGTCGGCCAGGTCGCCGGTGATCTGCCGCACCCCCTCCGGCAGCGGCTCGCCGCTTCGCCCGCGGTTGAACACCGCCACATCGTGGCCCACCTCGACGCTGCGCCGCACGCAGGCGTAGGATATCTGCCCCGTCCCGCCGATGTAGAGCACCTTCATGCGCGGTTCCTCTCTCGTGCGGCCGTTAGTATAACCCATCGGCGGCCCCGGGGCTCCGCCGGGTGCCACTGCTGGCTTGCCCAGCAGTGCTGGGGCGGGTAGGTTTCACAGGCATGGGGCCACGCTGGCCGCATAGGAAGCGAGTTCAGCCGGAGCATTGATGGGGCCATGGCTGGCCGCTGGGATTCCTCCCGGCAGACCGTCCAGGCCCCGCTCGGCACTGCTGGACAAGCCAGCAGTGGCCCCCGGGCTCACGCCCCCGGGGATGCCAAGCCCCCGCGGAGCGTCGAACGCCCCGCAGACCGGACGAGGAAGCCCCAACGGGGCGGCACATACCAGCCCGGGGCAACGCCCCGGGTTCGGGCATCCGCACACGAGAAGCCCTGAAAGGGCGTGACAACGCTTGGGGATTCCATCCCACACCTACTCTTCGTCATAGCCCACGGCCGGCATGGGTGATTACCCCGGCGCGCACACGCCGTATCGCGCCTGCCGGGCGCCTCTTATGTCACGCCCTTTCAGGGCTGATGCTTTCGGTGTTCACCGTACCCGGGGCGATGCCCCGGGCTGGTATGTCACGCCCCGTTGGGGCTGGCCGTTGGCGGGGGGGCACGCACAACAGGTTGTGCGTGGCACCTAGGCGTTCGCCCCCGCCGGGCTTGTCCCGGTGGAGCGACAGATTCGTCACTACCCGCCGCCGCCAAATGCTTACGCCCCCGCCGGGCTTGTCCCGGTGGAGCGACAGATTCGTCACTACGGGGGGCAACATGGTTGCTTCGCTGCGCTCCGCAGCCCACGGCACCCGACCATGCCACCGGGCGCAAACGCGGCGGGCGGCCATCGTTGGCGATGACCGCCCGTCGCTGAACGTCAGGTCCTGCCGTAAGGCAGGTTCCACAAGGAGACTTTTGCCTTACAGCTTCCGCCGGCGTCTCAGCACCGACAGGCCGCCGAGGCCGAGCAGGGCCAGCGTGGCCGGCTCGGGGATTGCGGCACCGGCCGGCGGGGGCGGGCCGGTCCAGTTGCCCAGCAGCACGGCCAGGTCGCTGTCGTCCACGTCGGTGTCGCCGAGGCTGCTCTCGGTGAAGTTGCCCAGCGCCCACGTGGAGACGATCCCCGCGTCCTGCTCCCAGTTGCCCAGCAGGATCGCCAGGTCGGTGTCATCAACGAAGCCGTTGTCGTTGGCGTCGCCGGGGAGGGTGGTGCCTTC
>SDBU01007561.1_pt1 | contig 12501 bp, 20 predicted proteins | sample 2277071 | NCBI WGS metagenome assembly SDBU01 (sample SAMN10397929, study PRJNA504765) | marine sediment metagenome | isolation source: marine sediment core GS08_GC12, 126 cmbsf | place: Arctic Ocean: Gakkel Ridge, Loki's castle | collected 2008
TGAAAACACTTCCAGATGTTGGTGCCATAATCACTGGTTCCGAGATCAGCCAAATTAATCAGCCCGAAAGCAGGGGAGGTATTCGACTGATTCATCATATCAGCGACACCGTAAAGGGGTCTTACCTCGGTGCCGAACGTAGTTACCTGAGTGGCCCGGAGTTCCCATAGGGAATCGCCCAGATACGCCTTGCATGATCGCTGCATATTGTCGAGCCGCTTGAAAACCACATCGATTTCGTCATCACCACCGGATATTTGGGTCATATCATCAATATCGATGGTCGCACCGGCCCAAAAATAACTCCACGGAAACTGAGCGGCGTTCAGGGTGGCTTTCTTTGCGGTTTCAAATGTGGTGGTTACGCCCATAGGCCCGCCCCTGGTCTTTGCATACTCAAGGACTGCCCTGGCGGAGAGGCGTGAATCTTTATGTTCTGCTTTTTCAACCAGCTTATGGAGCATGATGTTGCCTTTACCCCACTGGCTTTTGCTTCCAGGCAACCATTCATCATCGCTCAAAGCTTGAACTTCTGTAAGAGAAAGTGCCATTTTTTATATTCCTTTCAAAATCAAGGGGATTGACCCCGCAGTTCAGCAAGATGTTGCCTCCCGGCGGCCAACCGGTCTCTATTGTCTGATAAATCTCTCGTGGCGCCGGTATCAGTAATGCCACTGTCCGTAGCACCCACAACCTTCGAAGTTGCTGCGTTGCCCTTGGCCAGCCTTAAACCCTCTTGCTTTCCGGCTTCGGTCGCTTCCTTGATTTTTGTTTCGTGGTCTGTTTTAAAAGTGTTAAAATCCTCAATTGCCTTGTCTTTATGATACATAGCGTAAGCCTGCTCTCCGGACATTCCGGGATACTTGTCGAGTGCACCGGAAGAGTATAAGGCTTCGTAATCGTCGTTTTGTCTTAGAAAATCGGCGATAGACGCATCCTTATCAGATTGCTGTTTTAATTCGGCAAACTGCGTCTTCATTTTTTGGTCATAATCGGCGCGATTGATAGCGTCCAACTTGATTAGAGCTTCCCCTTGGGTAATCTCTTCACTGTCGAACGCTCGCTGTATCGAGCCCGCTGTTTCCGGCTGGATTGCAGGTTCGGTTCGGGTCACCTCAAGACCCTTGATTTGACCTGTTAAATTCGCATTCGCCGTCCGGAGTTCAGACAATTCGCTACCTTGCTTTCCCCGGAGACTGTCGAGTTCTGATACTCGATCTTGACCAGCCGTATATCCAGCTTTCAAATCGTCAAGGGAGTCGAACTCGCCGTAATCGGGGGTGTCCGCAGGAGTTCCAGTAGTGGCTCCATCGCCTGTCGTTCCGCCGTTACCATCATCTACCGTTCCGTCATTGACGGGGGTGTCTTCGTCTGGCATTTTAAATCTCCTTTGTTGCCGGGGCCTAAGCGTTCCGGCTGGTTAATTCTACTCGCCGCAGTTTCGCAAGATGCTTTTGAGCACTTTTCTTTCGGGTTGCCTTAGCTTCTTTCACGCTTACGGGGCTTTGCTTGTCCCCCACGCCCGAAGGTAGCGCCGGGTGGCTCTCGCACGGCTTTACGTCGGGGTGGTCTGCATAAAAACCACGCAGGTCCTCGACAGTATTTAAAGGGGTTTCGAAAACTTCCCCTATTTCACGTATCCATTCTGAATCGGGTCGCCTGAATCCACCATGACCGTTGACGATTATTTTCTTGCATGGCTTTACGCTTTGGCAATTCTTATCATGGCAATATTGCGGATAATCACACTGACTGGCACGTAAAATCCGCTCAAACTGCGTCCCGCAAACTTCGCATTCGTAGTCATACAGCATTAATATTCCTTCCTTATTTTCTTAAGATGAATAGTGGCTTTTGAAACTCTGTTTTTCATTGTCACAACCGGTGAAAGTTTATCCATTTTCATAATCTGGAGACCAATAGATAGATTCTTTCGCCCATCAGATTCGTTGTAGCTCGAAATATTTGAGATTTCCGCCTCTCCAATGACCATCACTTTTTGGCCTATTTTTAAATCCTCGATATCAAGCCCTAGTTTTTTGATCTGTTCATTTTCAAGATTGAGCTTTAATCCATAGGGATAGCCACTATTCGCGGCTACAGGTTGACATCCATTTTTTATCTTTTTCTTAGGTATTTTCATATCAATCATAACGGCTCCTATACGTTCTTCCCTGGTATTTCCATGTCCTTAAAGGCTGATTTCATACCCTCTGAGGCTCCCTTGTGAGGCGCCGCACCCTGTTTTGTTTTGGTCGATGAAGCTTGACCACCTTCCAAATCGATCTCTTCTTCTTTGAGTTCGTCATATAACTGCTGGCCTATGTCTTCTGGTAAACCTTTCGAGATTAGAATCTTTATGGCTTCCTCGACCCCTATAACCCCAGCGTACAATCTTTCGATTATGCGTTTCGGGTTCGGGATTTCAAGACCTTCCAGCAGGCTCAAGAGATCCATCGCGTTTTCTTTGTAAAGTTCAAAATATTGCTGCCTTCGGCTTATCTTCGTAATCGGTGCTGAGGATCCCGACTCGACAACATATTTCAATTCGCCCTTCAATTCGCTCCCAATGAAAGGAATTAAATTGCCGTTCACGTTTATAGTTTGCTGCTTGTGAGAAAAGTTCCGGGTCAAAGAGATAAACATGTGCCCTCTGTTTCGAATAATCGTATCGACATTTCGAATTTGGGGCTGGAACAAAGAAGCTGCTTTTTCCTGAAGTGCTATAATCGCAGAAGCCGCCGAAATTCCTTTTGGTCGCCTCCCCTCGGTCACTTCAGGCGACATCGAAGCAATGTCTATCTGCATCAATAAAAATTGAATGAACTCAAGCACTGCGCCACTGGGCGCTGGCTGATCGATAAATCTGATTAAATTAGCTACCCCTGCGGTAGGGCTAAGTATTTGTCTCGGCATGTTCGTGATTTTACTGTTCGGTATTCCCGATCCTTTAGGATTAATCAGGGTTGGGAACAGTGACGTGTCCAAAGCAGTGAAATATCGTTTAAGTAGTGCTTTAGCTCTCAACGTGGCTTCTTCAATCTGCTCAATCATGGAAAAGCCCCAATATTGACTTGTATCCACCAATGAAGGCACTACGGAGTACGGAAAGCGGCCCCATAAAAACTCGTTCTTTTTCCCTTCCACGACCATGTTAACCGCTTCTTCTTTCGAGACTTCTTTTTTCTGGATTTCTACAACTTGTCCCATTTCGTTAGTGATGGGAATTTCAATGCCGTTTTTAACCAATTTTTCGATATCGCCGCTCACCATTTCCCAATTAACACTCGAATTCGGGGAGTCATCTAATATCCCGCCCTTCGTCATGTCAGGGCAGAAAGTTATTTTCCTGATGCCGTCAAGGTAATTGGGGAGTCTTCGTGTGCCGACCTGTTGCATCTGGACGTATGCCCTTCCAAGGTCATCATAGTTGGTTACTTCCTCCTCAATGGGTTCTTCCATAAAAGATTTGTCTTTTATCCACATTTCTACAACAAGACCCATAGCGTCAGGCTTGCCGCTTGTTTCAGGACCATCGGGAGAATCCAGAGTGACGTAATTTCCCTGGTTGTCTTCCCCGCTCTCAACCTTTCTCCCCAATCCACCACGAACCAATTTCCTGTCAGATCCAAGCAGGTTTTTCCCGTTATTTGATGGTATTAACGCATTATTTGGCAAGCCGAACTTCTTTTTAATTTCCCAGATGGGAATAAGTGTAGCGTCACAACAATACGGTAGTTTTTTGATGGTGCATACTTTATACCCGGGCGCCGGGAAGAAACCGAACTGGTCGCGAACGATTATTTCAGGCATATCTTTTTCGTTGTTCCAAATGCCTTTCTCTATCGTTGTTCCATATATCCCCATCCCTTGAACGGATATGAATAATTTAAACTGCTGTTCTTCGTCCTCATCTACCCACCAGTCCTGGATGGTTTTATCCAGGGCTTTTACTCTCATGTCATCGGGGTTTGTGTCGCTTCGAATCTCGGCAATCGGTATCTTCTCGGTGAGAATAGCGGTGTGGCCGTGAATTGTCTTGAAGATGGGATTGATTCCTACCCCTTTGTATTTTTTATCCCTGGTTGCCCCCCGCCATTTTTTGTGCAAATCGGAAAAACGTTTATGAAGCCCGAGGGTAGCGATCTTCTCTTTCTTGGCTCCATCCCAGAGACGCTTAACGAATTTCAGCACCGCATCGTCACCGGCGGGAGGCAGGTTCCCCAAATGCCATTTTTCTTTTATTCGTTCGCGAGTGTTCTGGTCTACCATTTTGTCCTCTTGGGGGAATAAAAAAACCCCGTCTTTTCAGACGAGGCTTCCGCGTGATCTGTTTAATCTGACATGCGATTAGGGGATGCCAGAACGTATTTAAACTAGGCTACATCTTTTCTCCGCGCTCCCATTTTTCCAATAGGGCCACCAGCATTTTTGCGCACCGCTTAATTACCCTTACCAGAAATCTTAATTCATCCATTGAAATCGATGCCATTATTTCCTTGCTTTCCTCACTATATTCCCAACCGTCACCGGTGTCAAGCCGACCTTCTCCGCGATCTCTTTATAAGTCATGCTTTTTGACATCTTGATAATTTCTCGGTTGCGTTCTGCGGTGGTTTTCTCCGGTTCTGCGATTACTGGCAAAACCTCGCCGGGCCTTTCAATTCCAAAGTCGTCCTGCTCCATCACCGCTATCGGCTCCATCTCATCAATCTCTTTCTGCCGCTCCTTCTCAGCATCCCCCACCCGATCCTCAACCATCTCGGTGCTCCATTCGCCCTTCGTTTTCAGCTTCAGATTCGGATAAATGAAAGATATTCGAGTGTCGATGGTCTTCTGTCCGGCCCGCACCCGTCCATGCTCGGTCAGGATAACCCCATCCCTGCCCTCAAGCGCAGCATCGCACATGGGGCACGTCAGGCTGCCTTTGCGCGTGGTTTTGACCAGCTTCGGGAAGTTTAGAGACTTCTGGTATTTTACGTGCGTTACCTTTTGAAACATGCTTCCATCATACGGCCCTCCCAATATAAATTCAGGGCTTGTGTCCAGGATGTACTTGTTGCAGGTTTTGCAGTAAATTTTCATGGTTCACCTCTTGTTTTTTTATCCATGCTGTTCATGAAGCCTCCGCACATCCTCAGAGATTTCCTCCTCTTCTTCGTCCAGTATTGCCATATCATCGTCAAATTCCGTGTTGTACGTTCCCACCACGTCTTCGCCATGCTTGTCGGGTTTCTGCAAAAGCGGGATCTGCCATTGGGCGTGACGGGTCTTAAATACCAGATAGCCGCCAATGAAAACCGCAGCTAAATTCAGAAGACTGTTTACTGTTATTATAATCAGTACTTGCCACCATGTCATGTCTCTTCTCCTGATTTGGTTCTCGGATTTATCAGCGTCGGAAAAACAAAAGATGTTAAAAGAGTTTTATTTATCTTCAATATCATTTCATTCTGCTCAATGATCTTTTTTGCGAGTTCCAAACATTCTGGCTGAATTGGGAGCCAGCGTATGTTATCTGCCGTGTCTTTGTCCATCATATATTCACCCATTCCCAGTTATTTTTTCTGATCGCGATTTCCGCCACAGGAAGATAGAAATAATCCACATCTTCGCGAACGGATAAATCTCTAAATTCGGCCTTCTTTGGTGTCGGAACTGTTCTTGTTTCAATCATATCCCGCAGCCATTTGACAACATTTTCATCAGTATCTAAGGCTTTTTGGGTTTTCACTTCATCCGGTGTATCCCTGCCAACACAAACATTTTGCCAAAACCCGGTAAATGAATACTTTGGCTTTGTGACGTATAATACATAAACTGTATAATACTCTGTTTCAGGCAAATCAAAAGCCGGCCGCCACTTCATCCTAAATATAAATTGCTCCAAATTCATGTCAGCATCTCCTTTTTTGCGTCCTTTTTAAAACGCCCCCACAGTTTAATCATATATTCAGCAAGTTCAATCCGTTCGGTGGGCGTTATGTCTCTTAGGTCGTATTCAGTATGATCGAAACTCTGGTCCCATATCATCCCGTCATATCCTTCATAAACTGCCCATCCTCCGCGTTCTTTAACCAAGCCTACGATTCCGCGATTTGCATATCCAGTATACCCCGTAAAAAACCGAAGCTCATCGCCGCATATTTTCATGCCAGCAGCTCCTCATCCCCAAAACTGCCGTAACTCCCGACAGACTGATTCTCGTAAGCCTCCATTGATACCATTTCCTCCTCATACGTCCACGGCTTCCCAACCATCAGTGCGCTGATCGCAATAGCAAATGCCGTAAGCGCCGGATTATCCGCCTGCTTGAATGATTTGGCTTCCCGTTCGTTTTGAGGACCTTTTTCGATATATCCCCGCAACTTAAAACATCTGCCAAGGTCGCAAATGTGCAGCATTTCAAATAAGGTTTTTAAATACTCCGGGATTGGGTTTTTGTCTGGGTACGGGCCTGGACCGACATAGAAAGGTGACCTGGCTTGATCGAGCACATCGGCCATTTTTATATACAGAAATTCGTCTAAGTGGGTAAACCACAAAGATAATAGCGGTGGGCACCCATACCGATTCTTTAGACCTGTCATTCCGGCAACCATAGACTGAAAATCCTTTCTGGAGCCTTCCTTTTCGGCTAAAACCCGAATCATGCGCACCTTATCAATCAGGTCCCTATTTCTATCATACCCTATTACCACAGAAAAGCCAGCTTTGTCAAATCCAGGGGGTGAAAACGCGCCCACAACATACGTATATTCGTGCTGTGTTTCAACATCCTTGAAATATATCAGCGTCTTATGGTCAGGGAACGATTTTCCAGTAACTTGGCAAATGACCTTTTCGGCGTCGTATTTCTCGGTGTTTGGGACCGTTATTCGTTTAAGCTGGAATGACATTATCTCGCATACCCCCCAAACAACGACTGCATTCCGAACTGCCTGGCCATCGTTTCGTAATTAAAAGCGTGCCTGAAATGATCGTCACCCAACTTTATGTAAACATATCTTTTGTTCCCGGTATCATATTCCTTCCCGTCCGGCCCGACCGCCGTTTCCTCCTCCAGCCGTTTCGCTGTATTGTGCAAATGCTTGGCAAATTCCCTCACGATATCACTTTCCCGGGGGAGAATTATCTTGTCTTCTGTGATTTCCTGGTGGGAAGCGTCCAAACTCTCGGTTCGGTTCGGCTGAACACTCATTTCCTTATCGTTCCAGCGGTATTTCCCCACATTGTGAATATTATATTTGTTTAAATAGACTTTCCCTGGAAATCTGTTGGCAAACTTTCTCGCATTTCTCAGCTCCGGTTCCGAATCCACCACACACCTCGTCACGTAAAAGTTGTTCATCAGTCGGTCGAGTTCCTCCCAGTCTTTATAAATCCCCAGGTGAATAATTCTCCCAACATCAAAATACCTTTTCCCGATTACCACATGCAGGTCTTTCCCCTGATCGACCCCCATGCTACAAGGCCCGTTATCCGCCGCGGTAACTCCCTCAGAACCGCATAACGCCAAAATCTCCTCGACGCTTAACCGATTTTCCGCCTCGACATGCGCCAAACCAACCGTCAAATTATAAAAATCCGAAATGTTCTTTGCAGTCCTGAAATCGTGCATAATATCTTCCGGTTCGACAAATTGACTCCATAATTGAGAATATTGATACCCTCTTTTTTCGGTAACGCTCGGCTTTTTCGCCACCCACTCCCCGATTGCAGGGTTTAGCGCCCTGTCCCTACATGACATGCACAATCTGACCACTTCGCCGTTCAACTCGACCAAACATTCCGGAAATTCGTCAACAAGATTCGTGTATTTTCCGCACTTTTCGCACTTTAATAGGAAAAACCTTTGGTCTGTAGTTTGAAATTCTTTATCGATCCCAAAATCCGGCAACGTCGGGTTGGAAAGTTTGTGCATGAACTTTTGTTCCGAATGCGCCATTCTCATTTTCAGCCAAAACTCAAACTTATCGCTGGCTTCATCGAGTTCGTCAACTATTATAAAGTCTCCAGGAGTGCTTTTCATTCCCACGCGCGATCTCATGCCCCTGAAATAAATAAAGGTGTTCCAAATGTACTTCATGTTCGTCGTTTCGGTGCTGGACTCGTGAACCCAGCTTCCGATAGTGTCGGGATTATCTTGTATCAAAGGCGCCACACGACCCTTTGAAAACTCCGAAACGTCTGTCAGGCTTGGAAAGAAATACAAAATGCTTCTGAAATCCCCCCACCGGCACTTGTAGACTGCTCTCAGGATCGCTTTTGACGTAAGACCCATCTGTGTAGCTTTTAAATCGATTTGATATGGATGATCATCAGCATACGGTGTTACAAGGTATTCGTGCTTTTCGTACAAAAACGGCTTTCCGTCAAGTTTTACACCCTTCACCCATTCCTCGAACGGTGGGGGAGCGTTGTTTCGGCCGGCCTCAAGGATGTTTTTAGCTCCGTACTTTTTAATGAATCGGTTGGCAAACTTATTCTGGGCCTTTTCGTCCATGCCCTCGAAATAGCTTGGATCGAGGCTTTCAATATCTATTTGCTTTGATTTCGAAGCTTTCATCACCTCTTTAGCGCCCCATTATCGAACCCCCGGTGCATTTCTTCGGTGGCAATTAACATCCTCGGATACCATTCGAAATCATGGCCAATGCTGTCGCCTAAATCGCCGTGAATCTCACAAAAGGCAATCTTGGCTGCCTTGTCGTAACAAACAGCATTCTTCACCCCGGATACTCGACACAAAGAACAAATAACGAAACCTCCGGAGCACATTTTCGCAGCTTCATTCAGATTGGCGCCCAACTCAATTATAAACATCCGCACCTCCTTTATGGCCCTTCTTCGCCTTCGTTTTCTTCTTCGTAATCTTCATCGAAACATGGCAAATCGCGTGAGCCTTATGCAATGCGTCCAAACATTCTTTTACGACTTTCGGAACTTCTGGAACATATATCTTGCGAAACAACATCCGTTCATGCAAAATCGACGCCAAAATAGCAGCTTCTCTCATTTCAGACGGCGTAAAATTATAATTGATTATTTGAGCGTGCATCATATCAACTAAAGCTTTGAAGTGATTGTCATTATTATATCGTCTTTCAGGCGTATTGTGAAAATCATTCATCATTATTCCCCTCCGTCCGGATCGGCAAATCGATCATCCTCCCAATTCATCAAATGACCAACCTCATGACCCATCACCCAATGCTCGAAAGTTAAAAGACCGTCAGGACGCGCATATCCGTAAACATAAATATCGCCGCCCCAATAAACATACCCGATCTTGCCTTCAGGGATTTCATCGCTGCCAGGAGGCACTAAATGAATGGTCATCGCCGGTATTTCCACCACGTACTCCCGATTAACAGGAACCAGATTGTTACTGAAACCCGGCCGGCAGCCAGCCATCAATATTAATAATATCGTTATGTATCTCATTTTTGCCTCCGCTCCCAATCCGGCCTCCACATCAAATGCTCAAGCCGCCTGATAATTCGATGGACTTCAGTGATTATTTCACTCTTCATTGACGGTGGCGCATCCATATTAGCAAAACCGGCCAAATTACAAAACAGAATTTCGGCCGCTTCGTGAAATGCGCTCTTGCAAATATCCGCTTTTGCATCATCCCGGCAAGAATCTTTGAAAACCGTATTTAGCCCAATTTCGGCCAAGCGCCCCTCTACATTCGCGGAAAACCAAGCGCGATTTTTGTCATCTTCTTTAAAAACAAACCAAAACTCCCATGACCGTAATCCGATCTTGTCAACCCAATAGTTGAATTCCGTTTTGAACAGCTCAAAATGCTCTCCGGTCAATTTAAAGTCGTTTGATTCTTCTGTCATTTTGGTTCCTCGGGTATCGGATTAAGCACAGCATACAAAGACTCAGGTATACGCCAAAATTCCTTAAAATATGCAATACAATCGGAACAATGGCCATCCTGTAATCGCTCGGCCTCCTCACCGCATGATTTGCAGTGATATTTCAGCTTGATTGCGTTCGTCATCCCACCTTCTCCCTGAAATCGTTCATCGGACTCTTCCTTCGATTCAGTCGCTTCCTTCGCAGCCGCTTCCTTAACTCGTCCAACTTCGCCCAAAACTCTTCACGCTCCAACCTGTCAAGCTCATCCCTCAAATCTTTAAAGTCTTTGTCGTCTTCCATCCCTTCCAGTCCCTTCGGTAATCCCTCAAATCTGTGAAAAACCGCCAGGCCAAATAACACCCCGGCAAAAGCCATAGGAAAAACGGCAGTGCAAACCGCACAAAAAAGTCGCGGGCTTCAACAACGACGGCCACATAAACCAGCCCTAAAGAACTGCACAGCAAAACCGCCGATAAAATACCGAAAACGTAAAGCCTGACCTTCTGCGCCTTTCGTAAATCCTCAAGCCGGTCGTCAATCAATCTGTCCCATTTGTCAGGCATCGCAGTCACAGGCTCACATGGCTGTTCCCGCTTCCATCTTATCTCCTCCATCGTCATCGACATCTAAAGCCTCCTCGGATTTGAAGGGGGAGGCCCACAACTCCTGCGGATAATCCCGCCTCGGCGCATGTGGACAGATCGCTCTCGGGCACCCTGGCTCCCCCTGTTTTTAGATTGGCCGCGTTCTTCTTCAAAACTTCCTCGAAAACTCTCCGCCCTCAAAATCATCAGACTCAACAACCGCCTTCTTCTCTGCAGGACACCCTGTAAAAGTGTGTTTAGCAACCATTTCACTGGAAATCACCTTGACCCCATGATTAATAGCAAATAATACCCGGTCAATCTTCTTCTCTATCCGTTCCAACCTGTCATCTGCCCCTAAACCCGCCTCTAAAAGCCGATCCCTCTCTGTCCTCTCCATCTCCTCCATATCATTCACCCTTCTTCTTCGGTATCGCATTGAATACAGGATTAGACCTCAACCCCTCTACAACCGCCTTCTTCTCCGCCACACTCAAAGTCTCTCCCGATGACGCCTTGGAAACCTTCTTCGCCGGCTTGTCGACAGGCTCTTTAGTCGCCTCTATCAAATGCTCAACCTCCGGCGCAGTGCTCTTTCCCGAATCCCTCCCCATTAATACCTCGTCAATCTTCCCGGAATCCACCAGACTCATCAAATAATCCCCAGCCGACACCTTAAGTATCAACGCCTCCATTCGGACCCGAAACCATTTTCCCTCATCTACGTAAATTGATACCTTCTTCTTTGTCGCCTTTGTCATAATGTGCCCCTTTATGGCTTGTACTACTTGCAATCCCTAAAACCTATGGGATTTGTGTATTCTGTATGCTAAGTAGTATAAGTCATAATGTGGGGCTTGTCAACCCCTCCCTAAAAAAATCCCGCAGAAAATAAAGTCGATACGTGCAGGGGGATGGTCCCTCTCTAAGTACCCCCTCATATATATATACCCCTATCATGAGGGGGGTCAACGTCGGTCCCCCTACCCCATACCGGGATCTGAGTATTGGGATCTGAATACCAGGTAGCGGGTATGAGTGCCCCATGGGGAGGGGATGAAAGTTGTCTTTACAACCGGCCGTACAACGTCCTAGAAAGTGTTTTATGTAAACTTTTGCGTCTCTTAACTTACCGATATCACTACGTTTGTTTTTTTGGCCTATATTGCCAAATCCGTCCTGCGCTACTCATGGGTCTTCGGATATTACTTTTTGTGTTTCGCCCTGGTGGGTAATGGGCTTTTGACCTGTAATCTTCGCTAAAATCATGACCTGGATACCCTCGGGGAGGCAGGCCAATAGCTGAGCGACGCCTTCTGAAATTCCCGCTTCTTGCCTGCCCCAACCGAAATTGTTAATTAAATCAAACTCATAGCCGCGTGTGTTTTTGGCCATGAGCATGTCAGCATTGCGGGATCGTTCGATGAAAAGAGTCGCGCGGAGAATCGTGCGCCTGAATGCGGGTTTGCCCACCAAATACTTTCTGAGCCCATGTCTGGTACAGAATCCGAGGTAGTGATTAATGCCTGGGATGGTATATGCTTCGGTTTGGATTTCTTCGTCCCATGTTGTGAGGTTATCGCCTTTCCCCTTGGTTTTGGTTACTGTTTGCCAGCAGGACTTAAAGTAGGCGTCTATTTGGACCTTCATTTGTTCGGGTGTTTCGTAGAAGGGTTTGGGAGGCATTACGGGCCTCGTGTGTCAATGATTTCGCCACAATGGAGGTTGCGGGCTGGGCGTTTGTTTTCGAATATTCCTGCGTCGGGGTTATGGAGGACATACAGATAGAGCCCTTGGCAGTTTGGGCATTCGGTGGGTCCTGGGAGATTGGTAATATAGATGAGGCCGCAGCCTTGGCATTGGTATTTATAGTCTGTCATTATGGCCCCCGGACGTCGATGATTTCACCTGTGCTGAGATAATAGCGGTAGAGCAAGCCGCCCGGCTGTGGGTTTCCCATGATGATTTTATGGCTGGGGTCCTGATAGCACTGGTGAATGGGCCAGAATTCGTCAGGTTGTTTACTGTGCTGATCGGTGAT
>SDBU01007562.1_pt1 | contig 12498 bp, 10 predicted proteins | sample 2277071 | NCBI WGS metagenome assembly SDBU01 (sample SAMN10397929, study PRJNA504765) | marine sediment metagenome | isolation source: marine sediment core GS08_GC12, 126 cmbsf | place: Arctic Ocean: Gakkel Ridge, Loki's castle | collected 2008
CATGAACGGTACCCTGACGATAAAAAATACTTAGAGGCTCTTTTATTGGAATACAGCAGGGATAATGATGATGCAAATGTTCTTTCAATGGCGGATAAGCTTTTAGTGCTTGAACCGGAAAATATTTTAGCATTGGATAAAAAAGCAGATTCCTATGCAAATCTTCAGAGATGGAAAGATAGAATTAATATATTAAAACGCAAGATAGAAATAATAGGTGATAATGCTGAAGTTTTAACAGACATAGCTGAAGCATATAATTATTTAAAGAATTACAGCACAGCAAGAACCTATGCAAATAGAGCGATTAGATTGGATAAAAATTATGGTATGGCTTATATTAGAATAGGTGAGGCTTATGAATTTTGTGTAGAGGATGTGGTTTCAAAAAAGGGTGGTTTTAGCAAAATAACATACGACGATAAACTAATTTATGAGATTGTTTACAAACAATACCAAAAAGCTCTTAAATATCCTGATGCAGCGAGGATAGCCAACAGGAAGATAAATGCTTTAGAGAGTCTTGTCCCTTCAAAAGAAGATAAATTTATGAATCCGGACAAGAAAAAAGCAACCAATTCAGCATATCGATGGATATATTAAAACTATAATATAATTTAATTATTTATAAAAACAGGAGGTATATTAAAAATGTCGTGCCAAAAAATGAAGAATACCTTTTCTTACAAATTATTTCTTTTATTTGGGACTGTGTTGCTCATTTTGATGATATACTTCGGCTGCGGATCTACTACTAAAGAAGTGGCGAAAAATGATAAAGAAGCTGTTTTAAGTCAAGCGGAACAAGATGCTAAAAGAAAACATCAGGTAGATTTAGATTTTAATATTGCATTTTACGAATATTACTCTCATAAACGTTACAGGGAAGCAATTCCATTTTATTTAAAAGCGATAGAAAATGACAAGGAAGTGAGATTCCCGGGAATGTATCAACAACTTGGTCAATGTTATATTGAAATTGAAGAGTCCGATAGTGCTCAAATTGCTTATGAAATGGGAGTAGAGAAGACACCTGATAATATTTATATTCATGAAAAATTAGAATGGATTTATGAATCTAAGATGGAAATTGATAAGGCTATAAAAGAATGTGAAAAAATTATTGAACTTGGCGGAGATAAGGAGGTTTACTTAATAAAATTAAAAAGCCTTTATGTTAGAAACGACCAGATTGATGAAGCTATTGATGTTTATAACAAGTTAATAGAATTGCATCCTGAAGACAAAGACCTGCAGGACCAGAAAACGAATTTGATTAAACTGAGCGGCGGTTCAGTTATAGACGAATATAAAAAAATGCATGAACAGTATCCCAATGATAAAAAATACATTGAAGCACTCCTTGCGGAGTACAGCAGAAATGATGATGATATGAATGCTATTTCGATGGCAGATAAGCTGTTAGCTCTCGAACCGAAAAATATTTTAGCATTAGATAAAAAAGCAGATGCTTATGCAAATCTTCAAAAATGGAGAGACAGAATTAACATATTGAAACGTAAGATGGAGATAACTGGAGAAAATAGTGAAGTTTTATCAGATATAGCTGAATGTTGCAATTTGTTAAAAAGTTATAGTTCGGCAAGGAGTTTTGCTAATAGGGCAATTAAAAAAGACAGCAATTATGGTATGGCATATATCAGGATAGGTGAAGCTTATGAATATTGTGTTGAAGATGTAGTTTCGAAAAAAGGTGGTTTTGCTAAGATGACATTTGATGATAAATTGATTTACGAACTTGCATACAGACAGTATCAGAGAGCATCAAAATATCCTGATGCTTCAGGCGTAGCCGGCAGAAGGATGAATGCAATAAGAAGCCTTCTGCCCACAAAAGAAGATAAATTTATGAGCCCGGATAAGAAGAAGGCTTCTAATAAAGCGTATCAGTGGATTTACTGAAGAAATATTTAACCGCAGAGACGTAGAGAGGTACAGAAATGTAAAGAGAAGTGAATTTTTATTTTTAATATTCTCTGCGTCTCTGCGGTTAATAAAAATTAAGATAAAGATGAAAATCTCAGTAGGTAATGACCATAGAGGGTATCAGCTAAAAAAAGAAATACTGAAGTATTTTGAGAAAATGAATATAGAATATAAAGATTTTGGTGCAGATTCAGAAGATTCTTCAGATTATCCTGATTATGGTTATAAGGTAGCGAAATCTGTGTCAGATGGTGATTCGGAATTTGGAATATTAGTTTGTGGAACTGGAATTGGAATGTCTATAGTCGCTAATAAAGTTAAAGGAATTAGAGCCGGGATGTGCTGTACTAAAAAACACAGTAAATTAGCCAAATCCCATAATAATGCTAATATTATTGTTTTGGAAGAGAATACCTCTCCTGAAACAGCCTTTGAAATAATTGATATTTGGCTAAATACTAAATTTGAATCTGGTGGTAGGCATGAAAAAAGAGTTAAAAAAATTCACGATTTAACAGGATTGTAAAAATGAACAGTACCTTAAAAAATTCCGACCCGGACATTTACAATGCGATTATGGAGGAAAGAGAAAGGCAGAATAATAAACTTGAATTAATTGCATCTGAGAACTTCGTAAGCAGGGCTGTTCTTGAAGCTGCAGGTTCAATTATGACAAATAAATATGCCGAGGGCTATCCGGGTAAGAGATATTATGGTGGATGTGAGTTTGTGGATATTGCCGAAGAACTTGCCAGAGAAAGAGCAAAAAAACTCTTTAAATGCGGCCACGCAAATGTTCAGCCTCATTCGGGTTCACAAGCAAATATGGCTGCCTACTTTTCATTGATTAAACCGGGTGATAAAATTCTCGGTATGAATTTAGCACATGGCGGGCATCTTACTCATGGAAGTCCGGTTAATTTTTCCGGCAGACTTTTTGATGTGAGTTTCTACGGAGTAAGGAAAGATGATGGTCTTGTAGATTATGACGAGTTACAAAAAATTGCAGAAGATATAAAACCAAAAATAATAATTGCCGGATTTAGTGCTTATCCGAGGAAACTGGATTTCAAGAGATTTTCCTATATTGCCAAATCGGTAGATGCATATCTTGTTACCGATATTGCACATGTTGCCGGACTGATTGCGACTGAACTATATCCGGATCCGATTCCTCACAGTGATGTTGTTACTACAACAACTCATAAGACCCTCAGAGGGCCTAGAGGAGGAATGATACTGCTCAGTGAAGAAGCCGCATCGATGAAAATAGTTGATACCCGGACAGATAAATTAAGACCGTTGAAAAGAATTATTGATAGTTTGGTATTCCCTGGAATGCAGGGAGGTCCTTTAATGCATATTATAGCTGCAAAAGCCGTCGCATTCGGTGAAGATTTAAAACCGGAATTTAAAACTTATTGTGAGCAGATAATTAAAAATGCAAAAGTTCTTGCCGATACTTTGATTGAATTAGAATATAACCTTGTATCTGGTGGAACTGATAATCATCTTCTTTTGGTTGACCTTTCCAATAAAAATATTACAGGAATCGATGCAGAAAATTCACTTGAAAAAGCAGGCATTACAGTAAACAAAAATATGGTTCCTTTTGACACACAACCGCCGATGGTAACAAGCGGGATTAGAATAGGAACACCGGCATTGACCACAAGAGGATTTAAAGAAGATGAAATGAAGCAAATCGCAGTATTTATTCATCTAGTTTTATCTAACTACGAAAATGAAGTTGTGCTTAGTGAAGTTAGAGAAAAAGTTAAAGAGCTTTCCGCAAGTTTTACGATTTATGATTTTATTTGATTATTTATATTTTTAAGGAGTTGAAAAAAATATGAAGTGTCCGTTTTGTGGTCATCTCGATGATAAAGTGATAGATTCAAGGCACTCAAAATCCGGAATATTTATTAGAAGAAGACGGGAATGTACAAATTGCGTTAAAAGATTTACTACTTATGAATATATTGAAGAAGCGTCTTTTATGGTGATAAAAATTGATGGAAGAAGAGAGCATTTCGATAGAAAGAAATTAACCAGAGGAATCCAAATAGCATGTACTAAAAGACCGATTTCTACAGAAAAAATTGATAAAATTGTTAATCATATCGAAGAAAAGATTTATAAAAATTATACAAGAGAAGTGAAATCGGAAATTATAGGTAAATATGTAATGGAAGAACTGAAAAAGTTAGACGAAGTTGCCTATGTTAGATTTGCATCTGTTTATCTGAAGTTTCAAGATAAAAATGAATTTTTAAAAGAAGTTGATGAACTTACAAGTTAAATATAAAATTATAAAAAAATTTAATTATTTTTATAATAGGGAAACGAATTGATGTTTCCCTTTTTTACATATAAACCGGTAAAATTGGAACAGATTGCTTCGTCTCCCACCAGAGCGGTATCCTCGTCACAAAGTGATCCTTTTAGGACAATGACACATTACTCATGTCATTGCGAGGAGCGAAGCGACGAAGCAATCTCAACGTTAATGCCAACTTATTTAAGACATTATATATAGTTCTATTTACATAAAATTTGCATTATAATGAAAACATATATTTTAAAATTTTTGTTTTATATTTTATTTATAACCCTGCTTAGCGGGCTGTTTTACATAGTTTTTATATTTGTGGACTTATTCTTTAATGAATGGGAAGTAAAATCTCAAATTATATATTTCGTTTTATGCTCATTATTTATAGTTCTGTTTCTTAAACCTATGATAACATCTTATGAAATTTATACAAACAAAATACTTTTTCCTGAGCAGAAAAATTTTGAAGGTGAAATTGATGAATTATGTGATAAAATGATTAACTCTTTGAAGTTTGATGAAATATTTAATCATTTTTTACAAGGTTTATCAAAAATTATTAATAATAAAAATATTTTTATATATTATTATTACCTTGATTATGTATATGAATCGAAAGGAGTAGAAAGGCTATATGACGAAATAACCGAGCTGCTTCAAAACAAAAATGATAATTTATTAGCAGTGTTGGAGAAACAGGAATCTTCTCAAATTTTAGATATTTCTGATGATATTAAAGTAAAATCGCTGCTTCGGGATAAACTTTTAAATTGTAAATTTAGAACCTTAGTTACTTTTGGAAAGTCTAAACAAAATCTTGGATGGTTTGCACTCGGGGAACTAAAAAGAAAAAAAATAAATGCAAAAAATATTAAAGCTCTACTCATTAAAATAGCTGATAAATTAGCACAGGCTATTGAACATGCAAATCTTTATCAGGATGCAAAACGGGAATCAGTGGAAAAAGGAATTCTGATAGAAATGGGTAAGAAGATAAGTAATCTTAAAGATCTTTCGAGTATATTAGATTTAATTATGAATTCACTTGTAGAAATTGTGCACTATGATGCAGCAGGAATTTTCTTAATCGATATAGAAAATCCGGAGCGTTTAAAATATAAAGTATTAAATGGATATAACGAAAAGGATTTTGAAGGAGTTTCATTAAAAATTGGAAAGGGATTGATCGGATGGTCGGTAAAACATAGAAAAGGATTAATTGTCCATGACGTGTCAAAAGATTCAAGATATATTAATGTCAGGAAAGAAACAAATTCGCAAATGGTAATTCCGATAAAAAGCAGCGGAAAGGTTATTGGAGCATTTTGCCTTGAAAGTGATAAACTTAACTTTTTTAATGGACATCATTATGAGCTTGTAAAGACATTTGCCAGTCAGTCAGCCGTTGTTATTGAAAATGCAAGATTGTATTTTGAAATTAAGAAAAAAAAGGAATTAGCACAGGAATTGAAAGTAGCAAGTACAGTCCAGATGGCTCTTTTTCCACAAAAAATTCCGAAAATACCCGGTTTTGATATTTCTACATATAGTCGCTATTATATGGAGTTAGGTGGCGATTTTTATGATTTGAAAAGGTTTGATAAAACTAAATTGGGAGTTTCAATTGGAGATGCTTCCGGTAAAGGAATCTCCGGTGCTATTTTAATATCGATGTTATATGTTATCTTCAGGATGAAAAGGAGAAAATACCTCGAAGTAAATGAGATTGTTGAAAGTTTAAATAATTCTATTGCCGGTTTTACGCAGCCGGAAAAATATGTTACATTTTTCCATGGAATTCTTGATATGCAAACAGGAATATTCTCCTATACGAATGCGGGGCACAACCAGCCATATCTGATTAAGAGTTCCGGAAAATATGAAGTTCTGGATATCGGAGGTACTGTTCTGGGATTTTTTAAAGGGATTAAATATAAAAAGGGCGAAGTAAAAATTGAAAAAGATGATACAATCGTTTTATATACTGACGGTATAACTGAATGTAAAAATAGAAGGGATAAGGAATTTGGAGAAAATAGATTCTTGGAGATTTTAATAAACAATCGTTCGTTAATCCCGGACAAATTAAAGAAAAAAATTATTGATTCACTCAATGTATTTACAGAAGGAATTGATTTCAGCGATGATATATCATTGGTTATAATTAAAAAGATTCAATAGGGTAGTTTTTATGAATAATATTGTTAATCTCGAAATAAATAAATTCTCGCTTCAAAATGGACTTAAAGTTATAACTTTAGAAGACCATTTTATTCCAATAGTCAGTTACTTTACTTTTTTTAAAGTCGGATCGAGGAATGAAATTCCCGGAATCACAGGTATTTCTCATCTATTTGAACATATGATGTTCAAGGGATCAAAAAAGTTCAAAAATATTTCATTTGATAAAATTCTTGAGCCTGTGGGTGGATATTCCAATGCATACACTTCAAGAGATATGACAGTTTATTATGAAAAATTTCCTCCCGATGTATTGAAACTGGTTATTGAACTTGATTCCGACAGGATGGGAAGTCTAAATCTTATTCCTAAGGAACTTGATTCTGAAAGAGAAGTAGTTAAAGAAGAAAGAAGATACCGTGTCGAAAATTCCATTATTGGTAAAATGGATGAAGAGCTATATTTAGCAGCTTATTCTGCTCATTCTTATAGATTTCCGATAATAGGATGGATTGATGATTTAAATAATATTAATATAAATGATTGTAACGATTATCTTAGAAAGTATTATAATCCGAAAAACTCAATTATTGTAATCATAGGTGACTTTAATACCGATGATGCTTTAAAACTTATTGAAAATAATTATGGGAAGATTCAGACTTATACATCGATAGAACATTTTGTAACAAAAGAACCAAAACAGACGGGTGAAAAAAGGATAGAATGCCATAAAACTGCTCAAGTCTATTCGTTTATGGCATGTTATCATGTTCCAGATGTAAATAATTCAGATATTTATGCGTTAGAAATACTTCAGACTGTTTTAACCGACGGTGAGGGTTCAATACTTCAAAAAAAACTTGTTTATCTGGATGAAATTGCATTAACTGTTTATTCTGATTTTACCTGGAGAATTGATCCCGGTATCTTCATTATATATGTTCAAATGAAACCTGGTTATAATTCTTCAGATGGTGAAAAAATAGTATATGAAGAAATCGAAAAAATAAAGGATGGTAATATTTCTGAGAAGGAAATCATTAAAGCAAAAAATAAGATTGAAAGTGATTTTATTAGAAGTATTAAAACTACTTCGGGATTAGGAGAAAAAATAGGCATATTTGAAACATTGCTTGGTGATTATAGCCATATTTTTAGTGTTTTGACTAAGTTCGAAAATATTCAAAAGGATGATTTAATTGAAGCTGCAAAAAAATATTTCATTAAAGATAACAGGACTGTTGTTACGTTAATTCCAAAATCGGAATAATTTACTTTGAGTTTTAAATTGAAGACAATTGAGTTAATACAGCATTTTCCAAAAGTATGGACAAAAAATACAAAACTAACCTGAATAAAAACCTTGGAGTTGAAAATAATTGAAAGAGATTAAATTACCTGAATATAAAAAAATAAAATTAGAGAATGGATTGACTGTTTTTTTGGTGAAATATTCCAGGCTTCCACTGGTAAATTTTAGATTCTTTATTAAAAAAGGTTCGATTTATGATTTACCACAAAAAGAAGGACTTGCAAGAATTACAGCTTCTTTACTCAAAAAAGGAACTTCAAGATATAATGCAATTGAAATATTAGATGAAATAGACCTTCTTGGCGGTGAAATTGCATGCTCTGCTGATCTTGACTATTCGATTATGGTTGGTGATTTTTTAACGAAAAATTGGGAAAAAGGTTTTGATTTATTTTTTGATATTATACTCAATCCGGTTTTTAATGAAAAAGAAGTTGAGAAACAGAAGAAAAAGGTTATTGCTCAAATAATTGCTCAAAGAGATTATCCTAGTGTCATTGCAAACCTTCATTTTTCAAAGTTTCTTTTTGGTAAATATCCTTATGGGAATCCCATTTTAGGTACCGGTTCTTCAATTAATAATATTAATAGAAATGATATTGTTAGTTTTTATAACAAACATTATACTCCGGAAAATTCAATACTTGTAATTTCCGGAGAGTTTGATGAAGAAAAAGTCATAAGTAAATTAAATTCAACAATATCAAAATGGTATTCAAAACCTTCGGAGGATCAACCGATTATGGAGTTGCCTGCTGTTGAAGGGATTAACATATTAATAGTTGATAAACCTGATGTAAATCAAACTCAATTAAGACTCGGCTCAATTGGAATAAACAAGAATAATGATGACTACTTCGCCGTCAATGTTTTGAGTAATGTCTTGGGAGGTGGTTTTAACTCCCGGTTAAATAATGAAGTAAGGGTGAAAAGAGGATTGACTTATGGCATATACAGCAGATTTAATCCCAAGCTTTATCCGGGAGAGTTTGTAATTACAACCTTTACAAAAAATAAATCAACCCTTGAGGCAATAGAAATTATTATTAAAGAAATAAAAAAAATAAAATCCGAACCTATATCTAAAAAAGAATTGGACGGGTCCCAAAAATATATTTCAGGATTATACCCGCTCAGTATCGAAACTCCGGAATTAATATCCAAACAATTGACAGACATCGAGTTTTATGGTTTAGATAAAAAATATGTTGAGAACTATAGGGAAAATATTATGAATGTTAATGCCGATAACGTAAATATATCGGCACAAAAATATTTGAAAACCGATAATTTGGTAATTGTAGCTGTTAGTAATATGAAAGAAGTTAAAAATGATTTAGAAAAATTAGGGAAAGTTGTCTGCAAAAATTATAAAGATGAATTATTTTGAAGTACGAAAAACGAACGACGAAGTACGAAATGAAAAAAAGATTGACCTCAAAGACGCAGATATAAAATTTTTTATAGGAAAAAGAAGAAAAGATTAACCGCTAAAAGTTTATAAATGACGAATTGCTGAGCAAATAACTAAAAGCTAATAGCTAATTTATTTAGTTCGTACTTCATACTTATAAAAAGAATATGGATAATACAGATAAAAAACTTGTGCTGTTTGACATAGACGGTACTTTAATTTATCCCGGAAAAGGAGCAAGAATAGCACTTAAAAAAAGTATATATAAGAACTTTGGTATAAATGTTAAAGTTACTTATAATAATACTGCCGGTAAAACTGATAGATGGATTGTGCAGGATGTTTTAAAGGAAGCAGGAATCGAACAAAACCTTATTAAAAATAAGATGAGCGACATATCTGCTGATTATCTGATTTTTATTAAAGAAGAATATAATAAAAATAATGATGCCAAAGTCTTTCCGGGAGTTAAAGAAATTTTAGAAGAACTTAACAGGATGGAAAATATCTATCTTGGATTAATAACAGGAAATATTGAACAGGGTGCAAGAATAAAGCTATCTCCTTTTGACATTAATAAATATTTTCCATTCGGAGCATTCGGAAGTGATGCTATATACCGTGAGGAACTTGTAGATATTGCAGTAGAAAGAGCGGAACAGTTGTATAATAATTCCTTTTTTGGGAAAAATATTGTAATTATTGGAGATACAGTCAACGACGTATTATGTGGAAGGAAAGTTGGTGCCAAATCGATTGCAATAGTTAATCATTCCGAGTTTATTGAAGATATAAAAAAAGCAAATCCCGATTTTCTTTTTACCGGATTTAAAAATGTAAACAAAGTTATTGAGGCTATTTTATTATGAATAATCTGAATATTTTAAATTCTGCGGTTTTAAAAATATTTGTTTTATTTAGCACTCTTTTATTTATTTTTCCGATAAACAAGAGTTCATCGCAGGATTATGTATGGCCCACAGATGCAAGTAAGTATCTTACTTCAAATTTTTGTGAATATAGAGATAATCATTTCCATTCAGGAATTGATATAAAAACCTGGGGGAAAAATGGATATAGTGTATTTTCAATAGATGATGGCTCACTTGTTAGATTAAAGGTTTCTCCGTATGGTTATGGAAAGGTATTATATATTCGTCATTATGACGGCAGATATTCTGTTTATGGTCATTTATTGAAATTTTCGAGCGAGATTCAAGAAATAATAAAAAAAGAACAGAAAAGGCAAAACAAATTTAGCATTGAAATGTTTTTCAAAGAGGGTCAGATCCCAATTAAAAAAGGGGAGTTAATTGCATATACCGGCAGAAGTGGAACCGTATCTCCACATCTGCACTTTGAAATCAGGGATACACATAACAGTCCCATAAATCCAAATATATACGGATTAAAAATTGATGACAAGTTCTCTCCTGTTGTAAAATCAATTTCATTTTCACCACTCGACTATAATTCAATTGTTAATAACGATTATAAAGCACTAATTTTAAAAACAAATAATATATCAAATGGCAAATTCATAATTCCGGAAACTGTTGAATTATGGGGAAATATTGGAGTAGGCATTTCTGCTTATGATAAGGATGGATATGTCAGTAATATATATGACCCTTATTTTATTGAATTTTTTATTGACGGAAAAAATGTTTTTAAAGTAAAATATGATAAATTTTCATTCAGCGAAACAAGAGGAATATATCTTGATAGAGATTTTCGTCTAATAAAAAGAGGATTTGGCAGGTTCAATAAATTATACAGAGATGTTGGGAATACGTTAAATTTTTATGGCAATTATAAAACCTTAGATGGTGTTATTCGTGCAAGACTATCCGAAGAAAAAGGTGTCGGAGAAGGTAATCATACATTTAGAATAATTCTTGGAGATGCATCGGGAAATAGTTCTATTTGTTCCGGCAGCTTTAATGTGAAAAAACCAGAAAAAATAGAACTTGTTGAAAACAATAATGATAACTATTTTACTTCAAGTGATAATTTAAGTTCAGAACAGATTTTATTCATGAACTATGATTTGTATGATAATTATTTAAGATTGGAAATAAAATCATCAGAAAATTTAATATCTTCCCCTGATATTGACGTTTATAATAATGGCAAATTTGAAGTCAATCTCAAAACGAGGCACCTTAAAAATAATATCTATGTCTGTACATATCCATTAATTGGTGAGAGTACAAAATATCTTCGATTTCTAATTAAAGGTAAATCGGCACAAGGAACTACTGCTTTAGAAGAATATTCTCTTATACTATTTCCTGTTGCAAAAAGTGGAGGCACGTTTATTTCGGAAGATAGGAATTGCGTTTTAGAATTTCCTGAAGGGACAATATATAATAATTTCTGGGGTAGAATAGTTGAATCTAATATTGAAAATTCTGAAAATATAAGCAAAATATATTCTATAGAGCCTTTTGACATACCTCTAAAAGGAAGGGCAATATTATCCATTAATTATCCTGAAGATATTTCAAATTCTGAAAAAATAGGAATATATGGTTATTCAGGAAATTCCTGGAGCTACTCATATAGTAAATTAAATGAATCACTTTCATTAGTAGAAAGTAATATAAATGTAATGAAAGAATTTACACTGCTGAGAGATACAAATCCACCTGCAATTTATAAAATCATTCCTGGAAATGGGATTAAATTAAGAAACAGAAAGCCAAAAATTACAGTATATTTTGAGGATAAACTTTCTGGAATAGGAGGTGAAGATTATATCACCTTAAAAATTGACGGGAAAAGTGTAATTTTTGAATATGACCCATTTTTAAATAATATAATATATATTCCGGATGAACCGTTGTCTTATGGATTACATAGAATAGAATTCGAAGTAAAAGATTATATGAATAATATTGCTTCTAAGGTATCATCATTTATGATAATTAAGTAAATTAATACATCAAATATATTTAAGAAAAATTTATTATTTGATTTTTAATTATCAGTTTATTATATTAAAGGTATACTGCGGGGTGGAGCAGTCTGGTAGCTCGTTGGGCTCATAACCCAAAGGCCGTTGGTTCAAATCCAACCCCCGCTACTAATAAAAAAAAGACTTAAAAATTAATTTTTAAGTCTTTTTTTTATTTATATTTAGATGAGATCACCAGGTTAGTCGAAATAAATTGTATTTTTTATATAATTTGTTTCTATCAACAGTAATTAGGGTCTACTGAAAAAAGAATTTAACCAATTTCAATCAAAGATTTGAAATAAGCGAAATCAAGCATAAATAAATCTATTCAATTATTTAGTTTG
>SDBU01007563.1_pt1 | contig 12495 bp, 7 predicted proteins | sample 2277071 | NCBI WGS metagenome assembly SDBU01 (sample SAMN10397929, study PRJNA504765) | marine sediment metagenome | isolation source: marine sediment core GS08_GC12, 126 cmbsf | place: Arctic Ocean: Gakkel Ridge, Loki's castle | collected 2008
TAGAACCTGTTGAGTCAACATGATCAGACAACCGCTGGCTCTCCTTTCATTTATGTTTCTGGTAATAGCGTTTGCCCGGCTGCTGGAGAATAAATTCGATTGGATTAAAAAGATCGGCTCGTTAGTGATAATGACCTTACTGGGTATGCCGCTGGCTGCAGAGGGCTTTGATCTTACCCCTCGACGAACGAAGGAGATTGCCGAATGAAAGAAAATAATTCTATGGCAAGGGCCATAGCGGGTCGAGTTGCACACCTAGTCGATGCAGCAGAGTCAGGACATCCCGGCAGTAACCAGGTTAGAATTCCCCCTTTCATCCTCACAGCCATAGAAAAATCGCTCCTATCCGGAGAAACGCACTACACACCGCGGCCAGGAATGCCCGAACTTCGTAAAAGGATTGCGAAGGAAATAAGCCTTTTAGGTGGTCCCCGGTACGATTCGGTTGACAACGCTTTGATTACGAACGGAGATAGCGAATCTCTGTTTGTAACTCTCCTCGGCCTCAGGTTGCGTCAGGGAGAGGTGGTGGTTGCGGCTGATCAAATTCGGCATCAACAGCTATTCGGTATTTTCGATCTGAGACCACACAAAGCTTCGAAACAATTGGTTCCAACGCAAGACGTCCGGTTCGTCTATCGTGAGAAGGAATCCAGCCTCGCAACCCAGGAGGCAGTGGTTCAACTTGCTGTGAACCAGAACCTGCCGGATTTTCTCAGCCTGGGCGACGCCCTCGCATCTAGCCACAGCCTAAAGATTCCCCCAACCTCAACCCAGCACACGCTCATATCAGGAACCCTTAATGCCCTTCCAGGAATATCGGCTTTCCGAGTGGGCTATCTGCTGGGTCCCGAAGCCCTAATACGCCGGATCCGTGTGTGGAAACAGGCAATTTCCATCTGCAGTGCCGCGCCGTCCCAACGGGCCGCCCTGACAGCACTTACCTATTGGCAGGAGAAAGTATGATGAAAAATCAATCCAGCACGCCAGGCGAAAAAGCAACCCAGTCGCGTTACAACCTGATGCAGATTGCGGCTACTCTGGAGGATGTCGTCTCATTTGGAGGGGGAGACCCAGACATGGCAACACCTCCCCACATCATCCGGGGCGCGTTTCGTGAGATGGCAAGAGGTGAATTAGCTTCTCCCACTCGTGGCCTTCTCCGCCTTCGCGCGGCCATAGCTGAGAAATACCAAAATGAGAAACAGGTATGTATCGATCCGGACTGTGAGATACTGATAACCAATGGCGCTCAGGAAGCTCTCTTTCTAAGCATGATGGTGCTGATCAATCCCGGGGAACGTGTAATAGTGCCGGATCCTCGATATTCTTCCTACGATCAGGCCATCGAGACAGCAGGTGGTGAGATCGTTATAGTGCCGACCGGAAAGAACCGGAAGTTTGAGCTCGATGCAGACGATCTTAGCGCTAATTGCCGCGGAGGCAAGGTTCTTATCCTTATCAATCCCGGCAACCCCACCGGAGCCATGATCCCGGGAGAGGAGGTTAGAAGGATAGCGGAGGTCGCCCGGGCATCTAATTTGATTGTCATTTCCGATGAGATCTACGAAGGGCTGGTATTTGATAATGTTCCATTTCTATCGATGATTCAATGCGAAGGCATGGGTGAGCGCACCATTACCTTGTCGAGTTTTTCCAAAACCTATGCCATGACCGGATTCCGGGCGGGCTATTTGGCAGGCCCCGAAGCCTTCATCGAAGCTGCCGCACGGCTTAAGCAGATAACCTCTGGTCCTTGTCCTGTGTTTTCACAATACGCAGGTCTTGCCGCACTAAAGGAGCCGCAGGACTCGGCAGAGGAAATCCTCCGAATTTTCTCAGGGCGCAGAAAAGTGATGATGGAGGGATTGGACTCCCTCGGTATTCCCTATGGTAATCCTGGCGGCGCCTTTTACATATGGGCTGATATCTCACGCTTCGGCCTGTCCGCAGATGACTTTTGTCATCGCCTGCTTATAGATGAGCGTGTGCTTACTTTTCCCGGGACGGCCTTCGGTCAAAAATGGCGCGATTATATACGAATCTCGATGCTGCAGAGTGAGGCCCGACTTGCCGAGGGTCTTAAGCGAATACGCAATTTTTCTGAATCCTTTAAAGTCGTTTCTGCTTGAGATTAATTGTCATGAACAAAAGCTTCGAAGGACAGGTGATTCCATCATCACGTTGACTGGGAGGCTGTCCATCTTGACCATTGCCTCCAGGGAGTTAATCCAGGCTACCAAAGTCCCCTTCGGTGAGCTGGCCCCCCGGCCAATGAGCACCTTGCCCTACTCTTAGAGGTCCACCGGTGGGATCCAAAGGCCTGACTTAGGCGAACCAACAACCCGCCCATTCTCAGCAATCAACTGCCCACGAAGGTAAGTTTTTTCTATGGCTCCCTGGACCGTCCTGCCGTGGAAGATCCGCGCCGCGTCTTGGCCCTTTGTATACATCTTCTCAATGTCGAAGGTTACAGTCCTGTCCATATCCACGATGTTGAAATCAGCATCTGCCCCGGGCATAAGCGCGCCCTTGCGCGGATAGAGGCCGAAGAGACGGGCCGGCTTCTCAGCGGTCATGCTAGCCAGGAGTTCCAGTGACATCCTGCCCTTGTTCACCTGGTCGAACAGGGCAGGCAGAGTGGTTTCAAATGCTGGCAGACCACCGCCAGAGGCGAATATGTCGTGCTTCCCCTTCTCTTTCTCCCCAGATAGCCCCGGGGCATGGTCAGTGGCAATGATATCCACAAATCCTTCATTGACCAATTCCCACAAAGCCTCGACTGACTCTGGAGAACGTAGCGGTGGAGCGACCTGTGCGTAAGGTCCCCACTCCGCTGTCTCCTCATCGCTAAACAGCAGGTAATGAGGGCAGGTTTCGACTGATACGTCGGCGCCCCATTCTTTCCACTGCCTGGCTAGCTCGATGGCTCTCGGGCTGCTCATGTGTACCAGGTGGAGGGGAGCCTCCGTCAGCAGCGCTACCTCAAGCAAGGTAAGAGTGGGGATAATCTCCGTAGACTCGGGTCTGCTTGCATGGAAGTCCCGGAACCCAGTCTTACCTGCATTTCGCAGTTCCTGAGTTAGCACCTTGATCAGGTTGGCATCTTCGGCATGAAAACCCACCCGCCGTCCAGCGCGAGCAACCTCCTTCAGGGTTACGTATACATCCCCCGCATCCTGGCAAATCAGGCCTTTGCGGTTTGGGGTGTAGGCGCGGATGTAACTCTTGTAGCCGACGGCCCCGGCCTGCGCCTGAGACACAATATTCTCAGTCAACTCGGCCCCGGCACCGCCCAGCAGGGCAAAGTCCACAAAGGCCTTGCCGCTGAAGAGGTCGCGCCTGGACTCCAGGCTCTCGACTGAATTGACCGGGGGGATCGAGTTGGGCATCAGCATGATCGTCGTGACACCGCCGGCCGCCGCAGACTGGGTACCTGTACCGATCTCCTCTTTCTCACTCTTCCCTGGTTCCCCGATGTGAACGTGAGCATCAACCATACCGGGTACAACGTATTTGCCCGTGGCATCAACCACCTGCTGGGCCTGAGCTCCAGTCTCGGTTCCGACCTCAACCCCGGCTTGAATTCCGGCTACAATGCCGTCAATATCTGTGCCTCCTGCTACCATCGCAACTATCTTACCATCCTTAATCAGCAGGGTGGCGGTGACGGTCCCCTGTGGGGTTACAACTTTGCCATTCTTTACAATCAGATCCCACATTTAGCTCCTCCTATCATTCTCCAATTGTCTGCATTCAATCATGCAGTTAATGTAGTCCCCTGTACCCTGCCTCAGGTCGAGGCCAGGCTCAAAGCCCGTATCTTCGGCCAATCTGCCAATGTTCATCGGCCCGCGTATATTCGGAGGACTCATCGCCGTCCGTAATGCTTCAATCACTTGTTCCGCTTGGATTTCTTGTGCCTCCATCTGCTCCTCTACTTCCAGGAACTCTGCCGACGGGATGAATTCCCTGATTGTCTGGCCCACCTGCAAGAAGAAGGGTCTAATAAATATATTATGTGCCCTTCCTGGGTAAATAACATTAAAAATGAGAACTTGATTTTTCAACTTTAGAATATATAAATTTAATATCTAAGTCAATATGGACTGAACATGATCGTTTACACACTGAGTTTAACTTTCTCTCTAAATCTTTCATATGGTGTTAAGCCAAAAAAAACCGGTCGATTAAAATGAAATTAAGTATCTTTTCTCCCCCTTGATGGGGGAGGTTAGGTGGGAGTGAATAATTATAATATCACCCTCCCCTTGCCCTCCCCCATCAAGGGAGAGGATCAAATAATTAGATTTTTTTTATCTGAGTAATGAATTATGAGACATGAGACATGAGATATGAGATATGGTTTTTTTCTTTTTTTTCTCCGGTCTAGCGAGTCTAGCGCTGTATTTCCAGTAGCTTTCTCAGCCTTTTCCCTCGAACATTATCGGTTACGCTGATGTAGATGAAATGACTTCCTGGGGGGAGGTCAAGTTCCCATTCTTTTTGGATCTGGATGTCATTGGCGACCATGCTTCTTAATCTTTTTGCAGGGTGAGTTTGGATTAATGGCTCTTCCTGTCTTGTGAGCAACTTTTTTTGACTGTCTCTGACTTCTGCAGAGATCAGTAAATCAAAAGAATAATTTTCTCTTTCCTCTCTGTAATCCACCATAATATAGGGAATGCGGATGAGGATGGCCACAGATGAGGTTTCTTTCTCCTTAATGATTTTTATAGAAGCCTCATAATCGAAAATGCCGCGTTCCACGCGGCTCAGCTTATCCATCTCGACTTCGCCCACCCATTGATACTTGGTAAGGTTTGGCTCATCCATTGTCCATGAGCTAAAGCCAACTGACTTGATTTCCTCTGCAGTTTGAAGTTTATAATCCCTAGTACTGTCAACGTCGACGAAAACAAGTCGTAAGGGACCTTGAAAATGTTCAGTGTAATGGTCATACACCCAGATCTCTGTCGGCCGCTCGGTTAATGTGCCGGCTTCAAGGGGATTGGTTCCTAAAAATTTTTGTGGATCGTAAGGAGTGGACCCCATAGCTTTACTGATAACATTTGTCGGAGGGCCCAGGAGAATAAAGGTCCTGCCTCTGTCTGTCTTCCAGCCGGGTTTGCCTGCTTTAAAGGCTTTATCGGCAATGGCTAGTCTTTGGTAGTAGGTCTGACGGAATTCGTTGATGGAAGTAGAGGGATCCGGATCACGCCTTTCCCAGAAGTCCTTGATGAATTCTCCCCTGTCTTCAAGAGGCATCTCATGGAATATTTTATCCTCGACCGGAAGTATAATATAGCTCACTACGTCCAAAAACTTTTGGCTCAGCGGATCAAGGGATACTCTTTCGCTTCCCTTGCTGGCACATGAAATAATAGCTATGCACAGAATCCCGCAGATTGTAAGTTTTATGGACAATGAAATTTTTTTCATTTTTTCCTCCCTCTGAATTCTTCAATTCAAAATAATTCAGAATATATTGACTCTATCGCTTCGCTGTTAGCTCGATGGTGCGGCGAATCGTGCCTGCCCGTTTACCGTCAATTATGAGCTGAATTTTCGCTGTGGAGGCTTGATTCCTCCGCTCGTCAACAATAATCAGCCCCGCAGTGACGCTGTGCGGCTTGCTAGTGCGCACTCCCCAACCGCCGCCGAGGTGACCCAGCATGATCCCTTTCTTACCTTTCCGATGACCCTTTGTACCTCCACTCAACCCGACGACTCGTAATCCCTTATCTGCCTCGACCGTCAGGAATATGGGGTGAGCTAATCCGTTCTTAAGAGCGATCTCGGTGACATTTGTAGGCATAAACCCGATGTTAGACACCGTCATTTCAATCCTGAACGTTTGCTCATCGACGCGATCGACAGTGACCTCGCCAACCTCGATGTGCGGGAGCTGAGACCACATAAAAATCATCCACTCGGTGATCTCTGACGCGATACGTTCGACGTGCGCTCCCATGGGATTGTTATCCATCAGCTTGCACCATCCGCCCAGCTCGACATCACCGAGTTGTGGATGGTTAAAGGGCTTCCAATCATTCCAGACATTTGCGCCAAAGTTCTTAATCGCCCAATTGATGCGCTCGCTCTCCGTGGCATTATGATTTTCGAGGCCGTTTTTATCGACAGGGAAAGCCCACAACTCGGGTGCAAAGGCGAAGACGCCGAGGTGATCGTAGGCCCAATCGATCATGATGCCATGGCTTGGATTCTGCCTGACCTCAAAAACGGAAAAGACCTGGCCATCAGTTATCTCCGTATATCGCCTGCCGAAGGCTCGATAAAAAGCACGATCCGTCCGATTCATATCCTTGTCCGGATAGACTGATGAGGGACGATACAATAGGTTTCCTGAGGAATGCAGGTCGACAATGCTGGCAATGTTCGGATGGTTCATGAGGAACTTGAGAACGTTCTGGCACTCGACCTCTGAAAGTGGATAGGGACCTGCCCACGATTGCATGTATTCCTGTGCCCAGAAAGCTGGCCAGTTCCGGTTAACATCAACCCCACCGACCGGATCCTCGTTGAACTGGCCGTCTCCGTCATTATCGATCCCTTCTCTGGAATACAGCCTGTAAAAGGGCCCGCCCTCAGGGCCATCTGACGGTATTCGGCGCACCATCACTCGAGGATCATCCGGGTCTTTCTTGTAGTTTCCCTGCGGATCCTTAACCCGCATCTGCAAAATCTGACCGTCCCCGTCGATATCCTCCATGTCGTCCTCGTCCACCAGACCATCAAAATCGTTATCGTACGGACGTGTCGACGAGTCCCGCGGCTTCTTCGGAGTGTGAAAGAAAACCTCTGACTGATCAGGAATAACGTTAGGCGCTAAATAAAGGGTTTGTGTGTCAACCAGTTCGGTGACAGCCGGATCACTGCCGTAGGCAGTAAGCACCCAATGCAACAGGTACATAGCCGACTGGACAGTTATGACCTCATCGGAATCCATTCCCCCCTCAACATACAACGCCGGCTTATCCTCCGGAGCTCCTGTGTTAGGATTGGTGATGGTAACAATCCACAGGTCCCTGCCTTCGTAGCTCTTTCCCATCGAATCCAACTTCGCTATATTAGGGTGCGCTTGCACCCAAGCCTTTACATTCTGAGTGACAGCTGCATAATCCATGTAAGTGGACCAATCCACCTTCTGCATTTTGCCTCCACCGGCGAATGCCAGAAGGACTGCACATCCCATTATGACTCCCCAACATAGCTTCTTCCTATTGAACCAGGTCCATAATCGATGTCTCATCATTCTCATTTCTCCTCCTTTTTAAATTTCTATATTTAAAAGAAATTATAGTATATGTACCTTCCACTAGATCATTTATCACCTTCTCTCTATGAAAATGAGTTAAAATTTATCGTTCTGAAATTGTGCTCTTTAAATTACTTTGAAAGTTATGTCCAAAGTGATTTAGAATTGTCTTAATTCCCTCTTAAATAAGTTTATCATTTTTTTTATTCTTGTCAAGATAGGCTTGACAAACGACAATCGACAAAATATAACTTTAATCAAAACATAAGATATTATTGTAGGAGGATGTGAAAAATGAATAAACACATTGTGACGTTGATAGCAGTAGCGGGTCTGCTCGCTACTGTAGTATCGGGTTGCTCTCGGCAATCCGGCCAAGGCGGCTTGGATGCCGCAGCCCGAGCGGCCGAGTATCCGAGTGTGGATGCAAGCTTTCTGGCCGCGCTGGAATACCGGTCGATTGGCCCGCACAGAGGGGGCAGGGTGGTAGCGGTCGCAGGAGATTCTCAGAATCCCCTCGTCTTCTACTTCGGGTCGTCGCATGGTGGGGTCTGGAAGACCACAGATGCAGGCACCTACTGGAGGAACGTGTCCGACGGTTTCTTCAAGAAGGCACCGGTGGGGGCGATCGCTGTGTCGCTGTCGAACCCCGCCGTTGTGTACGTCGGCATGGGCGAAGGGCTACTGCGACAGGACCCGACACCCGGTGACGGAGTATATAAGTCAACCGACGGCGGACGGACATGGATCAACGTAGGGCTCAAGAAAACCCGTCACATCTCGGCGATCCGGATTCATCCCACGAATGCGAACATTGTCTATGTGGCGGCAGCGGGCGATGTCTTCGGGACCAACCCCGAGCGGGGTATATATCGCACGAAGAACGGCGGCAAGACCTGGAAGAAGGTCCTGTACAAAAGCGAAAGGGCGAGCGCGGCCGACCTCTCGATGGACCAGAGGAACCCCAATGTGCTCTACGCGTCGCTCAATCAGTTACAGCGTCTTCCGTGGGACCAGATCTGCGGGGGACCCGACAGCGGCCTTTACAAGACGACCGATGGAGGTGACACGTGGACGGACATTACTCACAATCCAGGTTTGCCTAAGGGGATCGTCGGGAAGATCGGCGTCGCGGTCTCGCCGGCGCGTCCGAGCCGCGTATGGGCGCTCATCGAGGCGGACGACGGTGCCCTGTTCCGTTCGGACAACAGCGGAAAGACCTGGCAGCGGCTCAACGAAAGCCGCGAATTCCGACGCAACTCCGCATCGTACTTTCATGTAGTCGCCGACACACAAGATGCAGACACGGTGTATCTTCCGTCCTATGCGTTCTGGAAATCTACGGATGGAGGCTATACGTTCAAAACCATTTGGACGCCGCACGGCGACAACCACGCGCTGTGGATCGATCCGCGGAACCCGCAGCGTATGATCGAGGGGAACGACGGTGGCGCCACCGTAACGATGAATGGCGGCGCCATGTGGTCAACGATATACAATCAACCAACGGCCGACCTGTTCGGTCTTGCCATCGATGATCAGGTACCCTATCGGCTCTACGCCGCCCAGAACGACAACTCACACATCTCGACGCCGAGCCGGACCGACAGTGAGGCCATCACCTGGATGGACAACGAGCCGATTCCCGGCGGCGAGGGCGGGCAGACGGCGGTCAAACCCGATGGCAGCGTCGTATACGCCGGCGATCGGACGCGCATCTCGCGCTACGACCGGCGAACGGGACAGGCTCCAAACATCAGCGTTTGGCCCGACATTCAGTTTACCTTTGTGCCCAAGGACGTGAAGTATCGCTTCTACTACAACTTCCCGATCTTGCTGTCGCCTCACAACCCCAACGTTCTGTACACTGCCGGCAACTACGTTTTTCGAACAACTGATGAGGGAAACTCCTGGGATACTATCAGTCCGGACATCACAGCCAACAGGCAGGATAAGATGCAGAAGATCGTGGGCGGCCCCTTCGACAAGAAGTCGTCCTCGTTGTACTGGATCAGCCTGGCACAGGCTTTGACGGAGTCACCGCTCAAGAAAGGCGAGCTGTGGGTCGGCACGGACGACAGCACAGTTCAGATGACAAGGAATGGCGGGAAGACCTGGGAGAACGTCTCGCCGAAGGACCTGCTTGAATGGACAACAATCAACAGCATCGAGGTGTCTCCGCACGATCGCGGCACGGCCTATCTGGCGGCTAGCCGCCACAAGCTCAGCGACCGGACTCCCTACTTCTACAAGACCACGGACTACGGTCGCACGTGGCAAAAGATTACGAACGGCATTCGCGATGAGGATTTCGCGCGTGTGATTCGTGAGGATCTCGTTCGCCCCGGACTGCTGTATGCCGGGACGGAAACGGGCGTGTACGTATCCTTCGACGCGGGTACGTCCTGGCAGTCGCTTCAACGCAACCTGCCTGCGGTACCAGTCTTCTACATGCTTGCCAAGAACAACGATCTGGTCCTGGCGACGCACGGCCGGGGGTTCTGGATCATGGACAACCTGACGGCTTTGCGCCAGATCAATCGCGAGGTCACGGCAGCCTCGGTGCACCTGTTCGAGCCCGCACCTACCTATCGCTACCTGCCAGTACGAGTCTTGTCCCCAATGCGATCGTTCCGTCCGGGCCTTCGGTACACCCGTTCCGGCGTCGCTTACGAGGACCGGCAAGATCCCAGCGGCCGGGTCAAACGGTTTTACCTCAACGCGGGTGAAAATCCACCTGGCGGCGTGATGATCGAGTACTACCTGAAGCAACCGCTATCGGCCGAGGCGACACTGACGATCGTGGACGCGAACGGCGAGGAAATTAGGCAATTCTCGAGCCAGGCAAAGGACTATCTGTGGATGCCGGCCGATGCGGGGATGAACCGCTTCGTCTGGGACATGGGTTATCCCAACGCACGCCAGCTATCCCCCGAGGGGGGGCTCACGAGCGCGGAATTCAACCGCGCACGAACAGTGCCGACCGCGCCCCCAGGGCGCTACAGCGCGCGGCTGTTGGTGGAGGGGCAGGAGTACGAACAGCCGTTCGAGATCCGGAAAGATCCAAGGATCACTGCGACCGACGCGGATCTCAAGGCACAGTTTGCGCTCATGGTGCAGATACGAGACCGTATATCGGAGGTGACCGACGCAGTGGAACGGTCGCGCGAGGCCCGTCGGCAGTTGGAGGAACAAGCCACAGCTGGTGATCCCGCGGTGGCTGCGGCCAAGGACAAGCTGCTCGCAATCGAGGGTAAATTAACCCGCGCCGTCGGTCCCAAGGCAACGTTTGACCTCCCCCCCAAAGCGTTGAACAACCGTCTGGCAGTGCTCACTGGCGTCGTGGGAAGGACGGACTCGAGACCGACACAACAAGCATACGGTGTGTTCGAGGATCTCTCAGCGCTGGTGACGGAGCAATTGCGCCTCCTGGATGAAACACTACTGAGCAAGGAGGTCGCGGCGATCCTCGGTCAACAATAGGCTCCAGGTGTCGGCAAACCCCAGGACTCAAATTGAGGTCGCGGCGAAAATGAACAAGGTTGATTCGATGCTCAATAATTGGTAGCTATATACGCCCGGCTGGTAGATTAAGGGAGGACTGGCTATTCAAGCCGGTAAAATTGTCGAACTTGGGAAGAACGATAGCTTGCCAGATGCAGATGAAATCAACGCTGATGATTGCACTCTAACTGTTCAATTAAAAAATTAACCTTAATTATATTGCAGCAGAATATCCACACCTTTATTTAGTTAATTTAAATTTAGTTTCCCAAACACCCCAGTCTTCTCCAAATGGCCTAAGACCAAGGTCTTGAGGGTTTTTAGAAGGTGGGTTCAACGCTTCATATATTTGCATAGCATGAGCCTGCGCACGCGTGAATTGAGTCGCTGCACGGGAGTAGAGTAAAACAGCTTCTCTGCCTTCTGAGAGGATGGCTCTGTTCAAATAATTTTCCCCCCTGTAGAATTCCGTGTTCGTCTCATTGTACATTCGCTTCAATTCAGCATATCCCGGAAAGGAATAATCCAGTTTCATGAAGCTTTCATAAGCTTTAGCAATGGTTAATTCTGCATCTTTCATTGCCGCTTTGGAGACCATTTTAGGCTCCGAAGCCAGTGTTAGTTTATAGAAGGTTTTTGTACCGTTAATATATTTATCGATCGTATACTGACCCCTGGGATCTATGGTTGCCGGCAAGTACTTTCCTGCCGGACCTGTACAGATATACGCATATCCTTTGTCTCCATCATCAGGTACAATTACGGCAACCCTGGAATTTGAAGGACGCAGCACTTTGGTCTCCCAGCCTTCTTCCGGTGGATACGGAGGACCATCGCCCGGGAAACGCAAAATCATCTTAATAAATTCTACATCAATATTTCCGTGGTAATTGTGAAGCATATCCCATAAAAGCTGATTACGAGGTGGGGCAGTAATCGTTCCGTAGCCGCCATGATTCCCTGTAAATTGATCGGTCTTCTTGGTTACTTTCATTTTATCGATTAAAACATTGTTTGTTGAGAACAGAAAATCTCTTTCGCCAAAGTCGCCGGGTTTCCGAACCGCCTGGATAGCTGTGGTCTTTTCAATGACATAAGCATTGCCTTTTGTATCAACAAAATGAAAATTTTCAGGTATGTTAATCTTCATATTCATAATCATATCTTTGGCTTCTATCGCATTGTTTGCATACCGGGCTATGTGAGGCAAGGAACAAGACCACGAGATGCCATATCCAAAATCTTCGTCTCTAGGAGAACCTCCACCACCACTGTTGCCGAAAAAGATACCCTTGTTGTTCATTAGAAAGTGAGTGCCCACTTCTCCTGCCGAGGAAGCACACATGTACGGATTGCCGTCTTCTGGGAATGCAACCACCATTAGTTGGTACAGTGCATCGCCTATATCATGGCTATCCATGCCTATCAGGTGGCCGTCCTTGGTGGCACTGTCCCAGGCTGAACAAACCGAGCAGCCCTTCTTTAAAACCTCATCTTCGGCCTCTTTCGGAAAATCTGCCACACCCATATTAGGCAGCCTGCAGTTTAAGATTAACACATCTTTGTAGCTGACATTATACCCCGCGTCTTTGGCCCCGTCTGCCATACCGTGGATAATATCAATGCACTCTGGAGCATGTTTTTCAATGTAAAACTGAATGGCTTTGACGCCTTCTTCAAGATATTTCGGCGTTACACTTTCAACCAGAGCA
>SDBU01007564.1_pt1 | contig 12494 bp, 12 predicted proteins | sample 2277071 | NCBI WGS metagenome assembly SDBU01 (sample SAMN10397929, study PRJNA504765) | marine sediment metagenome | isolation source: marine sediment core GS08_GC12, 126 cmbsf | place: Arctic Ocean: Gakkel Ridge, Loki's castle | collected 2008
TCAGGGGCAGTAGTTATTGATAATAGCGCTGCCTTTAGAATGGAGCCTGCTGTCCCTCTGGTAGTCCCCGAGGTCAACCCCGAAGACATCAAATGGCATAAGGGGATTATCGCCAACCCGAATTGCTCCACTATTCAAATGGTAGTGGCGCTATACCCACTACACAAGGTTAATCCTATCAAGCGCATTATCGTTGACACCTACCAGGCAGTATCAGGCACAGGCTTATCAGCAGTAGACGAGCTAACGGCGCAAAGCCGACAGGTACTGGACGGGCAGAACACTGCCCCCCATGTCTACCCTCACCAAATCGCCTTTAATGTGCTGCCAGAAATAGATGTTTTTCTGGATAATGACTACACTAAAGAAGAGTGGAAGCTGGTGGAGGAAACCAGAAAAATAATGCATGCCGATAATATCGCTATTTCGGCTACCTGTGCCCGAGTTCCCGTATTCACCGGGCATAGTCAGGCGGTCAACATAGAATTCTCCCAGCCTATGTCTCCCGATGAAGCAAAGCGCATCCTCGCCCAGGCGCCGGGAGTCAAGGTATTAGATGACCCAACGGTCAGTCTCTATCCCCTGCCATGGTCAGCCGCCGGCACCGACGAGGTCTTTATCGGGCGCATCCGTCGCGATGCTTCTCACCCCAATGGCTTAATTATGTGGGTTGTCGCCGACAATCTACGCAAGGGAGCGGCCCTGAATGCCATCCAGATTGCTGAAGAGATGATAAAAAGAGAATGGATACATCCCGGGAGGTAAAAAGTGAAAAAAATAGGACGATTACTGACAGCAATGGTAACCCCATTTAATAAAGAAGGGGAGGTTGACTATGAGCAGGCGAAGAAATTAGCTTTAGCCTTGCTCAACTCAGGAAGTGAGGGTTTGGTAGTCGTGGGTACTACTGGAGAATCACCCACGGTCACTTGGGAGGAAGAACTGCAACTATTTCGTGAGGTGAAATCAGCCGTAGGCAAACGAGGGGCAGTAATAGCTGGCACTGGTAGTAATAGCACTGCTGAGGCTGTAGAGGCAACCAAGAAGGCTGAGCGCATCGGGGTTGATGCCTGCCTGTTAGTCGTCCCCTACTATAACAAACCGACCCAGGAAGGTTTATACCAGCATTTTAAGACGATTGCCCAGGGCACCAGCTTGCCCTGCATCATTTACAATGTGCCGTCACGCACCGTTACCAGCCTATCAGCCGATACTATGATTAAACTAAGCCAGATAGATAACATTATCGGGATAAAAGAAGCCAGTGGTAATCTAGGTGAGATTTCTAAGATTATTAGTAACACAAGGGACGATTTCTTCGTCTGGAGTGGTAATGATAGCGATACCTTCTTCATAATAGCCCTGGGTGGCTATGGCATCATTAGCGTTGCCTCTCACCTGGTAGGCAACCAAATCAAAGAAATGATAGACCGCCTTGTCAGTGGGAAGGTAACCGAAGCCGCCAGCATACACCGCCACTTACTGCCCCTGATTAACGCCCTGTTTATTGTCTCCAACCCTGTCCCGCTTAAATACGCCCTGAATCATATCGGCTTCAATGTCGGAAAACCGCGCCTGCCCCTTGTGGAGCCCGACGAAAAAACAGCCGCCTTTATCAGAGAGACACTGAAAAACTATAAGATTGATTTGCCAGTATAAGCGGGAATTGCTGTCTGGTTACACCCTGATTAAAAGATACAAGAGACTTATAACTAAGAGTAAAATCGGGTAAATCCTAGTAAATTTTAATAGGTGGTACTGTATAGTGCCACCTTGTTTTTTGTGGTGGTGAAAAGTTCGTTAGCAAAATAAATATATAAGGTATAATATTATGACAATAGGAAAAAGGCATTTTATGGACAAAGAAGACATAGAAAACACAGAAAAAACGATTGCTGCAGCTGATGATTGGAGCAATACGGCCAGAAGAGATATAGAAGCTTATAAATCACTGGTACGTTCTAGATTTTTCCCATTTATCAAATGTAAACCAAAAGAACCCCATATGGCTCTTCATCACTTACAACAGGCTATAGAAAAAATGGTAAAAGCGATAGCAATTGCTTCAGGGAAATTTTCATACAAAGACTTGAGAAAAAAATATGGACATGATTCCTTATCGTTATATGCCGATTTGATTGAAAAGTTAATTGAAATACCTTCAGTAAAAGAATTAATAGACTTGTCGGTTGGCAAATTAACAGTGAAATCAGAGGCAAAAATAATATCTCAAGATGAGGCATATCAAACACTTGAAAAAGTCAAAGCTAATATAAGGAGGAAAGGTAAAGAGATTCCGAGTTGGTATTTAGAATTCGCCTTGTTACCAGAAACCCTGATAAATTCTTCATTAAATGGTATGAGAAAAGCACATAATAAGATTCGAGTCGTAAGGGTATTTTTAAGGCTAATACCAGACAGATTATTCGCTATGAAGAGAGATAAGATTGGAAAATCAATGGGGATAGCATCAAATTTACTTTCAAAGCGAGGGTATTTAATTAATGAAAGAGTTGAACAGTATTTTAATAAAGACGAAGTAAAGAGTTATTTAAATAAAGGTGATAAAGAGGATAAAATTCGCATAATCAAAATGTTTAGAGAGATAATAATGCCTAGCTTCGTTTTAGGAGAATTATTGATGCTATCAGCATTTACTTTTGCGCATAGTGTTAGTACAAGGTATCCAGGGAATAGACTTGATAATAGCGATGCTCAAAGTATATTTAATGATACATTGTATGATAATAATCTTGGTGTTGTTCGTTGTCTTACAAAGCTAGGAAGGTTGACGGAATTGGTTTTCAAAGAAATGGATGAAGTCACTGTACATACAGTGGATATGTTTGAATTTTTTAACTCACTAGAATATTCTAGGTTAAACAACGAAGGTAGTAATTAAAAGTCAAGGTGATACAGTATATTCTAGTATTAAAATGGATAGGACAGGATAGGAATTGAGCTTGTGTCCTACACTTTGCTTTTCGGTATATGGAATGTCACACCTGTTTGTTGATTTTATTCTTCCATTTTCCGACTTGGATACCTCTTGTTAAACTCTTTCTCTGCCTTTTCCCTTAATTCGTTCTTTAGAGCTTTGATATCCGCATTAGGGTCAGTATTACCCAAAGTAAAGACAGTATACTGAGAAACAGCCCGTGGGTCTCCAATGTCTACTGTATGAACGTTGAGAAGAATCCAGCCATTATCAAGAAAGGCATTTACTATTTCATTAGAATTTCTAGCACTCGAATCCGAGTCAAAAGATACAATTTTCTTTATCTTATGTAGAAAATTCGCTTCAACCATTTTAACTCCTCTCTCCTTTGAGGTATTTCTATAAAATATTCCTTTTCCAAAGTATATTGATAATAATATTCAGCTTTGCTTATTTTAATGCAATGATTCAAATTGTGATTTTTGCCTCTTGACACCTTGATTATAAAATAGGTCTCTTCTCAATGGTCTGCTCCCGCCTTGGTCCGACGCAGATAAGACTGACCGGGCAGGAAATAAGTTCTTCTAGCCGAGAGACATACTGGCGAGCCGCAGCGGGTAGCTGCTCAAATTGCCGAATATCAGTGATGGGGGTCTGCCACCCGGGTAGCTCCTCATAGACCGGCTGACACCTGCTCAGGTCAGTGACACTAGCCGGGAAATAGTCAATAGTTTTACCATCCAGTTTATAGCCGATACATACCTTCAGGCGAGGAAGGTCATCCAGAATGTCAAGGCGAGTGATGGCTACCCCGGTAAAGCCGTTAATTCGGTTGCTAAAGCGAGCAGCAATGGCGTCAAACCAGCCACAGCGGCGGGGGCGGCCGGTAGTAGTGCCATACTCGCCAGCCCGTTCCCGAATCGAATCACCGGTTTCATCCTTCAGCTCCGTAGGCATCGGACCACTGCCAACCCTGGTGCAGTAAGCCTTAAACACACCCAGAATGTGATTAATCCGGGCAGGACTCAAACCAGCACCCAAACAAGCTCCTCCTGCCAGCGGTGAAGAGGAGGTAGTATAGGGATAAGTGCCAAAATCAGGGTCAAGCAGCGCCCCCTGGGCACCCTCTAATATAACCACCTCCCCCCTCTCCAGCGCCTCCTCCAGCATTACCACTGTCTCCCGAACATAAGGAGCCAGACGCTCCCCATACTGGCAGTATTGCCGGTATACTTCATCAAAGGATAGCGGGCTAACCCCATAGACCCTGGTCAGGATAATGTTCTTGTGGTCCAGTATAGAACGAAGCCGCTCCCGTAATCCCTTTTTATCTAAAAGGTCGCCAGTTCTAATACCCAACCTGGCAGTTTTGTCGGCAAAAGCCGGACCGACGCCCTTGCGCGTGGTGCCCAACGCCTTCCCACCCCGCGATTCCTCCTCCAGACCATCAAGAAGGACATGATACGGCATAATCAGATGGGCCCGGTCACTGATAATCAGACGGCTGGTGTCCACGCGGCGCTGGTTAAGCTGGTCTATCTCCTCAATGAGCACCGCCGGGTTAATCACCATACCATTGCCAATAACGCAAACAACCCGAGTAGAAAAAATACCGGAAGGGACAAGGTGCAGTTTAAACTCACCATAGGGGTTGACCACAGTATGCCCGGCATTATCTCCCCCGGAGAAACGGACTACCATTCTTGCCTTTTCAGCAAGCAGGTCGACTACCTTGCCCTTCCCCTCATCCCCCCACTGAGCGCCAATAACAGCAATAACCGGCATTACTTCTCCTTACAAGTTAATAGTAGTGTGAATAGCGATTGTCTACCAACCTTGCTACCTCAGGCTTTTACTTGGTAACCCTAGGCTTTTGTTTGCCGCCAGACATAAAATAACCTCTGCCCAACGGTAAAAAAGCTGAGTACTGCTATCACCGCTAAGGCAACAATTAAGGCATAGTCAATATGACTCAACAAAAGGCCCAGCGCCAGAACAATGACCCTCTCCGGTCTAGTAAAAAACCCTACCTGACACTCCATTCCCAGTGCCTCAGCCCTAGCCCTGATATAGCTCACCAGCTGTGAACCACTCAAGGTAACGCCAACAAGTAAAACCCCGGTAACTGACTGTTCTCCAGCATACAGGACCAAAATGCCAATCAGCACCACTGCCTCAGATAAACGGTCAAGCGTAGAATCAAGGAAAGCACCAAAGAGGGTAACCTGTTTCGTGCGGCGCGCCAGGGCTCCGTCCAGTGTATCAAAAAACCCGGCAACAAGCACCGCGAAACCAGCAGCAAAAAGATGCCCGGTAACAATAAGTGCCGCCGCACCCGCCGCCACCAAAAAACCCGCCCAGGTTATCGCAGAAGGCGTTAGTGATGTCCGCGACAAAAGCTGCACTGCTGGCTCGGTAAGGTAACGAGCAACAACATTACGCACTTCAAATAATTTTACCATTAACTCCTACTTTCGTGAGACAGTCCCGGTTAACCCTTTCCAGTCAAACCGAGACAGTATCAAGCTCTGGAAATCGCCTCTCCCAAGGGGGTTCACTGAGTATCCTGAGGTAATAATTTAACACCCTTTTCGCCAGGTGTTCCCAGCTATAGTCCTGAGCCTTGCGCTTTCCCATAGCTCCCATTTGCTGCCGAAGGGGCTCATCAATCACAAGGGAAACCAGAGCTTGTGCCAGCCCCTTATCGTCTTTTGGCGGCACTAACAGCCCATCAACGCCATGGGCAACTATGCTGGCATAACCCTCTATATTTGAGGCAACAACCGGCTTACCAACCGCCATAGCCTCAAGCAAAACGATGCCAAAGCTCTCCTTCCCTGTGGCTGGCGCACAGAAAATATCGGCAGTCTTATAATACCGGGGTAATTCATCATAGGACACATGACCGGCAAAAATGATATCCTCTAACCCACTTCGCCTAACCCACTTCTCAGACTTGTGCCGCAATCTGATGCCAGGACCAACGATAATAAGTCGCGAGTTAGGAATCTCCCCCTTGACCTGTTGGTAGGCTTTAAGCAGGTAGCTCAAACCTTTTCGTTTCTCCAGACGGCCAACGAAGAGAATATTTATTTTCCCATCGCAGAACCTATCGATGGGAGCTATATCAGGGGAGAAGTGCTCTAAATCTACTCCGTTAGGAATAATATTATAATATCCCGGGACATACTTACTGGCAAACTCCCGAGCTGGCTCTGACACTGCAATTTTGCCATGGAGCTTATGACGCCGCTTCTTTAGTATTATAGTGCTGATTGGTCTGGCAAATTTATAACCGGGACTGCCGTCAAAGGCATGAAAGGTGCCCACATTGGCCGTATTGGAAAACCGAAGCACCGCTGAACATAGCATGGGCATAAAGGGCTCATGCAGATGGATAATATCAAATTTCTCTCTCTCAAGCACTTCCTTTATTGTCGAAGCCAGCCTGAGGGATAAAGTGATACGGGTAATAGAGCCACTGGCAGGAATAGCTCGTGGCCTACCTATGGGAATAAACCTATCGCCAAAACCGGAGACGGCGTGAGATGCAGGGGCAATCACCCTAACCTCATGACCCATTCGGGTGAGCTGATATTCCAATGAAGAAATATGATTGGCGACACCCCCGGGGTAAGCAAAGTCATAAGGAGAGACTAATGCTATCTTCACCAGTAGCTACCTCAAACCTCCCGGCAGTCTCACCGAGGTGGCTTTTCCTCCTCGGTTTGCTGAGCGCTAACAATGAACTCTTCTACCATCCGACGAGCCTCGTCATCAGTATATTGAATAGGCGGTGATTTCATAAAGTAAGACGACGGGGCTATCAGCGCCCCCTTTAGTCCCCGGTCTAAGGCAAGCTTACAGCACCTGATAGCATCAATAACCACCCCTGCTGAGTTGGGGCTATCCCATACCTCAAGCTTTAGCTCCAGATTCAGGGGAACATCTCCAAAGGTTCGCCCTTCCATCCTGATGTGGCAAAACTTGCGGTCGTCAAGCCAGGGAACATAATCACTGGGACCAACATGAATATCACCAGGAGCAAGCTGGTAATCTAGCTGAGAGGTAACCGAGGTAGTCTTAGATATCTTCTTAGACTCAAGGCGCTCACGCTCTAACATATTAAGGAAGTCGGTGTTACCACCAAAGTTCAACTGATAGGTTCGCTCCAGCTTGACACCACGGTCTCGGAACAGCCTGGTCAATACGCGATGAACAATAGTGGCTCCAACCTGAGATTTTATATCATCACCAATAACAGGAAGCCCCTTTTCAATGAAGCGCTCCTGCCAATACTTCTCCCGGGCGATAAAAACAGGAATACAGTTAATAAGACCACAGCCAGCCGTCAGCACCTGCTCAATATACCACTTGGACGCCTCTTCACTACCAACAGGTAAGTAGTTAATCACCATATCGGTCTGGGTCTCCCTGAGGATTTTGACTATATCGACGGTTGGTCCCGGTGCTTTCTGTATTATCTGGGAAAGATACTTACCCAAGCCATCATGGGTCATACCCCGCTGAACTTTGACGCCGGTAGCTGGCACCTCACAAAATTTGAAGGTATTGTTAGGCCGAGTAAAAATTGCCTTGCCCAGGTCTTTGCCAACCTTATTCTTATCAATATCAAAGGCAGCCACAAAGTTGATATCGCTTATATGGTATCCTCCCAGATTAACATGCATCAGTCCGGGCACGAATTCAGTCTCTTTCGCCTTCTTATAATAATAAACACCCTGAATTAACGATGAGGCACAGTTTCCAGCTCCTATTATGGCTACATTTATATTACCCAATGTCCAACTACCCTCCTTTCTAATACCAGAAAGCTAATGAAAAGGATTTTTTACCTCCATACCAACATTACAGATTAAGCTGTTACCGTAACTTTCATAAACAGGGGGAAACCGGTCACTAACCTTCTAAACTATACCTGCTGCGTTAGCGTCCTATCACTGATGAGCTAATCAGGTAGGCTATCACTCATCACTACCGTGCCACCACCCTTACTGACCACACCACTACCCACCCATTAAATCACACCACCAACCGGGTAGCCAGAACACACGCCTTAACTAATCTCACCCATAAAGCTACCCGCCGAAGGTATACCATGTCTTCAACACCGTGAAAGGGGCTGCTGATTAGCCCTGACCAATCCTAAATACCTTGGTTCCACAACCAGGACAGACCCCCCGCGTAGCTGGCCTCCCATTCTTCAGGGTAACACGCTGGGGGTTCTTTATATCCACCTTCTTCCGGCACTTAAAACAATACGCCTGCACCTCCGGTCACCTCCTTTTTAACACTGCTTGAACTATATTCCTATTATAAGCAAGCTGTCAAGCCTTTTTAAATGTCTTATCTATCAAAAAGGAATTTAGTTACCGAGCAACCCTAGACCAGCTACAAGAAAACCTTCTCCGGCTGCCACTGCCTCCTTTCCGGATTGAAACGGAGCACTCCTAAGAAGCAGCCATCAGGGGTATAGACACGGCAGCGATTCTCATCAGAAGACCATGCTGAGTGAGCATCATTCTCCAGACTTAAGGGGCGCCCATTCCTTAAAAGCAGCCCGGTATCATCACTGACGACCATAGCTGCCCAATGTAAAAACACAATATCTATGGGATAAACAAAGTGTCGCCAGTATCCACAGCGGAAGGCCTCCTCAAGCTGGGGCACGGAAATTGCATCCCTTATATCAAAAAGACCACATCTCAAACGAATTAAGCTCTTCAAATTGGCGCCACAACCGAGGACCTGCCCTAAATCATGAGCCACCGAACGGATATAGGTCCCTTTACCACATTCTACTTCTATGGTGACTACCGGTGGCTGCCAGTCCGTAAGCTCCAAGCGATAGATTTTAGCCAGCCGGCTTCTCCTCTCAACCTCAATGCCAGCCCGTGCCCATTGATAAAGCCGCTTACCTTGGTGCTTTACGGCGCTATACATTGGCGGCGTCTGCTGTATTGAGCCACGAAAAGAGGCAAGTGCCGTCTCCAATTGCTCCCGGCTAACCCCGGAAGGGTCTCCCCGACAGGTAACCCTACCACTGGCATCGTAGGTATCCGTAGCCACCCCTAATTCAATCTGAGCCCGATAAGCCTTGGTGGCGTCTGCCAAAAACTGGAAAACACGTGTCCCCCGACCAAGACAAACAGGTAAAACACCGCTAGCCATGGGGTCAAGAGTGCCGGCATGCCCCACGCGCCGCTCTCCGCTCAGCCGTTTCACCTCGGCGACAATGTCAAAGGAGGTCTTACCCGGGGGCTTATCAATATTCAGTATGCCATCCATAGTCAACCCTTATGCCGCTGGCGGTTTTTTGTTCGGGCTAATACCAGCAACCAGCTCCAGTACTTTCTGCACATCATTGATTCGGACCGAGCCAAAACGCTCAGTATATCTAGGACTTTCTATTCGCATCTATATTACCCCCGTCACTAACTTTATCGATTAACTCTAGAAGGTAAGCCCCTCGTTCAATGGAGTCATCCCACTGAAAGATGAGCTCGGGAACATGTCGCAACCTCAGACGCTTAGCCAGTTCGTTACGGAAGAAGCCTGAAGCAGCGGTGAGCGCACTTAGTATCTCTTGTTTCTCTTCCTTGCCACTCAGACAGCTAACGAATATCCTGGCATACCTCAGGTCAGGAGAGGTAGCAACCTCAGTGATAGCAACAAAACCGCCAAGTCGGGGGTCTTTGACTTGGCGGTTAAGTAATTCACTAATTTCCTGACGAATAAGATTATTAACCCGCTCAATCCGATGTGCCATAAGCATCCACCTTAAAACTACTTACCCTTCTCTTCCGTTCTGAAAAACTCTAGTATATCACCAACTTCAAATTCAGCAAAGTCTTTAATACCCACACCACACTCGTAACCAGCCGCTACTTCCTTAGCATCATCCTTAAAGCGCTTCAGACTACCAACCACGGATTCACACACCACCTGTCCCTGACGCTTTACCCTGGCCGAGACACCCCGGGTTGCCTTACCTTCGGTAACATAGACACCGGCTACCTTCTCCTTCTTGCCAGAAGAAAAGACAGCTCGAATTTCAGCACGCCCATCGATAACCTCAACATAGGTCGGCTCCAACATACCCTTCAGTGCCTTGTCCACATCATTGACTAAATTATAAATCACATCATAGTAGCGGATGTCCACCCCCTCTACATCAGCCAAGCGCCGTGCTCCTGACTCACAGCTGGTATTAAAACCAATAATGAGCCCCTTGGAGGCAACAGCTAGCATAACATCACTCTTAGTAATATTGCCACTGCCACTATGGATAACTCTAACCTTAACCGCCTCTGTTCCCAGTTGTTCCAAAGAGCTTCTTATCGGTTCAATGCTGCCTTGAACATCAGCCTTGATAATAATATCCAGCTCTTTTACTTTGCCGGCACTTATCTGGTCAAGAAGATTATTAAGGCTCACCGATTTTGACTCTCGCTGCATCTCCTCCAGACGCTTTTGTATTAAAGCCTGTGCCTGGCGTTCGCCAGCCACCGCAGTGAGCACATCCCCCACTTGAGGCACACTGCCTAAGCCAAGGAGCTTAACCGGGGTAGCCGGCTCAGCTTTCCTCACCCGCTTACCCATATCGCTAAACATAGCCTTAACCCTACCCCAGGTAGTACCAACTACTACCGTCTCGCCCAGTCTTAAGGTGCCGTTATGAACCAGCACCGTAGCTAACGGCCCCTTAGTCTTATCCATCTCAGCCTCAATAACCACCCCTACCGCTGGATGAGAAGGATTTGCCCTCAGGTTTTCCACCTCAGCCACAACCAGGAGGTTCTCTAACAACTCAGAGATACCTTTCTTCTCTTTAGCCGAAGTGAGAACACAGACTGCATCGCCTCCCCACTCCTCAATAAGCAGACCGGCATCAGCTAGCTGCTGCTTAATAAGCTCCACATTAGCATTAGACTTATCAATCTTATTAATCGCCACCACAATTGGCACCCCGGCTGCCCGGGCATGGTCAATAGCTTCCAAGGTCTGCGGCATTACCCCATCATCAGCAGCCACCACCAAAACAGTGATGTCGGTTACCTGGGCGCCACGGGCTCGCATCGCGGTAAAGGCTTCATGACCCGGGGTATCCAGAAAGGTAATCTTTTGCCCGCTGACCTCTACCTGATAAGCCCCAATGTGCTGGGTAATACCACCGGCTTCAGTAGCCATCACATTGGTCTGCCGGATAGCATCAAGGAGTCTGGTCTTACCGTGATTAACATGCCCCATAATAGTAACTACCGGCGGTCGTAGCTGCAGACCACCGGCCTCCTCACCCTGAAGCTGCTGCTTCTTAATCTCGCCGATAACACTAACCGATTTTTGAGCCCGCTGCGGTTTCAAGCGTACTTCATAACCAAGGTCTACCGCCACCGCAGCCGCCGCCTCATAGTCAACGACCTGGTTAATATTAGCCATAATGCCTTTTCTCATCAGTTGCTTGATAATATCTATGGCACTAACCCGCAACAGGTCAGCCATCTGCCGCACACTTAAGGCATGGGGAATCTCAACCGACGGTGCCTTCGATGATGAGGAGCTATTACTACCCGCCTCAACTACAGGCTTGTCAACATTACTTGGTTTATTAACCACTACTCAATTCCTTCTCAAGGTCTTTTCTATACTGAATAAGCTGTTGGCGATTTTCCAGAGTAAGGGTGGTCCGTAAAGCATGCTCCAGACGACCGCCTCTCAACCCAACCTGCCAACACTCCTGGGCTGGGCATAAATAAGCACCACGCCCTACCCTTTTGCCACCGGTATCAACCTCAACACTACCGTTGGCACTACGCACCAAGCGGATTAGCTCCTGCTTAGATCCTGCCTTACGGCAAGCAACACAAGTCCGCTGCGGAATATGACGCCTAATATTCTTCCCCATCATCTATAGGCACTTCAGACCCTCGGCGCACCTTCTTAAGCCTGATGCCATCCTCAGCAGCTGCCTTCCCCTGAGTGCTCTTCTTCTTCCTCTTCTTTGATTTAGCCTCAGGCTTAGGCGGCCCCGATACCAAAATATCCTCAGCAAAGCGAAGCTTGGATTTTGCCATTGTTACCGGCGGTTCAACAGGAACCCCCTGAGGAGCCGGGGTAGCATCAAGGGGCGGTGGAGGCTTTGCAGCCTCAGTGGTTTCGGCTACCTCCGCAGATACCACAGCCGGTGCTTCGGCAGGAAGTTCCTCACCAGCTACCGCCCCTTCCTCCACCTCGGTTACAGCTTTAGCTTCCTCCGCCCTCTGCGCCTCAGCATCCGAAGCACTTTTAATGTTAATTCGCCAGTCGGTAAGCTTAGCCGCCAGCCTAACATTCTGCCCCTCTTTACCGATAGCCAACGAGAGTTGCCGGTCAGGAATAACTACAGTGGCTACCTTCTCTTTATCATTCAGTGCAACATTTAATACCTGGGCCGGACTAAGAGCACTGGCAATAAAGGCTGTGGGTTGTGGATTCCAGAGAACAACATCTATTTTTTCGCCATTTAACTCACTGACGATATTCTGTATCCTGATAC
>SDBU01007565.1_pt1 | contig 12494 bp, 10 predicted proteins | sample 2277071 | NCBI WGS metagenome assembly SDBU01 (sample SAMN10397929, study PRJNA504765) | marine sediment metagenome | isolation source: marine sediment core GS08_GC12, 126 cmbsf | place: Arctic Ocean: Gakkel Ridge, Loki's castle | collected 2008
CCGGCCGCCGGCCGCCGCTGCCCTCATCGCCGGTGTCTATGCCTCGGCCGTGCTGGGGGGAGACGGCGACGGCCGGCCGGGAGGATAGCAAACCACGGACGCTTGGCGCCCATCATCCAGCCTGACAGCAATCTTTGGTATAATTGAATTCGTGAAGACATTGCTGGCGGGAAGTCAATTTCCGGCGAGGCCATGCCAGCTGCCGAGAATTTGGATTCCGAGTTAAAGAAACTATACCCGACAAAGGACACTCGCCGTGAAGTCATGGGTGATTATCGACAGGGGATTTTCAGCGGTGACCTGGCCATCCGAAGCCGTGACCAGTTACAGGAATGCCGCAACTTCATCTTTCGTCCAGACGGCTGGATCATGCACTCTGGAGCAAACTCGGATCTCGATCCATCGGGAGCAAGGGAGAATCACGGTGACAGGCCGACTGCGGGTGCTTTGGCTTGGCACCTTGTAAGGCAAAAAGTGAAGAAAGCCCCACCCAAAGGCGTCTCGACAATCCCGTACGGGTCTCTAGCGTGGCGTATGGAAGAGGACCGCAAGGAGAAGAGGTTATTGGAAGCGGACAACTGGTAGGGCGTAATATCTGGCTATGGCGACTGACCGGAAATGGCAGCGACTGATCTCGGCAAGAGACGACTCGTTCCGCCGTCTGGATAAGTTTCGGGTTGAGCGACGTTCGGCTGTCAGGCAGTTCGTAGGAGCGCATTACGGCGTTGAAGGCTCTCCCAAGCACGTTCCCCTGAACTACCTTGAGTTGGCAATCTCCATCTACCGCCGACTTTTGGCCCCTCGTATTCCGAAAGTGCTGTGGACAACGCAGATTCCGGAACTGAGGCAGACTGCACTCACGGCAGAACTGGCTGAAAACGAACTACTCAGGGAAATGAACTTCGGCAGGACCCTGTCTCGATGGACCATGGATGGTCTTATATCTATCGGTCTGTTAAAGCTTGGCCTGGAGCCGGTTCAGCCCACTGACTTATCTGGACAGCCCTTCGCCGAGACCATTTCTCTAGACGATTGGGTCCACGATACTGGTGCCAATCGTATCGAAGACGCCCAGTTCATGGGAAATCGGTACTGGCTGCCTCTGGAGAAGGCTCAGGACCTGTTCGGTGACGACAGCCTCATGCCGTCCGATGGATCAAGCGTCTCCACAGGTTCACACCAGGAGACGAAGGACATCGGCTCAGGCCATGAGTCAAAGGACCCTGCGACCGAGCGGTGGATGGACACCATCGAGTTGTGGGATATGTGGTTGCCGTACTCAAAGGAACTCGTGACCTTCGCGGGTGACGAGCCGGATCCACTTCGCGTGATGAAGTGGAAGGGTCCGAAACGCGGCCCCTATCACATCCTGTCGTACGCGGAGGTGCCGGACAACATTATGCCGCTGGCGCCAGTGTCGAACCTCATCGATCTTCACATGATGGCCAACACCTTGTTCCGGAAGCTCCGGAATCAGGCTGAGAACATCAAGAACGTCATCGGCTACCAGGACGGACATGAGCAGGACGCCCTCAGGTTGCAGGCGTCCCAGGACCTCGACCTCATCAAGATGGACGACCCGAACTCACTGGTACCGTTCAAAACGGGCCAACTAGACGCGCCGATGGTCGCGTTCAGCATCCAACTCCGAGATATGTTCTCGTGGTTTGCGGGCAATCTGGACATCCTCGGTGGCCTTTCCGCCCAATCGGAGACATTGGGGCAGGACAGACTGTTGGCATCCAGCGCCAGCGAACGCCTCAAGGAGATGCAGGACCGCACCCTGATAGCCGTAAACGGCGTAACTGAGGACATTGGCGAATACCTATTTTCCGACAACAGCCGGACGAAGCGATTGCTTCACACCATTGGAGAGTTCGAGGTTGAACTGGAATTCGGCCCCAAGACACGCAAGGGAGACCTGTCGGACTACCTCATCGAAGTGGCACCGTACTCCCTTCAGACTCGGTCGCCGGCAGAGAGACTTCAGACCATCCAGACCCTGTTCGAGAAGTTCATCCTTCCGTTGGGACCACAAATGGAGCAGCAGGGCCTGGCTCCCGACATGAGACTACTGACGGACCTTGTTGCTCGATACTCCGACACGCCGGAAATCAGGGACATCTTGGTCGGCGTGGACCCAACAACGCTTCCTGGTGGCCAGCATGCAAGGGAAGGGCGTCAATCTCCCGTCACGACTCGACGAAACATCAGAATCAACCAGCCCGGTAGCACACGCCAAGGCCGGGACGACGCTTTGGCGAAATCGTTTCTCGGCGAAGGACTCCGTCAGGGAGAAGCGGGTAGCCTGAGCCAGCCCGTCACGGCACCACCGGCATGAAGAAGAGATACGTGCCAGAGACGGACAGTTGGACGTGCAGTGGGGAGCCGTGCGAGGAGCCGAAGTCGGTACCACTGGGTAGCGATGGTGGCGGAACGTGTGGATTCGGACGTGGGTGGCCGATTCACAGCGAAGCTGCTGGATGTCACCCAGACCAAATCCCCGAACATATAGAGCATGACCGCCTTCACGGGGTTCCCACTGAGTACGATAGCACTGGTAGGCCAATCCTCCGGGATCGTGCACATCGAAAGCGCTACCTCAAGGCACACGGTTTGAGAGACAACGACGGCTGTTATTCCGACTAAACGAAAGGCACGCAATGCCAGAGATTCACGACACCGGCACAGAAGCTCCCACAATCAAGCCCGAAGACGAAGACTTCCAGTGGGAGGGAGCACTTGAAGAGGAGGAGGTTGTCGAACTACCCGCCGAACTGCTGACTGAGGTCGCAGACAAGCTCGGACTGGTCGAGGACGATGCGGAAGCCCTCGGCGAGGAGAAGCTTCGCGCCATGCTCAAGAAGATCGAGCCAGCGGAGGCGAAACCACCTCCCAAGCCAGTCGCCAGGCCCAAGAAGTCCAAGGGCACGGTGAAGGACGTGGCGATCAGTGAGGGTTACGACGATGCCCTTGTCAAGGAACTGCAATACGGGCGAACCCTGACGAAGCAGTTGCTGGAACGACTCGATGGCATGGATGCCCTGCGGGAGACCAGCGAGATGGACGATCTGCGTGTCTCGCTGAAAGAGGCCGCCAAGGACTTCCCGAATATCAGTCGAGCGGACATCCAGAATGCCGAGGACGTGATGGCGGCTATGAAGAAGGGATATGGCGACACTGTCCCGCCGAACGAGCAGTTGGCCGAGATGGCACTTCGTTCCGTTGGCGGTGCCCCGTCCAGTGCGGATCGCTCAGATCAGTTCACACAACGTCCAACACACCGCAATACCAAGGGTGGCAGTTCGAAGGAAACACCGCGAGACAGGGCCATTCGCAACGTCGCAAGGATCATGGACGAGGCGGAAAAGTAACGGATTGACGTGTAGACCGGGGATTGTCTGTGGCTAGAGTCGCTGTGTCAGGAAGACACACGAAAGCCATGGACGGCATTTTCACACACAAATCAAGCCCTTGGACAGCCCCACTAATCGTGGGGTGCGGTCTCATTGAAGGTGCCTAACCGATGGCTTCACTACAAGTAGCAGATATCGCAGACCTCGTCGAATCGACACAGGCTGATCTCGGCCGTATGCGTTGGACTGAGGCTGCCACGGACCTTCAAGAGTTCGTAGCGTTCGGCTCACTGATCAACAAAGGCCGCTTGACGTTGGGAAGTGGTTCCTCAGTGACGTGGAATGTGCGTGTCGGCCACAATACGGCCGGAAACGCCCGTCACACAGGTCTGTTCAATACCGACGTGACCAACGTCGGAGAGGGCCTGAAGACCGCGAACGCCCCGTGGAAGTTTGCGGAAACCAGCTACGCAGTCGATCGGCGTGAACCGTCGATGAACAAGGACCCAGCCCGAATCGTCGATCTGGTCGCAGAACGGCGTGTTGAGTCGATGGTGGAACTCGCCGAAGAGGTCGAGGACAAGTTCTGGGCCGACAACCCCGGTGTGACATCAGATACTCCGCTGGGTATCAAGACGTGGTTTGTCAGCAACTCCGCCACGACCTTCGGCTTCAATGGTGGAAACCCGACCAACTACTCAGGTGGTGTTGGAGGTCTCAACTCGACTACCTACCCACGCTGGGCGAATGGGACGTACCGCTATGTTGACGCGACGAAGGGTGATCTCATCACGGGCTGGCGAGAAGCGTTCGTCAAGACCAAGTTCAAGAGTCCCGTGGCCGTCAGCCAGTACAACACCGGAGACAGATACGCTTTCTACACGAACTACAGCGTGATCTCAACGCTGGAGACGGTGCTGGAGAACCAGAACGAGTCGCTAGGCACCGACATCGCGTCGATGGACGGTAACACCTTGATGCGGAAGATCCCGATCACCTGGGTCCCGCAACTGGACTCCGACGCCACGAACCCGATCTACGGCATGAATTGGGGCGTGTTCAAGGTCGCCATGCTGGCTGGGTGGGACCTCAAGGAGTCCGGCCCCAAGGAGCACGGCCTTCAGCACAACACGGTCGAGGTCCACATTGACTTGGCCTACCAGTACATCTGCTACGACCGTCGCCGAATCTTCGTACTCGACATCGCATAAGCGAGGAACTACATGAGTTTTCCCCTTGTAAAACGATCTTCGGACTTCTCTCGTGGTCCCTCGGCCTCGATCTGGGCACCGTTCAACGCTGCGGACTTCATCCGCAACCGTGACCTCGGGCACGAGATGTGGTCCGACTTCGTAGCCGACTCTGGCCCGTACTACCTGTGGCAGGACGCCACTTCGGAGACTTCTCCCTACGGTGGTGCCGACCTGTTCGGTGGCGTGGTCCGGTTCGGTGCAACGACCGACAACGAAGGATGTGCAATCTTCTGTAAGGGCGCCTCTGCGGGTATCTCTGCTACGGACGGCATCAAGGTTGCGGGTGCCGACCTGGGCGGATTCCTGATCTCTGACACTGCCGGGTCCGAGGGCATGTTGGCGTATGAGATTCGGTACAGAATCAACACCGTCACGGCCAGCAGGGCCGCGGTCTTCATGGGCCTGATACAGGGAGACAAGGGTGGAACAATCGGAGACGTCATCGACATCACGGACGTGATGACCGACATCGACTACCTTGGATTCGAGATCCCGACAGCCACCAACACCACGATCGACGTTGTGTACCGCAAGGGCGGCGGATCAAAGGTCACGGTCACAAATGACGTGTTCGGCTCCACGACTGGGGCCATCCTGAACACCACAGCCAACACGCTGACCAGTTCGCTGGGCAAGTGGACCAAGCTGGGCTTCCTGTTCGATCCGGACGACAACAGCAGGACGGATGGCACGAACCAGGACCGCGTCAAGTTCTTCGTCAACGGTGAGCCACTGCTGGCTGGCGCCAACATCGTGGACGCTGGGTCGAGTGACCCTGGCATCGCCTCATCCAACTTCCCGGACCAGAACGGCATGCTCCCCTGCATCGTCCTGATGAAAACCGGAAGCACCAACATGACTCTTGACGTGGACTGGATGAGGTGTGCCCAGTTCTTCCCGCCAGGCTCACAGACGGCACCGCTGGTCTAAACAGCAGGTTTCGGCGTCTTTTCTCCGAACGGCCCCGGTCATCTCCCGGGGCCGTTTGTTTTAACCTGCCGCTGCGACCTTCTCTAGGTACCCATACGGCCAGTCGGGCTTGGCCCGTTCGGTCACATTGGTCCTTCGATGGTTCCTCACAGCGTATTCGTCGAATGCGATGCCCTCTGCCGTCAGCATTGCCACAGTGTCTCCCGCCAGTGTTTCTTGGTGCAGGATGTACTTGGCGTGTGGCGTGAACATGTCAATGATCCTCGTCACAGATCCCGACGCCCTCTCTAGGTATGCGTCCAGCCACACCCGGAACTCCAGCGGTGGCTGGTTGAGTCTACAGTCGGGGTCGGGGCAATTGACCAGCCCGTTTACGTCACCAAGGTAGACTTGGTAGTTGCCATTGCCTCCGTACACCACGCGCTCCCATCCCCGGATGGGTGGGACATCGCGGAACCTTACAAACCAGCACCGCACAAGCTCTGGTATGTCCCGCACAATGGTTGCCGTGCATGGACCGGGGCAGTGGCGGGCGGGAGCGGCCCTCTTGTCCCTGGGATGACCTAGACCGACTTCAATGTCTAGCACTTCCTGCAACCACATTGACCCCGTGCCAGGGGCGGCTGCAATCGAGATTGGCCCCAGCGTCATGGGCACGTTTCATGCGCTCAGTAGGACTGATTCAATCGCCATCCCGTCCCTGATCGTCACCGTCGAGCCCAGTTTACTTTCGATAGTCCACTCACCGTCTGTGACCTCCTCGACCACTGAGCCCTTCCAACCTACGAATCGAGGGTCGCCTTGAGCAAGAACCTTCAGTTCGTTCTCGACGGACTCTAATGTGTGCTTGCTACCTACGAGATGGCCATCATTCATCCTGATGCTGTACTGCTGTGCCATGAGCGTCACGGCGTCTGCGAGGCATTTGAGGGACCTCTTGACTTGCAGTTGCCGCAGTTTGTCTGCGTCACTCTCCCGTATCCGCATGACTTCGGTTTTCTCTTTACGTGGATTGGCCATATCAGGTCCTAGAAGGGGTTGATGACGATGTTGTTGTCGATCTTCTGTTTCTCTTCATCACTGAGTTTGTCCCATTGCCGGATGAATCGCCTGGTTTGGGCGTCTAGGGGATTCAAGCCCAATAAGGCCGCAGCTTCCAGTCCGACTGCCCTAATACCCTTGACACCCTTTGTCGCTGCTCGCTCTTTGTCGCCAGTGGCCAACGCGGCCGCAGACCTCCCTAAATCGATCGTGCCGGCCACAAGATCCTCGATTGACGAGCCAACAGGCGTCTCAAACAGGCCCGCTCGATTGTACATGGCCATGTCCATGATTCTCGGTGCGATGAGAGGGTCAATAAGGGTTATGGCATCCTGAGCGACTTGGAACGCGGCCCTGTCAGCCCGAACAGCCCGTTCCATCACGGCTGCCTTGTCATCGTCATTACCGAACAGTGAGGCAACGATCATGCCGGTCGTGATGTTGGCACCTACCCCTACGCTGACTGACCAGACGCTGTTGACCATCTCGGCACTGAAATCCACGGCACCTCGTCCAGGGCGCCGCAGGCGAGCACCGAATGATCTGCGGACACGATTCTGTGCCTTGATCGTGTCACTCTGAAACAGCAAGAACAGGCTTTCAAGCTCTCCGCGAGTGCGAACTGCGATAGTTGACAGGTCCAGTACACTGGAGGAGTTCTGGGTCTCGCGGATGGCGTCGGAAGCCTTCCCGGCAACCCACTCCATCTGGCGTTCCTTCGACCACTGTGGGTGAACCCGCTGGACCTCAGCCTTGTAGGCGGCCCATGCAGTCCTCGCATTGATGGAGTCTGTGAAGTTGAGGATTTGCAGTGTGCTCAGACCCGCGTCTCGCAAAATGCCCAGCGTGCCGGTGATGTCCTTGGCCATGAAGCTCGTTGCCGCACGGTCATAGACCTCGATCAGCTTTGCCCGGTCCAGCCCGAATGAAATTCCTTCCTCCACCGCACTGAACCGCCCTGATGGATTACCGATGTAGCGTTCCCAGAAAAAACCACTGTTGTCCGTCATTTCCTTCATAGAGACGGTGGCGGTGCCGGCAAGACCGTCCCTCATGCGGCGAGGACCAAGGATCGGCACGATCCGCGCCTCGCCACCCAACTGCCGGAGAATGGACGTGGGGTTCAGGCCCAGTTTGGACGATGCGAGACTGCCGTTCACGAACCGCACGGCTTGTGCCGCCTTGCCGCCCTTGGTCGTCGCAAGCGATGCGGCGGCAAGGTGTAACTGAAGGTCGGCGTTCATATTCTTGCCGCGTGTGGCGTTGATGGCATCCTTTACACGGATATCCAGCAATACACCAGCAGCATCACGGATTCCGGGCGCGATGTGGATGACCTTGGAGGTCTCCTGAATGTGGCTCATCGTCGCTGTCAGGAAGTCCTCGATGATAATTGGGGCCTTAGTTCCACCTTCGCGTTCGCGGGTGAAGCCGAGGTTTTCAAGGTACTGGGTGACGATGCCTTGGAATGTTGCTGGCAGTCCGGCCTTCTCGGTCGCCTGAAGGTTGCGCCTTCGTCGGAAGTAGTCCAGCACACGAGTGGGTTCTCGGCCCTTCAGGTCGAACAGTGTTGAGAACAGAGCCTCAGTATCTTGGTCCGCGATCTTCTTTACGTCCTGCACAAACTGGGCGAGCGTCGGATCGTCCTTACTGATTGTCGCTCGGATGTCTACCAACTCACCTTCAGAGAGCGGGACACCCTTGCGTTCTCGGCCACGTTGCCTCTGAAGTGGAGTACCAGCAACCAACAGTGCCTCCGTCTCCGCGTCGATCGCCAGGAACCACAGGGCCTCACCCTTGGTAAGAGTGGCCTTCTTACCGTTGATGACAACGTCAACGTTCTCGGTGAGTGCCTTCCCTGATATGCCCGATAGTTTGGCTTGTGCATCCGACAGGCTGGAGAATCCGACTTTTTTGGCAGCCTGTTCGAGTTCGCTGAACCGCCGCGAGACATTCAGAAGGTGCTTGTCGTGGCTGCGAGTCTGTACCCGCCACATGAGTTGTTCGAGCACTCCAGAGTCGTCGGTCTTGTTCTCAGTCAGTCTGGCAAGGTTCTTCACGTCGGCTGTTTCGTTCTTGAACTTGCCGAGTATTGAAGTGTCTATGTCTTCCGTCAGACCCCTGGATGGTTCACGATCCAGCGGGCCGATGAAGTCCGGACCTGGACGTTTGCCTCCGGCGCCAGCCAGGCCCTTGGATTTCGGCGGTTGGATATTGCCAACAGTTTTGTTGATGGCTGCTTCGCGGTTTGCCAGTCTGCCCTCAAGGAGAGTCTTGCGTGCGGCCTGAAGGTCGGCAAGTTGCGCTGCGGCAGCCTCGATGGCATCTTCGGCTTGGGCCGTGGAGGCCTTTATGGCCCGTGTTTGCTTGACCGTACCTTTGATGTCGCTGAAGGACCGCCTACGCCCACCAGCGAATAGTGCATCGGTAGCCGTTTGCAGGATCTCGGCTATTTCCTGTCTCTCAGACGTGCGAATGCCGCGAGCCTTACTGATTCGCCGTGACAACTTCTTGAGACTGGCGGCAGTCTCATCCGCACTGTCGCGTGCGATTCCGCGATCGATGCGGTTGACGATGCCGCCGAGCCTTGCCGGCGTGGCATTCTCGACATCCACCAGCAGCCTGCCCTGCTCCTTTTTGGAAAGGAACCTGCGTGCCAATACACGAACCGTTTTTCGGGTGGAGAGCGATAGATCCGCTTTGGCTTTTTGTGCCGCAGTCGAAAGGGTATATCCTTGATCACGGTATCCTTTGATTTTAGCGATCAGGTTGATCTGGGCCTGCGAATAGCGCCGGTAAGCTCTGTCCCCACAGACAATCCTCTGCGGAAATTCGATGTGTTTTCCTTCCCATGCACGCAGCATCCGTTGGCTGACACCTGTAATTTCTGCAGCATCGCCTATTGAATAGGTTTTTTCATAAATATTTTTTTTCATAACTATACCTCCCTTATTGAATTTTTAGAGACGGGAAAAAATGTCCCTCTACATTTAACGCAGGTTACATTATTCAGCAGAATGAAAGATGTGATCGGAAAATGTTAGCTCATTATGCAGAGCTTGCGTGGACTATGTCGGATGGGAAGGTTGTTGATAAAGTTGAATGATAAAGGAGGAGCTATGGATTCAGTAATTTCGAGATACCATGTTTCATATCGTTAATAAATATACCAGAGCATCTCAGTCCCCGGGATTGTCTACTGAAAGTTCGTATCAACTGCAGTGGGTTGGTGGAAATATTCTGTGGATGCTCAATTGATTGGAGGGGTTGGGGTTTGATCAGCGTGTTGGAAATATGTGAAGGACCAAATCCTAATCCCTTTCCATAAAGAAAGAGGATACATTTGAAATATGTTTTAATTAATCTGTTCGGCAGAATCATTGATCAGATAACCTGTTAAGATAATACGTGTAACAAGTAATTATAGAATAAATGAAGTAACTTGAGATAAATATAATTTTGTAATAAAACCGAATTGTTAACTGGTGTTTCTTTGACCGCCAGGTAGTTTGATCGTAATTAAACTGGTGACATGTGGAAATTAATATGTAATCAAATTAAAATTAAATTCAGGAAGATACGTTTAATGTAATGTTAGAGGATGTAATTTTTAGTGTCATCGCTCCAGCCAACCAATTTATAGAATCAAATGAAAACTTATAGATTGTAAATCCTATCACCTTCCACTATAAGACAGCTTGGGATAAATCATAATATTTAACAATTGGAGCAGATTATGGAAAAGGTCAAAAAACTTTTGGAAGATTCAGCAGGTTTAAAATCTGATCAAGATACCGGCGAGCTTTATGATTATATAACAGATGAAAAAATTCCAAATACTCCAGAAAATAGAGAAGCTAAAGTTGTCTTCGAACAAAGATTACATGAGGAATACGGTTACAGCCGAGAGCAAATGCAACCTGAATTTAGAATACAAAAAGGAAGCACCTTAATTGGACCAGCTGACATAGTTGTTTTCCGTGATAACAAAAATAAATCGCAAGAAAATATTTATATAGTTGTTGAATGTAAACGAAAAAATCGAAGAGATGGAGTTGAACAATTAAAATCATACCTTGCCGGGTGCGAATCAGCGGAATATGGTGTTTGGTTTAATGGCAATGACATTGTATATATTAGAAGACTCAAGAAAGCGCCTCATTGGAAAACGATATTTAATATCCCAAGATTTGGAGAAAAATTAGGTTTACCGAGAAAAGATTCCCTAAAACCAGCCACGGAGTTGGTTAAAGTTTTTGAGACATGCCATAACCATATTTATGTAAATGAGGGGCACTTAAAAGATAAAGTTTTTAATGAAATGCTTAAAATTTTATTCTTAAAATTATTAGATGAAAGAGATTACACATCAAAGATTTCTAAGTTTGGAATTACAGAAGATGAATACGATGAAATAATAAATGGAAAAACAAATGAATTTGAAGGAAGGATAAACTCCTTATTAAAATTAGCAAAATCGAAACACAAAGACATTTTTTCAACTGAAGAAAAAATTAACATGAAGCTGACAACTTTGGCCTTTGTTATTGGTCAGTTACAAAATTATGATTTGACGCATTCACCCAGGGATGTAAAGGGTTTAGCATTCCAAAAATTTGTCTACGCTCATCAGAGAGGTGATAGAGGTGAATTTTTCACTCCAGATCCTATTATTGAGTTAGCAATAAATATTATCAAACCTACTCCTAATGATGTGGTTCTTGATCCTGCATGCGGTACTGGTGGGTTTTTGGTTGCTGCAATGAGGTACGTTGAAAATGACCTGAAAAGTATGATCAAAAATCAAATCGATTTTGAAAGAGCCAGAACTGATTTTGCTTTGAAAAATCTTGTAGGAATAGATTTCAATCCTGATTTAGTTAGGGTTTCAAAAATGCGAATGATCCTGGAAGAAGACGGTCATACAGGAATATTCCACGCAAACTCGTTGGAAAACTTTTCAAGGATTCGTGATAATGCGAAAATTGCAAGTGCCCCTACTATAGAAAAAGAGTCTATGGACATTGTGCTTACAAATCCTCCCTTCGGCAAAAAAGGAAAAATTACAGATAAAAATATTTTGAAAAATTTTGAATTAGGGCATCAGTGGAAAAAAACATCAAAAGGATATAAAAGAGCTGATAAAGAATTAGATGAACAAGTGCCTGATATCTTGTTTATTGAAAGATGTTTAGAATTTCTAAAAGATAGAGGAAAATTAGGAATCGTACTTCCTGATGGTATCCTTACAGGTCCGAAACTTCAGTATGTTAGAGATTTCATAAATACAAAAGCAATGGTAATTGCTGTCGTCTCTTTACCCTATGCTACATTTATTCCTCATGGTGCTAATGTAAAAGCCTCAATTTTATTCCTTCAAAAAGTTGATAAAAAAGCTTTAAATAAAATACAGAAGAAAAATTACGATATTTTCATGGCAGACATAGAAGAAATAGGATATGCCGGTAATAAGGACGGTACAATTAACTATGTAACCGATGAATTTGGAGAGTACATATTAGACAAGAATGGTGATAAAATAGTTGCTGAAGATATAACTTCTGTTTTAGGGGCATGGGATAAATACAACTCTCAAAATCATGTGTGGCTATAATGAAATGGGGCATTAAAAAATACTCTGAACTAAAAAGAAGGATGGACGCCAATTTCCATCTTGCTGCACAAATAAAACTTGCAGATAGTTGGAGTCTCAAGAATTTGAAGGAAATTGTTGTCCGTGACCCAAATTGTTACGGGTTTAAATATGCCAAGATTGGAATTCCCATTATCAGAATTGGAGACTTAAAGAATCCTTTTATTGATTTTATAAATGTCGCAAAAATTAATCCAAATGTTCATGAAAGATTCAGTAAGACTCATCTACAAAAATATGACATACTTATATATCGATGGA
>SDBU01007566.1_pt1 | contig 12494 bp, 13 predicted proteins | sample 2277071 | NCBI WGS metagenome assembly SDBU01 (sample SAMN10397929, study PRJNA504765) | marine sediment metagenome | isolation source: marine sediment core GS08_GC12, 126 cmbsf | place: Arctic Ocean: Gakkel Ridge, Loki's castle | collected 2008
GTCTGTCTGTGAATTGCTTTTACCAGAGGGAACAAAGATTTTTTCCTTGGAAGATTTTCTGGAAACCGGAGCGAGCTTTGATAAGCTCGTGTAGGTTGAAGAAAGACTTCCAAGGGAAAAAGATTGTTTCCAATCCTGGTGAAATGAATTCGCAGACAGACTCTAAGATCCAATCAGACCAGGCGTCAAGAATAGATCCTTTTGTTTTTTTCGTGGATACTTGATATCCTTTTAGAGAATATTCAAGTTTTGATGTATGGGTGAATTTTTTGCAATCCTACTCTACTTTTCCTTTCTCCTTTTTTTTGCGAAAGCAAAACAAAAGCGCTCTCTCACGCAAAAAGATTTCGTAATAGGAGATCGATCTCTCAATAGCTGGACAACGGCACTTGCCGCGCATGCTAGTGATATGAGCAATTGGTTATTCATGGCCTATCCAGGAGCTATTTTTATCAATGGCGGAAATCATATCTGGGCTGCCATTGGACTCACTATCATGATGTGGGCTAACTGGGTGTTTGTTGCACCTAAAATTCGAGTCCATACAGAAAAAATGGGAAGTGTCACTCTTTGTAGTTTTTTTGAAAAAAGACTCGGCCAAAATCAATCCATTGGACGCTTGATTACCTCCGTTGCTCTCTTTTTCTTTTATACGGTTTATATAGCTGCAGCACTCTGCGGAATTGGAGCTCTTTTTCAAACTCTCTTCCCCATCTCCTATGCTGTTGGAGTTATTCTAGGAGTTACTTTCATTCTTCCATTTGTACTCATTGGAGGCTACTTGACTCTTGCAAGAGTCGATCTCTTTCAGGGGATTTTTCTTTTAGCAGTGATCATTTTCGTTCCACTGTATATTGCTTTTGATTTCGGAGGCATTTCGGCTATTGTCAAAGCAGTTCACAGCCATGGGAGGAATATCTCCCCCTTCTCTTCAGCAAATTTATCTACGATTTGGAGTCACCTCCTCCTGATGTTTGGATGGGGGCTTGGGTATTTTGGTCAGCCCCACATAATCAGTAAATTCATGGGTATACGCGATCCTGAGCAAATTTCTGCTTCAAAGAAAATTGGAATGAGCTGGCAGATTCTCTCACTTATGGCCGCAACATTCGTTGGATTTGTTGGAATTGCAGCACTTAGCAACCTCAATTCTCCCGAATATGTATTCATCGCTTTAGTGAAGAAATATTTTTCGCCGTTTCTAGGGGGGATTTTTCTCTGCGCAGTCCTAGCAGCAATCATCAATGCTGTGAGTTCAATGCTCCTCGTGCTATCTACAACAATAACGGAAGATCTTTACAAGCGCTTTTTCAATGTGAATAGTTCCGATCGAACGCAGCTTGTGATCACACGCCTGGCATGCATTGTTTCTGCTCTCATTTCCATGGGAATTGCGCTGCCCGGATTCACAACCATTGACAGTCTCGTCAAATATGCTTGGTCTGGCCTTGGAGCCACTTTTGGTCCACTCGTCATCGCTACACTCTATTTTCGATATCTCAGCCCATTTGCCAGCTGGCTTGGAATGGCCGTAGGTGGAGCCATCGTAGCTTTTTCTCCTCTTCTAGGCATTGCTAACCATTCGCTCGTATTGGCTTTTCCAGCAGCCCTTGGAACGATCTATCTTGTTTCAAAACTTGCTCAGAGGTCCACTCCTCTCGAAGAAGGTTGAGCTTAGCCAAAAATGGATGACCAATCCACTGTGCCGAGTAGGAGGCCTCCGATGCAAACGGCATTGGCTTTCCATGAAGCAGTAGGAAAATTCTGAGTTGTTTGGCTTTTGCCGGGGGCATAAGATTAAACATATTTTTTCAATCTTTCATGAGCCTCCTTCGAAATTTCTACAATCTCAAGCCACTTTGGATCGTTTATGAACTCAGCATCCCGGTCAAATTGTGCGGCAATCTCACTGAAATCGTCTATTTTTTTTTCTAGATTTTGCAAAAAATTTAAATCTTCGTCATTCAGACCGTATTTTTTATATTCTAACTGTATTATCTGCATATTATAATCAAATTCGTTCATTGTTTCGTCAAAAGAATCGCATTCTGGGCCTTCACCTTTTGCCCATACCCGAATTTGGTAATCTCGATCTGCCATATATGCTAAATCTTCAACAAATCTATGCATGAAATTGTCATTTTCCATCTTTGAATACCTCCGCTACTTTACTAAAATCATACTCTTCGAGTGGGATATGGGCTTCTGGGGTCCTTTGTGGAACTATATTGCCATTTTTATCCATGAACCCTTTTGGGGTCCTATGAACAATATAAGGCTTTCTTTGACACAGATATTCACTGGAGGGATTTCCTGGCATGATTCTAACTTCATAATGTGGGTTTTTCTTAGAGATATATCTCATTCCTCCACCTCTTTTTGAAATTTGTATACGAAATTCATTTACATTCATTGCATTAGGTGTTGGGAAAGTTGGAATATCTATACTATGCAAAAGTTTTCTGGCTTGCATCTCATTAAGATTTTGGCTTCTATACTGTTTGCCAAGAGCTACTGCCACCTCCCTCTTGCTCTTGGTAATAGCTTCGGTAGGGACCTTGAGACTTTCATTCCATTGCTTGGATATTTCTTTGAGGATGGTCCTTTTCTCCAAACTTTTCATAGCCTCAAGTGTTAAGGTGGCATTGGCGACTTTAAGTTCTTGAAATAGTTTTATTCCTTTCGCAGAGCCGGAAAGCAAAAACACGTCTAGCCCATATTTTCCTAAAATCGTCCCAACGAGTTCCCCTTTGTGAAATTCAGTATGTTCCTTCCAATCAGAGACCAATTCTTTAAGTTCTGGAATGACAGCTGAAATAGTTTCTAGATTAGAACCTTGCAAGAACTCATAGATATTTTTGCACGCCTCGACCATTTCATTTGAAACTTCTTTGGGGCTCAAGGCAAAGGCCCAAATTCCATTTGCCATACCCTGGAGAGAACAAAGCATCGAGGGGAGAAAATTTTCCAGCGTATGCTCAGCACCCATAAGCACTCCCTGAATTACCCCGCCTCCGAATTCGAGGGAAGCAATGGCAAAATCTTCTATGGGTGATCCCTTCAACCCACTTGCCATATAATCCTCAAGGGCCTTTTCAAAATTGCCTTGTTCAAAGTAGGCAGCAGCCCTTTCTAAATAAGCTTTTGAATTTTGGGGCTCTTCTTTGATCACTTTGGTAAGACAGTCAATAGCATTTTGGTATAAGCCAAGCTGTGCGCTTGTTTGTCCGAGGACCTCAAAGATCTTTGGATCTATGGCGCCAGTGGTGATAGATTTTTTAATATCTTCCATCGCAGTAAAATAATTGCCCAAAAGAAAATTAGCGTATCCACGATCGCATAGGAGGGTCGAGTTGTATTCAGAGTGATCCTGTGGATGCATCTTTCGATCAATTAGGCAATTTTCAATGTCTTGAAGGATCTTTTGTGTAAATTCGTCGCGGGTATTTTCTAAAATTTCTTTTGCTCTGGAAAGACCAGATTCAAAGAATTTAATTTTATTTGTCCTGTGCTGAATAGACTTCTTGGCCCTATCACCATCCTCCAACCGGAGTGCATTGATATCAATTTTGTAGTCGTCGATATATTGATTTACTGAAGAAAAAAAGTCCTTTTCTAAGGAAAACATCATGTCATCTAAGTGGATCGGAGAATATCGCGTAAAGTATTGCTCAACATAAAAAGTTCCAAAATCTGATTCCTCTTCATCATCATCGAGAATAAAAAAAGGATCATAAGTTTCTTCCAAATATCCTTTGAGACCATGGGCTTGTACGTCATAGTTGAAGCCATACAGAGGATAAAAATTATCATCGAATGGGGGGCGAAGTTTTTCTTTTGAATACCACAGCCAATTTATTTGTCTCAGTGCACTATTAATTTGATTGCAGAAATAAGTATCTCCAAGAGTCTTGAAGAAACTCCCATCAGAGAATTGCAGTGTCTCGATATATAAAGCATTTGGCTGCTTTTGATAATAACAATACATGCATTTAGGAGAAATCAGCTCAACATCATCCTCGCCAACATCTGCAAAGACACCCGTGGAATAGATGAAAAAAGAAAGGGCCAATATCCATCGAATATACTTAAACAAACTCACGTCGGGCCTCCTCCAGGTGTAATTTTCTTCCTGAAGAGGGTAGGACTCCTTTGTGCACATTGTCAAGACATTGATTTCTACTGGATGAACCTTAGAGTCTGTCTGCGAATTCATTTCACCAGCATTGGAAACAATCTTTGTTCCTTCTGGTAAAAGCAATTCACAGGCAGACTCTTAGCCAAAAATGGATGACCAATCCACCGTGCCAAGTAGGAGTCCTCCGATGCAAACGGCATTGGCTTTCCAATGGACTTGCTCTTTGTAGAGCCACTTTCCCCATAAATTGCACCCGACAATGAGGGTGACGGAAAAAATGGGAAAGAGCATCAGGGCAATTGCATGAAGATTTTTTATATAGTTTTTGCAGCTCCTAATAACTTCATTCGATATTCTGGATTCATCGCTGCTACTGTACGTTTTTTATTTGTGCTTATTAACCCGAGCCCCAAACAGGTGACAAGATGCGTCAACGAGACGCAGCCCAATCTAAGCAAAGCGATTCGAGTGAGCGGAGGCAATAGTAACACTATAGGCTCCCGAGCGAGAATTGATATGGCAAAGTCGCAGGTAGCAGATTGTCACCTGTTTGGGGCTCGGGTAAATAGCTTTCGAGTTTTCTCCAACTTGATCAGATTCTGGCTTGCTCTTCTTAAGATAGACATGTTTTCTGCTCCATGATCCCTTCAGATTCGGCACTTGTCCTCGTTGTAGGCTACGTCTAAGACATGATGAAGTTTGTTTTCTATCCCCCAATGGCCCCTGGTGCAATAGCTTCACTTCTTTGAAGTACTTTTTTTATTTCATGTAAACCTAAAAAAATACCACACATTCCAACTAATACAGCAGCAACAGCAACAGCTTGATAATTATTGGCCGAAACATCTAGTGTGTCACGAAACAATTCACACATATCAGATTGAAGCTCTTGACAAGTTCCATTCATTGAGTTGAGGGCGAGGTTTATATTCATATCAGACCCTGCAGGGAACTTCCCAAAACCTGAAGGGAAATTCATTGTACAATTTATTGCAGAATGTATTAAATTAGTTGCATTTTCTTGACATGCCCAAAATATGGAACCAATAACACAATTTGAACCAGAACAATCATTAAATGTTTCATTAAAAAAATTCGAATTATTAAAACAACAGAAATTTGAAATAACGCTTGTAATAGACATTTTTACCTCGTTGTTTTTAGATTATAATGAAGTATAGAAATATTTTAGCAATTTTAAGCAATTCCTTCAAGAAAAATCGGAACCATGTAGGCGACAAATAGAAATGTCACCTTTCATGTAAAAAATAATTTTACGAGAGAGGAGGCTACAAACTATGGGAAGGGTTATCACCATGAGTAACAAGGGGTTATCAAGATTAGACGTTATGCATCAATTGCAGAACCGCTCGATTAATCAAGCACAAGGAGCTGATATTCTGGGCATTAGTGTCAGGTAGGTCAAACGGCTTTGGAAGGCCTTCAAAAAAGAGGGAGCTAAAGGCCTCATTTCTAAGAAGCGCGGTGGCAAAGGCAATCATCAGCTGCCGCAGGGAGTCAAAAAAGAGACCATAGACCTTATATTAGAAAAACACTGTGATTTTGGCCCCACCTTTGCCAATGAGAAACTTGTAGAGGTTCATGGGCTAAAAATCTCTGTAGGATCGGTCAGAAGCCTCATGATAGCGCATGAAATCTGTGTAGGCGACAAATAGAAATGCCCCCTTTCCGACAAATAGAAATGTCACCTTTCATGTAAAAAATAATTTTACTAGAGAGGAGGCTACAAACTATGGGTGGTCTGTTCTCGGGCAAGGTAGGGAACAAGTCGGGTTATTACCCAAAAATGGACGACCAATCCACCGTGCCAAGTAGGAGTCCTCCGATGCAAACGGCATTGGCTTTCCAATGAACTTGCTCTTGGTAGAGCCACTTTCCCCACAAATTGCACCCGACAATGAGGGTTACGGAAAAGATTGGAAAGAGCATGGCATGTTCAACTGATGTTGCTACCTCTGTCGCTTTGAGCATGGCAAAGGCTCCGACCCCATGCACAACGCTTCCCACCATTCCATAGGAAACTTCTGTGCGGTTGGGCATCCTCCTTTCCCCTGAAAAAAAGAGCACTCCTTGGATGAGGGCTGCGGTGGCAAAAACGATCGGCATGAACCATTGCATGCTGGCCGCTTCTGTGGAAAACGCAAATCCTAATCCTGATTGCCCAGGGAAATTGATGAACAGCGATCGCCAAGAAAGGAAGACGAGATAGAAAACATGGGCAAAAAACGTGAGAGATACAAAAAGGAGCCATTTGCGGCGACTAGCTATATTTCCTCCATCCCAGCCAGCCCAGCAAATTCCAGCGATGACGAGAATCGACCCGATTGCATTCCATAGGGTATAATAAAATCCAAATTGGGCTCCAAAAAAGAGAACAAGCATCAAAATTGGCATGACGGAAGAGCAGTTGAGCATGGCAACGGAAAGGCCCGGTGGACCATTTTCAAACGCTTTTCCGAGAAATCCCATTACACTAGCAAGGAGAATTCCTCCAGCTAGCGCAAAAATCGCCATGGAAGGCTCCCAAGCGTAATTTCCTGTGCGGACAGGACCTAGAAGAATCATGACAAAAACAGTAAGCCCCAGCTGTAACATCAAATAGGCCTTGCTCGTACCCCCTGAATCAATACTACGGCGTAAAAACAAGTTAGAAATGGCTACGCAAATTCCTGCGAGCAGCATGAGTTGTATTCCCACCAAAGACCTCCTTTTTGAAGGGTTTAGATCTATTAAAACACGACGGGTAAATCCTAGCAATAAATGGATGGCTAAGTATAATGAAAAAAAACGGATTTCTCATGGAGGATCTATGAAGAGAGCGCGATTTTTCCAGCCGAGAAAAATAGTCCTATACGCACTTCTCGCAGGAATTTCTCTAGTATTTCCCGGGTATTCTGAAAGTGCGAGCGCTACTCCAAAGGAAGCGCTCATGCTCCGCAGAATCACCGAGTATTGGAAAGATGGCGATTATTCGACGGTTAAAAGGCAAATAATTGATTTTCTTTCAAAAAATCCTGATACCGGTTTGCATAATCATCTCAATGCTATGCTTGGAGACCTTTACTTTCAGGAGCGCAACTATCGGCAAGCTCTCGCAACATATGACCTCATCGGAAATCCTGAAATTAAGAAAAAAACAACTTTCAATCAACTACAAGCTCAATTCGAAACGCGCGATTTCACAAGTGTAATCGAGGGAGCAGAACGCTATCTCAAGTCGTGCAGGGGCAGCACCGAAGAGATGAAGGTGCGCTATTTGCTTGCAGAAGCATGTTTTCGTCAGGCACTGAAATCTGATGGGATGGATCAAAAGGTTTTCTATTTAAAGCTGGCCAAACCGCATTACAAAATTCTCACCCAGACAAAGTATTGCGATCGGGCTCTTTTTCCTCTTGCCGAGATCCATCGCCTCCTTCGTGAAGATGCGCGGGCCATTTCTCTATATTTGACTTTGTCAGAAAAATACCCGGAACATAGGGAGCGATTCCTCTTCCAAGCGGCCATTCTGCAGATCAAAGAAGACAAAAATGAGGCAGCTCACACTTTTCAACAGGTCTTCGAGATGGGGGGCAAGCGCTCTCGTCTTTCTGCTTTCAATCGTCTCATCCTCCTCTACCAAAATGACAACTATGATGAATTTTTGCACTTTTACCAAGATGTGATTGGCTTGATGCCAGAGCAAAAAGTTCCTTTGTTGCAGTTTTACGAAGGGCGTTGTCACTATTCGATGAGCGATTACCAGCAGGCCGTAATGCCCCTGGAAAATTTCATCACTGGTACGAAGGGACAATCTAAAGAGCTGAGAACGGCTTATTTGCTCCTTGTGAATTGTTCTCGCTATTTGAAAGATGTTTCTCTTCTCGAACGGTCTCTTTTCTCTTTTAAGAAAGCTTTTCCAAAAGATGCCGAAGTGCCAAAGGTTTTGCTGATTCACGCGCAAATGTGTCGAGAAAATGGCGATTTCATCCAAGCTCTTTCTGATTTACAATCGATCTCAAAAGAATATCCAAATTATGAAGATGCGGAAAAAGTCCTGTATGACTATGCCCTTCTCCTTGCCCAAACAGACAAATGGCTGCCGGCTCGAGAGTCTTTTGGGTCTTTCATCGAAAAATACCCACAAAGCGAAAGGTATCGCGATGCATGGCGACATCTTTTAAATTGTTGTATTGAACAATTAAAAGATCCGGGATTGGCAAACTCTGAGGAGGCAAAAAAAACTTTCATCGGGACTTTAGATCAAGCTCTTCGTCGAGAAAATATTTTGTCAGCAGAAGAGAAAGACCACTACTTTCTCGTCATGATGAAATGCTACTGCGAGCTCGGTCAATATGAGGATGTGATCCATCCGCTTCATCATTATCTAGAAGAGGTTCAGCAGCCCCATTTTCTTGCTGAAGCTCACCTCCTCATGGCTCTGTGTCAGCAAAAGGTGACGAATGATCTTTCTGTTTTCATTGAGCATGCAGAAGCGGCCTTTTCCTATAATGAAAATTTGCCAGAGAGTGAAATTCTCCACTTGGAGCTCTACAATGCTTATTTGACGCAGAGCTTCTCTGCGCAGGATGAAGAGATGCGCGATCACTTCCAAAATTGTGCAGCAGAGCATCTTTTCGCCTCTAATGCCTGGCATGATCGCTCGATTAAACTCGATAATTTCCTTTGGCTTGTCAACCAATTCTATTTGCGAGCAAAAGACGGCTCCAAAGAGAGCTGTCAAAAAGCTGAAGCCCTCTTCAAAGATTTGCTGGGGATCGGTACGAAGCAAGAGACTTTGAATATCTCTTCTGATTCGCTCTACTTGGAAGGAGAAGTCCTCAAGTATGCCCATCTGCTAGAAATGGCCGGGAAATATTCAGAAAAAAAAGAATTACTCGAAATGCTGGTGCAAAAACAAGAAAAGCATCCTCAGCTTCCATGGAAATTGAAAAAAAGAGCTCTTTTGGAACTCGGAAAAACGTATGAAAATGAGAGGCAGTTCTCCGAAGCACTTAAGGCTTACCGCCATATTATCAAAACAGCAGAAAGGGGTTCGATCGTCACAAATTCGGCTGCTCTTTTGCTTGCAAAACTGGAGTATCGGCTGCTCAAACCTGCTCACAAAACAAATGACAGCCCTGAGATGATCTCAATTTTGCACACGCTCAAAGATTTGCAAATCCAAAAGAGAATCAGTGCCGAACCCCTCCATCTGGAAGCTGCACTGCAGTATGCAGAGATTCGAAGTTCCTTCTCGGATCTCGAGTCTCAGGCCAAAAATGCCCACTTTTTCTATAAGAGAATGTTTGAAGACTTTCACGCTGCAGAAGATCCGATTGTAGAAGAATACAACTCCTTGCGAAAAAATTTCCCAGAAAAGGACGCCATTTTTGGAGCATATATGCAGTACTTAAATGCGCAAATGCTGGTGTGTGAGGCGAAAATTGCTGATGCGGAAAAGAAAATGGACAAAGCCCTCTCCCTTAAAGACCAGGCTCTGCAAATCCTCGATGGGCTCCTGGAGAATGAAGCGTATTTACAACCCTATTTGCTTAATCGCGTTAAGAGAACCAAGTTGGAAATAACAAAGGCAATATGAAATTTGGGGAAATCCGAAAGTCCCTCTTAATGTTTTGCTTTATGGCTTCGATTGCTCTGCACATCGGAGCCGTTTGGTTTCTCTTTTCCAATTCTTATTCCCTTGATATCAGCGAGGCGCATAGCCTCGTTAAGCCCGCCCCAACTCCTGTCATCGTCCCCAAAGAAAATGAAGAACTTCTCGTCGAAAAAATTGAAAAAGCTCTAGAAGAATCCCTCAATACCGTAACACTTGCAAGTGTAAAAAATGAAAAATACGAAGAGATTGTTAGGGACGAAAAATACTTCGAAGAAGAAGAAGGGGCCATAGAAGAAGTCTCTTTTAGCCCAGCTAAAACTCTCTACATTTCTAAACCAAAAGTCCGAAAAGAAGATCTCACCCCGATCCAAAAAATCTCAAACGAGTTTGCTTCTAACTTACCTCCTCTTTTCGATCCCCAAAGGGAAGCTTCTCTCAAAGATTTTGTCCTTGAAGACGAATTTGATGAGGACCCCCTTTCTTACCAAATTGAAAAATATGCGAGTGTCGATTTTAGCGATCCGGATGTCATCGAGAAATCAGAACCAATCGCGCCGGCAGTGGAAGATGATTATACCATGACCGACCAACAGTTCTTCCCTTCCGCACATCCCACACACACGATCGACGGGCTCGATCCCCACTTCGCTGCATCACTAAAAAAACTCAAAACTCCACAGCAGGAAACAAAAGCAGAGCTCATCGACAAGAAACATATCTCCCAGCTTTCCGAAAGCACGACCCCCAAAATGGTTCTTCCCAACTCGGTTGACTATTTGCGGAGTAAGTGGCTCAAACAAAGCCTTGCAGAGAGATCACTTCATGAACTGGAATATTACGGACTCGAAGAAGTGGCCACGCAACTGCAGTGGGAAGAAGAGATTGAAATCGACCTCTCTCTCATGCCCGCACCCGAAGGGAATAAATACGTCTTCTCTCTCACGATTCACCCTGAATTTGAAACCGAATGCCTTGCAATGGATCAAAACTTTTATTTTTTGATCGACCGTTCTAGTTCCATAGAAAAACACAAATTCAATCGCTTCACACGCGCTGTACAACGCTCACTCGCCGCTCTGCATGAAGGAGACAAATTCAACATCTATATCTTTGACAAAAACGTCTCCAAACTCTCCAGCTTAGCTCTCCCTGTCACACCAAAAACGATCCAAATGGCAGAAGATTTTCTCGATGGGCAAAATGCCAAAACCCATTTTGCCGCAACAGAAGTTTTTAGCTCTCTTGACCAGATGCTCCCTGCGCAGTTTGATCCCGATGAGCTCCACTCTGTTATTCTTATCACCGATGGAAATACCCTTTTGAGCAGCCAAAAGCAGAAAATGGCTCTTGCTGGGTGGGTCAAAAAATACGAAGGACTCGTCAACTTCTATGCTTCTGCATCAGGAAAAAACAACAACCTCGTTTTGCTCGATGTCCTCAGCTATTCCACCGCTGGAAAAATGCTCTATTCTGATACGAATGCCGGCTTTCCCCGAAAGCTCGTCCACCTCATAAAAGATCTGCACAATCCACTCGTGAAAAATATCAGTGTAGAACTCACTGCTGATGATCCGAACGCTCGCGTACTTGTCTACCCCCAAAGTAAAGCCCTTCCCCCTATTTTTGCTGGGCAACCCTATACCATCGTTGGCAGTATTGATGAACTTTGTGATCTCACACTCTATATCCAGGGGAAAAACCACGACAAGTGGCTCAATATCCGTAAGAAGCTTTCCCTCGATACGGCCGCACGGGGGGGGCGTATCCTAGAAAAACTTTGGGCTCACACGCAATCCAAAATCTGTTATGATCATTTTCTGAAAAATGGAAAAAGCACGCATCTAAAGGAGGCCGTTGAAATCGTGACTCCTTACCGCGGCATGATCGCTACCGAACAATGAGAATACTCTCCGGACTCTACAAGAACAGACAACTGAAAACCCCTAAGGGCGCAAAGACCCGTCCCACCTCCAGTAAAACCCGTGGAAGCGTTTTTGATATCCTCCAAAATCGGATCGACGAGGCCCATTTCCTCGATGTATTTGCCGGAAGCGGTAGCATGGGCATTGAAGCTCTTTCGCGAGGTGCAAAAAGCGCCGTCTTCATTGAAAGAGATCGCCTTGCAGCTGGCTGCATCCGCGAAAACCTCACAAATCTTGGCCTCACCGCTACGGTTTTGCAGAGCGATGCAGAAAGTGCTTTGAAACGGCTCGTCAAACAAAAGAAGCAATTCGATATCATCTACATCGACCCCCCCTATACTCTCGATATCAAGCCCCTACTAGAAAAAATTCCTCCTTTACTCGCAGAAGGCGCAGTAGCGATTCTCGAGCAAAGCAAACGAACAGAAATCGATTTTCCTCTCCTCGAACTGATTGAAAAAAGAAATATTGGCGACACAACCCTTTACTTTTGGAGGCAACTATGAACCCTATGGATCCTAAAAACGATATTTTTTATTTGGGAGTGAAAGCGCTGATTGTCAACCTAGGTGGCAAACTGCTGGTGTTACAGAAGAATCCCAAAAGACTCAACCAGATCGAAGCTCGCTGGGACATTCCTGGCGGACGCATGCAAAAAAATGAGTCATTAGAAACGGCCCTCAAACGAGAAGTATCTGAGGAAACGGGCTTGCAGAACTTCATCTATATGACGGCATGGATACCCAGTCCTTTAGGGCTGGGAGGAAATGCCGCTCCTGTGTTATAGTGTTTAAAGTCTGCTTAGCCCACGACATGA
>SDBU01007567.1_pt1 | contig 12493 bp, 5 predicted proteins | sample 2277071 | NCBI WGS metagenome assembly SDBU01 (sample SAMN10397929, study PRJNA504765) | marine sediment metagenome | isolation source: marine sediment core GS08_GC12, 126 cmbsf | place: Arctic Ocean: Gakkel Ridge, Loki's castle | collected 2008
TTTCGTGCTGAAGGAAGCGCGGAGAGTGAAGCTAACTTGAATAAAGTTAGCGAGATCGAGCGCAAACTTCCGCGCGGAAAGGTCCGAACAAAACTAAACGTTTTTTCTGATAATTGGTATAAACCTTCCTCTAATGACCAGGTTCTCGGGTGATCTCAAAGAGCTCGCGATTATGCGAGTAATCGATGGGGATCTCGATGATGACGGGGCCTTCATCTGATAGCTCACATTCCGCACCAGAGGTGTAAGCTTAAACTGCTAAATTTTCTGTCTTGACTTTGGGGTCCACCATAATAAGCCAGAATCGTAATTCATAAGTGCCCATCAACACGATGCTCCTTTTGATGATAAATAGGGCGCATGCCTAGGGACGATTTAATAAATATATAAATCTTATTTTAATTTAAATTTTAGACGCTACAATGACTGTAAAATCATAACGATCTTAAAGTCTGTGGGTTAAGAAATGGCCTAAAAAAAACAAAACAACTCATCCAATTGATTAATAATGGCTTACGAAAAAAAACCAAGCAACTAATTATGGGCGAACTTGGGTTAGATTGAATTCATACCCACGTAGTTTAGCTATTAGGCATTCCAAATCTCAATGAAAATTTTATTTATGGCTTTTGCCATGACTTTTTAAGGACGTACCATTTTGCACAGGGCTAAGATCATTGATGATTTTCAGCCCACTCTCTAAACAACTTTAATACTTCAGGTAAATTAGTAGGGCCACATGTTCCTTCAAATTTATTATTTCTTACTATGCAAAACATCCATTCATTTTCTGTCCGCGCTATCTTAATTTCTTGAAAAATTTGATCTACTAACGCTGTATCTTCTAAATTTATTGTCAATAACCAACCAGGATTATCAATGGTTTCCAAACGGATTCGTCTAGAATGCTCTAAGCCTTCATCACAGTGAATAAAATACCACTTTTGTAACCATGCAAAATCATCATATTCCATAAAATGAAGCCTTTTATTTTGCAATAATTCAAGGTGTTTCAGATCCGGTCCTTCCAAGAAATTTTTTGCCCAATCGCGAAAGATCTTGAGAACTTCATACAAATTAGTAGGACTACATGCCCCTTCAAACTGAAGACCTTTAACTATACAAACTATCCAATCGGTTTCAGTCCGCGCAACCTCAACCTTTTGAAATATTTTATTTTCTAATTCTGTATCTTCTAAATTAATTTTCAGTAACCAACCCGGAGTACCTAACATCTCAAGGTCGATCCCAAAACTATGTTCCCAATCTCCATTACAGTGGATATAATACCAATTTTGTAACCATGCAAGGTTATCTTCTTCTATAAACCCTTCTTTGCTCTGGCATTTTTTTAGGCGTTGCTTGTCTTCATCATCTAGAAAATTTTCTGCCCAATCTTGGAATATCTTCAGAATTTCAGATAAATTAGTAGAACCACATGCTCCTTCAAATTTATTGTTTCTTACTGCACAAAACACCCAATTATTTTTTGTTCGATTGATTTTAATTTCTTGAAATTTTTGATTTCTCAATTCAGTATTTTTTAAGTCAACAGTCAATAACCAACCAGGATTGTCAAGGGTTCTTAAGTGAATTCTTTTATCACGCTCCCAGTCCCCATTACAATGAATAAGATACCAATTTTGGAACCATAAAAAATCTTTCTTTTCCATAAATTTTCTTCCCTTATTTTGGTATTTCCCATGGCATAGCAGGCCTTACTCCTCCAGGATAATAAGGATCATGAACATGGGGAGCTCCTACATTTCTTTTTAAAAATTTATTCCAATGATCTTTAGTAGGAGAACCATCGTATCTTTTTACTCTTTCCCAAGGCTTTGGGTCATATGGATTTGTTTGAGGTTGATATGTTTCATATTTCGTAACTTTTCCAATTTGTGGATCCCTTTTATATACTGTGTGCGAACCATATGCATTTGGATCCGGTTTAAAGAGTTTTCTTCTTCTATCAATATTAGAAACTTTTGTCGAGAGATTCCCAGTCTTTCTTGGTTGAAAAATGCTCCTGGAAACATTCATTGTCTTTAGAGTAGAACGAATTTCTGGAATCTTCCCAAAGTGCTTAAACAATGAGGTTCCTAATGTCGTAACTGCAATGCCCATTTCCGTAGATGCATAACCCAATCCATAGCAGATCATATTGGCATAGGAATCTTGTCGATGCGGAATATTCACGTTGGCCCAATTTTGAGCATGATCCATTGTGGTATGCCAAGTCCTTGTATGAGAGAACCAGTCTCCAATTTCATTTGCTGTTCCTGAACTGGCTGTTATGGGCATTTTGGCAATATCTAGGGTAGCTGTAGGGAAAGAACCAAAAAATTGCATATTGTCTATGCCGCAGGATGCTGCTCCATTCAAGGTGCTATTCCATAGACCCGAGGAAAAATCTTTCAGCTTTGTAAAATCAAACGGTTCTAGTGGTTCCATCCCAAACCATCTCGGATCGTATCGTGCCATAATGAGCCCATAAGGATCTCTATTGATGAGGGGGTTGTTGAGAACAAAGGCATAAAGGTTAGAAGAGTCTGTATAACCTTCAGGATCTGGAGAGATAAAGTGACCATGTTTTGGATCGTAGAAACGCCGGCCAAAGTAGATGAGATCGGTTTCAGGGTCGTGTCTTTTAGAACTGAAGCCCCAAGAGAGTTTGGATTCGCCTTCACCAAAAGCTGTAAAGGTTTGTTCGAGGGAAAGATCTTGGTTGGGAGTGAGGAGTTGGATGAGATTGCCATGGAGGTCATGGATGGGAAGAAAGGGCTTCTCATCGATGAAGATGGTAATCGCTGAACCGATTTCTGCATGGGGTGTTGGACCGAGGATGCGATACTCATCAAGAGTGCCGAGTTCATGGTTTCCATCCCAAATGTAGAGAGTGTGGTTTTTGGTAAGGCGACGATGCTCGGCATCGTAGGTAAACAAATGACTATGGGTCGGGGTTTTGACGGTGATGAGTCGGTCAAGAGAATCATATAGGAGATGTGTATCGCCTAAACGGGTGAGGTTTCCATTGAGGTCGTATTCGTGATCAGGAGATTCGATTTGGTTGAGTGTATTGAGTATGAGGGGGATGTCATTTTTGGCAATTCGGTTGTGGAGAGAGTCATAGGAGTATGAGTTTTGAGGCTCGTGTATGAGGTGATCATAATCATCATAGGTGAATTCTTTGCGACCATGAGTCGATTCGATTGAGGCCATGTTGCCTCGGATGTCGTATGCGCAATGTTGGTAGAATTGTGGAGATGTCAGTGTTATCGGCCTGGAGCGGGAGTCATAGGCTAGGGTGATGAGGGTGTTATCAATGAGATTTCCGCTGTAATCATAGCAGTATGTAAAGGAGAAGTCATCGCAAGAGACTTTTTGGAGATAGGGGCCTCGATAAGAGTAGTGGATGGTTTTATCCACCATAGGAAGCTTTAAGCATTCCCGTCGTCCTTGGCTATCATAGGAACTTTGTAATGTATAGCCATTTGCTAGTGTCTCTTGAAGAATATTTCCATGGGGGTCGACGATGCGACTTGTTTGGGTGTTGTGAATGAGATCGCGAGAAGAGGTAAGGGATTGGAAATAGCCCAAGGGATCATAGGTGTATGTGAGCTTTGTACCGTCGGGTTTTTCGAGGAGATGAAGATTGCCTGTTGGTGTATAGGAAAATTTTGTGGTTTTGATCAAAGCTTCGGTTTCGACTTTTTTCCGATTGCGGGAGTCATAGGTCCATTCAAGTGTATGGTTGGTTATAGGGGTTGTATCTCGAAAAATTGTGGTGGTTTCTTTTGTCGTGTTGCCACAAAGGTCATATTGAAAGTGGATCAGTGAGAGGGTTTCTTCATTTGGGTTTTTTCTTTCGATGGAAATGAGCTGATCAAGGTCATTGGATATTTCAATGTTTGTGAGATCGCCAGGTTCATGAGTGATTTTGTGAAATTGATTGTCAGAGCGGCGATATTCTGTAGAAGTGGTGCGGCCTAGTGGATCGATTTTTTGGATTTCTCTTCCGAATTTGTCATAGGTAAAATGAGTGCTTACTTCTTGGTTGTTAGGATAGGATGTGATTTTAATGGGATGATCAAGAGCGTCATATTTTGTTTCAGTTTGAGTGAGGATGATATCATCGGAAAACTCTTTTTCTTCTATGACGCGACCGAGTAGATCAAAGGTTTTTTCTGCTTTGTAATCGCCAGTGGCTTCTGCTGTGCAATTCCCAAAGAGATCATACGCATAGATTGTCTCTTGATCTTCATAGGTCTTTTTGATGCATTGGCCTGCGCTGTTATACGTATAGGTGGTTTTGTATCCCTCTAAATTGGTCTCTTCTAAAAGATGAAATGCATTGTATTTGCGGGTAATTTGTCCAATGAAATTGTCCTCATGGTCATAGATTTCTTCGCGTTTGATGTGTCCAAAATTGTCATAAAAATATAGGGTTTTCGTTCCATTTGGGTCGGTGTAGCTGGCTTTTGTCTGATCTGGGTTGTACGTAAAAGTCTCTTGTGCACTGTCTGGATGGAGGATCTGTAAGGGATTTCCCTGCGTATTATTGGTGGTGGTTGTGGTGTGGCTTTTGGGATCTGTTACGGACATCTGATGGCCAAGGACATCGTATTCATAGTGAGCGATGGCTCCAGAAGGATCTCTTGTTCTGATGAGATTGCCAAGGGCGTCATAAGTATAACAAGTGACACAGCCAAGGGGATTTGTAATTTTCCTTGAATTGTCATGAGCATCAAAATCTTCATAGAGAGTGGTGAAGGTTTGTTGCTCGTCAGTTTCTGTTTTTGCGGTGAGGCGGTTACACGTGTCGTAACTGTAGGTGATGTTGAGGCCTAGAGGGGTAACCTCTTTGGTTTTATTGCCATTTTCATCGTATGTGTACTTTGTTTTATGACCGAGCGCATTCGTTTCTTCGATGATTTGGCCTTTTTCATTGTATTGGATCTTAGTGGTGTAATGGGTCTGGCCATCGGAACCATAGGTGATTTTGGTTTTGACGTTGCCGTACTCGTCATAGGCAAGAGCGATTTTCGTGCGCAATGTTTCGATTCCATTCTCAAGATACAGCTCTTCAATTACAGATGGCAGACCATAATACGGGCGATGTTCTCGAGGGGTGATCCGTTTGATATGCCTTTCCGTAAAATTTTCGCCGGCGTCTGTGATTTCACAAACCAAAATGAGATCTGCATTGTATTCATAGAGGGTTCTTTGGAGAATAGGCCCACTTTTTGAAACGATCTTCTTCACAAGAAGAGAGGTGTTTTCTAGATATTCGTACGTGGTTTGTCTGCCGTTATCTTCGCTTTCTTCGATGAGGCGGTTTTGATCGTCGTATTGATAGAAAAAAGTATAGTCTTCATCCCCAGAGATGGTTTTGGAGATGGGATTGAGCTTTCCGTCGTATTGATAGGAGATTTTTAAAATTGGAATGACCTCTGGAGACAAAATGGTTTTGCTTTCTAGACAACCGCTTAGATTCCAAGTAAAGGCTTCTATTTTGCAAAGAGTATTTAAGTCTTGGAAATGGCTGATTTTGGTCAGTCTCAGGGTCTTTGGATTGTATTCATAGAGGGTTTTATTGCCATCAGCATCAATCGATTCTGTTGCATTCTCATGATAGAAAAGCTGTGCTAAATTGCCATCAGGACCATTGATCTTTGTCACACGTTTTTTCTTGTCGTACTCTAATGACAGGACTCTCTGATTAGGAAAGCACCGGCTTGTTAAAAGAAGTGTTTTCTTATCTCGCTTTTGCTGTTCTTCCGGGTATTCTGCTGTTTTGGCTTCACATAGAAATGAGGTTTTTTGTTTCTTTTTTCTAGAAAGACGATATCTTTTGAAGATGTATTCCAATTTTTGCTGATCAGAGGAAGTAACTGTGATTTTCCCATCTTTTTTATGCGCAAATTTTAAAGAGCTATATGTCTTTTTATCCGATGGGTTTCTGGTTTTGATTTCCTTGAGCTGGTCCTTTTCATACTTGTAGGTCAAGATATTGCCATTCGAGAGCTGCTCTCTCTCGAGATAAAAATAGCAGGTGGCTGCATACAAACCCTCTTCAAGTTTATGAGTTTCTTCTTTTTCTCTCTTATACCTTCGGACTTCTCCAGAGGATGTTTCCAAAACAAAAGCGCCTCCTAGCCAAAAGACGACATTTTGTTTTGGGTGATAGCGCCCTCCCAACTGATCCTGACAATATGCCGAAATGCCACTTTCAAATTGCACAGGAAAAGGAAGGAAAACGAGGTCTTTCCCTTTTTTCTTTTCTCCCGCAAGGCAGTATTTGATTGTAACCCCATTGGGTTCTTTGATGAATAACTGTTGAGGAATAGTCGGATCTATTGAGAAAGACTGGGAAATTGCCACATCATGTGAACAAGGCTTCCAAGACAAATCGGGATTTGTCGCTTCACGACTTGTATGCTTGCGGATGAAAGGGAGCTTTTGTGCACCCTGAACAATGAGATCTAGCTGCTCGAATACAAGGTCCCCCGTTATGGCATTTACACAACCACAGACATAAGCTGCAGAATCTCCTTGCATAGAGGCTAGTTCTTGCGGAGTGCTATTTTTAGGAAAAAGGGAAATACAAAAAAGGAGAAGTAGAAGGAGCAATTTTCGCATAGGTCACCTCTTGCCTAAGTGGGAGAAAGTACTGTTTTGGAAGTTTTTTGGAAAGCGAATTTACAGAAAAAGTGTTGCTTAACCTTAATGACCAGGTTCGCGGGTGATCTCAAAGAGCTCGCGATTATGTGAATAGTCGATGGGAATCTCGATGAGGACAGGGCCTTCATCTAAGAGTGCTTTTTTCAGAGTGGGAAGAAACTCCTCACTGCCCTCGACTCGATAGCCTTTGGCACCAAAACTTTCTGCGAATTGGACATGATTGATACGGTTGAATGCAACGGCAGTTTCCCGGTTGTATTTGATGAGCTGTTGTTGCCGTACCATGTCGTAGGCGCCATCGCACCAAACGCAATGAACGAACGAAAGTTTTTTGCGGACGGCCGTTTCAAGTTCGGTTGCAGAAAAGAGAAAGCCCCCATCCCCTGAGATAGAGATGATTTGACCCTCAGGGCGAATCAAGCGCGTTGCAATTGCCCAGGGAAGCGCAACGCCAAGTGTTTGCTGTCCATTACTGAATAGAAGATGGTGTGGCTGATGAGAAAAGAGATAGCGCGCCAGCCACATGTAGTGGGTGCCTATATCGCTGACGATGGTCGTTTTTTCATCGATTACTTGGTTAATGTCATGGATGAAGCGCAAGGGATGAAGCAATTCTCCTTTGAGAGATTTCCCTTTACTGATTTTTTCATCGAGTTCGTTTTGGAGTTTTGCGATTTTTTCGCCGTTTTGGACTGTTGCTCGAGTAGGAAGCTGCTCGGTAAGGAGACGGAGGGTTTTGGAGATGTCACCGATATTTTCAACGATGGGGGCATATGTGCTATGAATATTCGCAGGCTTATAGTCGATGTGGATAATCTGTTTCTCTCCTTTCGTATTCCAGATTTCTGGAACATATTCGACAGGACTATATCCAATTGTGATGACAAGATCCGCTTCATCTAAAAGTTGATCACCGGGTTGATTTTTAAAAAGACCGACTCTTCCAACAAAGCAGTCTAGAAGGTCTTTGGGAATGACTCCTGCAGCTTGATAGGTACTGATCGTCGGAATGCGCGTTTTGCTTAAGAGATTGCGAATTTCGGTTGCATTTTCCCTGCGGCTAGCCTCAAGTCCCAAAAGGAGAACGGGAGTTTTTGCCTGGGCAAAGAGACTTGCGGCCTTTTCAATGGAGTCTTTTGGCGCAGGACCTGTAGCTGGGGGTGAGAGCGCGATCGGCTTGACTTTCGAGGCATCTTCAAGAAGGACATCTTGCGGTATGCTGACAAAAACGGCTCCTGCCCGAGGGGTCTGTGCCGTTCGGAAAGCATTTTCGATGATTTCAGGAATATTTTCTGCAAGGGAAACTTCAACGCTCGATTTTGTTGCAGCTTCTGTGATGCGGACATTGTCCGTGCTTTGGTGGGCTTCTTTGAGTTTCATGGAGCGGGAAACATTCCCTCCAAGAGCAACAATCGGATCCCCTTCGGTAGTAGCGGTGAGCAGTCCTGTGATGAGATTGGAAACACCGGGACCCGATGTAACAAGGACCACTCCAGGTTTTCCTGTTAATCGCCCCATGATCCCAGCCATAAAAACTGCATTTTGTTCGTGGTGACAGAGAATGACCTCTATGGGAGTATCGATGAGGGCATCAAAGAGGGCATCGATTTTCGCACCAGGAATTCCGAAGATGTATTTGACGCCAAGCTCTACAAGGCACTGCGCGAGAATTTGTGCACCATTTTTTTTCATGAAAACGCCTCTGTAGTTTGTATCGTAAATAGATCCGCTTCTAACTTTCGGATAGTGGTCCCCTCATTGAATACATGCAAGCAATGCTCTACATGCTGGGGGGTGATGTCCTCAATGTTTGGAACGGATTGATTGAGCAGAAGCGCATGGGAATGGGAAACGAGTGTTGATTTCGTATCGAATGGATTATCGTAGAGAACCGTTTCCAGATGCGTTTTTTCAAGATCATCTTTTTGTGCTGCAACTCCCATCACAAAACAAAAAACATCTTCAAGTCGACTTTCTGGAAACTTGTAATAGCTTTCTTTATGGGAAAAGATATTTTCTCCATGAATAGGTGGCTTGGAAATCGCTGTACCATGAAAAGTCTCAAAGTGAAATAGTCCCACGAAAGCAAACGGTTTTTTTACCTCTTTGTGAACGTCTTGATAGAACCGCTCGAAAGATATCGCAGGCTGCGATAGCGATGCTTTATGCGAAGACTTTGCTCCATGAGGGATAATAAACACCCCTCCGGGAATGAACTCTCGACCATAAATCACCTTGCCATACTCGGATGAATTTTCATCCGTCGATGTGGTATAGCACCGTCCACCCACCATGATTGCTTCCCCCAAAGAAGAGGGCTCTTTTGGAGTCGCCAATTCAAAACCATAGGCAACCGCAGCAGCATCGATTTTTTTGCTCATTTGCTCTTGTGGGATTTTCCCCTCAATCACATCTTGGACGGTGCCAATGTGCTTAGCAATAATGGGTGGCTGATCTGATTGAATGATATTAAGAGTCATACTCTTTTTGTAAGGCTGACAACCTTAAGGATCAAGCACAATTATAGTATGTTTATGATTGCCATTGTCCACATCCCTTTTGGCGGCCATTCTATGAAATGAATTTGTGAATGCTCTTTTAAGCGGAAGATGTAGTAGATTCAAGAAACACATGTTAACTCTCGAGTTAATAAAAGAAAAATGCTTGCTTTTATTACTCGCGTTTTTTAGGAATTTATAATTTTTGATTAGTCCAAAGTTGATTTTGTTCCTTTGGATAAGGATTTGCTTCTTGGATTTGAACGAACATGTCTTTATTTTCTCTTCCCTCAATCAATTCGTGCAGTGATAAGTCATTGATAGGCTCAAAATAGACATCTTTCACTCTATATTCTTCGTGATCTTTAACAATCGCAAGACAATGGTCTTCTGTATTTCTTTCCTCAATATCTTCAAAAGCTGGACAATCTCGCTCTTTTGCATAGATAACTTTAGCTTCTACATCAACTCCTAGAACTGCGTAACCGACGTTCAGTAGTGCTGCAAAAATCGAATTTGAAGCGCGGCAATCACCAGCGCCCTGTTTGATATACAAATCTGCAGGCATTGCAGGAGGTGCACTATCTTTTGTGTGGATGGCAAAAAATGGAGTAAAAAGACCAGCGTCTGTTCCATGGTGGAAGTAATGCTGTCCACGGGGAAACTGACCATCTCTGAAAGTCAAATTATACCCATCTTTTGGAAAAGAATTCAGTAGTATTTTTAAAACCCCGTAAAGGATTCTCTCAAATGCATAGACTTGAATATTGTTATTGTGAATATTTTTAATTTTTTCTGCTGTCTTTTCGACAAGTTCAACCAAATTGAGGTGTTCGATATCTTTAAAATCAAAATTGCCAAGCGAAAAATGTTGAAATTCAGAAATTAGAAATTTTTCGAGTGAAATACGCACATCATTAAATGTTAGAATTTTTCTAAGAGGCATCTTAAAACGCAGAGAAATGTTTGGAGCTCCACCTCCCCTAAAAGCATTACTAAAACTGATGATTACTCCCTCAGATTTTACTTCTGAAACTGGGACAGGTATCAATCTTTCAAAAATTTCAGACTCTTGCATCTCTTTTAATGGATAGGTTTGCTGTTCATGTTGACTCGTTCTTTTTGTTGGCTTTATGAAACTTGAAGGAGAAGTAACTGTCAAAGGCTCGAAAGAATCATCCTTAGATTCAGAATCTGAAGATAGTCGATATGGTTGATAAAATTTTGTCTCCACTGGAGAGTCAATGTAGGGGTTCATCTTGATTCGGCGGGCTAATTTGTGGATGCTCTGGTCGACATCAATTTGTGCGTTCCGTTCAATCCAGTTTACGCGTAACTGCTCGAGTTTCTCTTTTAGGTGCTCCCATGTTCCATAAAGAACAGTCCCTAAAATTGAGGAATAAAGATTCGAAATGAATTTAAAATCGACCTTAGGAAAGAGACTTTCTTTGCGAGCGTCGCCTCCTGTCACATGCGGAAGACCTTCGTAAGCATTTTTATTTAAACTAGTTATACGAGTCATAATTTATTAAATTAGAATGATTGTTAATTATCTCTTCTATCTATCTATTTATATTATAATAAAAATTAATTAAAAAATCAATAAAAAAAATTTTAGAGTACAAAAATAAGCCATTAATTCCCAGTGGTTTAAATATTATGATTAAAAATCTAAGGAAATTTGCGTAAGTCTTTTGCTCCCAATTACCTAGGATGACGTTGGCAAGTCCTTTAGGACTAAGTAGAAAAACAATTCTTCTTGTTGGGGAAGATCAATCTCATTTGCGATGAAATGACTTTGGTGACACTCTCTTAGAAAAGATTTTTGTCACGAAGAGGCCCAGCCACCAAAGAGCGAAGGCAATGGCAAAGATGATGCCCCAGTGGGTGATGTTTAAAGGCACTGTTCCAAAGACAATTTGAAGTGAAGGGATATAGAGGACGGCGAGCTGAAGGAGGAAGGAGCTAGAGAGGGCCACAATGAGATAGGGGTTGGAAAAGAGTTTCATCCGATATTGCTTGCGGATCATTTGGACCCGGACGAGCTCGAGAACGATGAGAGTAGTAAAGGTCATGGTCTGCGCTAAACTAGCACTTGTTCTCAGTCCAATGAAACAGGCAATGAGGGCTCCTACAGTGACGAGAATGCTGATCGAGAAGATGAGGAGGGTAAATCGCCGGTTTAAAATTTCTTCGGTGCGAGGACGGGGCGGGCGCCGCATCACACGGGGATCGATCGGATCCATAGCAAGGCTAATGGCGGGGAATCCATCTGTGACGAGGTTCATCCAAAGAAGTTGGACGGGAAGAAGAGGAACGAAGGGAGCGCCACCTGGTGCGGTAAAGCCAAAAAGCATGACCAGGAAAATGACTAGGATTTCAGCAATATTGGAAGAGAGGAGGTAGCTGACAAATTTGACAATATTGTCATAGATGCCCCTCCCCTGTTCGACCGCGGAAACGATGGAAGCAAAATTGTCATCGAGGATGATCATATCCGAGCTTGCTTTGGTCACATCGGTCCCAGTGATGCCCATCGAGATCCCAATATCTGCAGCCTGTACTGCAGGAGCATCATTGACGCCATCGCCGGTCATGGCGGTCACTTTCCCCTGCTCTTTATAGGATTTGATAATGCGAAGCTTGTGATCGGCGCTGATGCGTGAAAATACGGTGACTCCTTTTAGTTCTTCATCTGACAAAGTTTCCAGCTCGACTCCATCGACTGCGATCCCATCTTTCATACCCAGTTCGCTGGCAATTGCCAGAGCGGTTTTTTTGTGATCCCCTGTCACCATGACAGTTTCAATGCCAGCTTCGCTGCATTTGGCAATGGCATCTTTCACTTCAGGGCGAGGCGGATCATGCATGGCGATGAGTCCCACAAAAACGAGATCTTCTTCCAACGGAGCTTGCATATTGGTCTGGTAGGCTACAGCAAGTACCCGGAAGGCTTTTGAAGCAAGCTGGGAATTGATTTCAGAAATCTCTTTTTTGTCTATGGGGACTTCACGACCGTCAATGAGACATTTTTTTGCCCGCTTAATCAGTACATCGGGGGCTCCTTTCACGAATAGCTTGTTTTCTCCGCCATCTTTCCGTAAGACACTCATCATTTTCCGTTCGGAATCAAACGGAATTTCTTCGATGAAGTGGTATTCTTTTTCGAGCTCTGCTTTTGAAAAGCCTCTTTTGCCAGCTGCTGTGAGAAGTGCCCCTTCAGTGGGATCACCGGCTACAACCCAAACATCTTCTTCTTGCAGAATATTGGCATTGTTGCAAAGAGTCCCAATTTTCAGGGCTAAATCGAGATC
>SDBU01007568.1_pt1 | contig 12487 bp, 13 predicted proteins | sample 2277071 | NCBI WGS metagenome assembly SDBU01 (sample SAMN10397929, study PRJNA504765) | marine sediment metagenome | isolation source: marine sediment core GS08_GC12, 126 cmbsf | place: Arctic Ocean: Gakkel Ridge, Loki's castle | collected 2008
CAAGGAGGTCTATGGAGCTGATGGTTGTGTTTATACCCATCCGGTTAATGGGCTCCCCGCTGTCCTACTCAAGGCAGGCAATAGCCAACATGCCAAGCCCAGAGGCGCGATGGAAGGGGGTGTAGTTTAGGAAGTCATGGACATTTTACTGATATTGGCCATCGCCCTAGCTATTGATATAGTTTTGGGTGAACCACCTCGCCTCATTCACCCCGTGGTGTGGATGGGGAAGGTCATCTCATCTTTGGCAAAGGGTGGCGCTGGTCACTCCCACTTAGCTCAGTTTGTCTATGGGATGGGGATGTCCTTGTTCCTTATAGGGCTGTTCGCCGCTTCCGCCTATTTTATTCTCTATTATTTAAAGAGCTTTAGCTTTGTGGCGTATGTGATTATAGGGGCTGCGCTTCTCAAATCCACCTTTTCGCTGAGGGAACTGCGGGGGGTAGCCCTCAGGGTCAAAGAGCTTCTGCTGAGAGACGAGCTGGATAAAGCACACCATGAACTACGCTCATTAGTCAGCCGTGACACTCAGGGTTTGCCAAAGCCGCTGGTAGTATCAGCTACTGTGGAGTCGGTGGCAGAGAACACCAGCGACAGCTTTGTTGCCCCCCTGTTTTATTTTTTAGTCTTTGGTGTCCCTGGCGCCATTGCTTATCGGGTAGTCAATACTCTGGATGCTATGGTAGGCTATCATGGGAAATACGAATACCTGGGCAAATTCGCTGCCAAATTGGACGATGTTTTAAACTTCGTCCCGGCACGAATATCAGCATTACTGCTGGTGATAGTGGCCTATTTGTGTCGAGAGGATGGCAGGACTGCGTGGCGAATTATGCTTCGTGACCATGCAAAAACGGAAAGTCCCAACGCCGGCTGGACGATGAGTGCCATGGCAGGGGCGCTTAGAACACGGCTGGAAAAGAAGGGTTGCTATATTTTGGGTGATAGCAACAACCCCTTGTCACCCCAGCTAATTGGTTCTGGGGTAAGATTGCTCGACATATCTGCCCTGCTTTGGGTTTGTTTAATTATGGGGGTGATGTTTTTTGTCTTTATTGCCTAGGAAAAATATAACGCCTTCTCAGCATGGAGGTATTGATTACGCTGAGCTGGAAAAGCTGGGCATTGCTGCTGAGGAGACTCTTGATTTCAGCGCTAATCTCAATCCTTTTGGTCCACCACCGAGGGTAATGGAGGTACTAAACGAGGTGGACATTTCTCATTATCCTGATTCCGGAGTCTGGCATCTGAGGCGCTCTCTGGCTGAAAAGCTAGGGGTAAAAGAGGAGAACATAATTGTTGGCAATGGTTCCACTGAAGTTATACGCCTTGTCACTCTAGCTTATTTTGGTAAAGGTGACCGGGTTCTCATCATTGAGCCTACCTTTGGTGAGTATCAAATTGCCTGCCAGATTGCCGAGACCTCTGTGCTGAAGCAGCAACTCTCAGCGGAGAATGCTTTCCAGCTAAACATAGAAGAGACCATCAAGTTAGTGCGGCAACATCGCCCCAAAGGCATCTTTATGGCTAACCCCAATAACCCTACCGGGCGATATCTTTACCAAACAGAGTTCGAGAAACTTCTTGGTGTTAGTCAGGATTCTCTGCTTGTCCTGGATGAGGCTTATATTACCTTTGTCAACAATCCCTGGTCTTCTCTAAATTTAGTCCGGGGAAGCGGCTTGCTCATTTTGCGCTCTATGACCAAAGATTATGCTCTGGCTGGACTTCGCCTGGGTTACGGGGTGGCCAATGAGGAGATTATTGCTACTTTACGTGGTATTTGTCCGCCTTGGAATGTTAATGCCCTAGCCCAGAAGGCAGGTATTATAGCTCTAGACAACGAAGAATATCTCCGGTGTTGCCAGGCAAAGATTAACGAGGCGAAAGAATATCTTGTAACTGAGCTATCAAGCCTTGGCTTCCCGCCGCTCCCTTCTGAGGCGAGCTTCTTTCTGGTAAAGGTTGGTGATGCCACCGCCTTCCGGCTTGAGTTACTTAAGCAAAAGATATTAGTGCGTGATTGCACCTCATTCGGCCTTCCCCAATATATTCGTATTGCCCCCCGTATCCTGCCCGAATGCCAAAAACTAGTCGCTACCTTCAAGGAGATAATAAAAAGAGGAAGGAGAATGAATTGACGACTAGTTTTCTATCTCAAATATTGAAGGAGATAAAGCCCCTGGATGAAAGGGCAATGGCTAAGGCTAGGGCGAGACAGGACATGCTGACCAAGCCGCACGGCAGCCTGGGAAGGCTGGAGGAACTCTCAATTAAAATGGCTGGCATCACGGGGAAGGAAATACCCCGTATCGAGCAGAAGGCTATTGTGACTATGGCTGGCGACCATGGTGTTATCGCTGAGGGGGTGAGTGCCTATCCTCAAGAGGTCACCGCCCAGATGGTATATAACTTCTTAAGGGGTGGTGCCGGCATCAATGTACTCGCCCGGCATATTGGTGCCCGTGTGGTGGTTATTGACATGGGAGTGGCGGCAAATCTTGAGTCCCACCCCTCGCTTGTTTCCAAAAAGATAGCCTTTGGCACGCACAACATGGCTAAGGGACCGGCTATGAGTAGAGAACAGGCGTTGCGGGCTATAGTGAGCGGCATTGAGGTGATAAATGAGGAGGTGGCTAAAGGGCTGGATATAGTTGGCGTAGGAGATATGGGAATCGGCAATACGACTGCGAGTAGCGCCATATGCGCTACAATCACCGGTGAGCCTGTGGCTACAGTGACCGGTAAAGGGACTGGCATCAGCGACGAGCAATTAGCCTCAAAGGTGAAGGTAATTGAGACAGCACTGGCATTGAATAAACCTGACCCCAAGGATGCCATTGATGTCCTGTCTAAAGTGGGAGGCTTTGAAATTGGTGGGATTGCTGGCGCTATCCTCGGTGCTGCGGCACAGCGCATACCCGTTGTCATTGATGGCTTTATTGTGGGCGCCGCGGCTCTCATCGCCGCCGGGCTTTGTCCTAAAGTGACGGACTATCTTATTGCTGCTCATGTGTCAGTGGAGGCAGGACACAAGACCGTGTTCGATTACCTCGAGCTCAATCCGCTTTTTAACCTGGGGATGCGCCTCGGTGAGGGCACTGGAGCTGCACTGGCTATTTCTATTATCGAAGCAGCGGCCAAGGCCCTAGCCGAGATGGCTACCTTTGCTGACGCCGGTGTCTCGGAGAAGCTGGATTGAAACTGCTGGCTGCATTGCGGTTTTTGACCATTATCCCGATTCCAGGGCGGCGCGAAGTCAGCGCTGAGGAGGCAGGCGCTTCGCTGGGATATTTCCCCCTGGTCGGGCTTTTCCTGGGAGCGATTCTTGCCGGCATCGATTGGTCGCTCAGCCTAATCTTGCCCTCTTCTATAGTCAACGCCGTCATCATAATAGCCTGGCTACTCCTCACCGGTGCCCTGCATATTGACGGCTTTATCGACACCTGTGATGCCCTCTTTGGTCGGAGAACAGCTCAGGAAAGATGGCAGATAATGAGCGATAGCCGGGTGGGAGGCTTTGGTGTTGTTGGTGCTTTTTGCCTGCTGTTGCTGGTCTATGTTTCCCTGGGAGGGATAGCTGAGGCTTATAAGATGGTAGCCCTTATCCTCATGCCAGCGCTCAGCCGTTGGGCAATGGTCTATGCTATATTTGCCTTCCCCTATGCCAAACCTGCGGGCTTGGGCAAAACCTTTAAGCAGCAGGCAAACTGGAGAAAGCTCGTCCTGGCAACTTCATTGGTGCTGGCTTCGACTTTGGGGTTGCTTCTAATCAAGGGCTTGGTCATGATGTTCGTAGGCTTAGCGTTGATATTTATGGTCTGGCTGATAGCAGCAGTACTGGGGCTGTTTTTACAACGGAAGTTCGCCGGGCTCACCGGAGACAGTTATGGCGCCATCAACGAGGTGACCCAGGTATCTATCCTTATCTTTTTCTGCCTTATTCCAAAATGGTGGTGCTGATATAGCCAAATTTTGGGGGTCAGCAATGGCTAGGTTACTTTTAGTTAGACATGGCAAAACTAGAGGAGAAGGCAGTAGGTATTACGGGCATATTGACATCGACTTGAGCCAGGAAGGGGTTAAGCAAGTGGAGATATTGCGAGGTCGGCTCGCTGCCGAGAATCTCAATACGGTCTACTCCAGTGATTTAAAGCGTGCCTTTGACACTGCTGAGATAATCGCAGCCGCTAATAAGTTGAAGGTGATACCATACTCCGACCTGCGAGAACTTGACTTTGGCGAGCTTGCCGACATGACCTTTGAGGAAATGAAGGAGCGCTATCACGGAGCGACTAAGTTCTTGAGTGGACAGCACCTGGATATGAGCGCTCCTGGCGGCGAAAGCTTGAGGCAGATGAGCGTCCGTATCAAGCGATTTGTTGCCGAAGTTCAAAAACAGCCCGCAGAGCGGACATTGCTGGTAGTGGCACATGGCGGCTCACTCAAGGTGCTGCTTTGCATTCTTCTCGGGATAAGCTTGAAACACTGGTGGCAATTCCGTATCGAGCCTGCTTCCCTGACGGTAGTGGAAACCTATTCTAAGGGCTCGGTGCTCTGCCTGCTGAATGACACATCTCACCTGGAGCAGGGTTAGGAGATAGATATCATGAAAGTCATTGCCTCATGGAGCGGAGGAAAGGATGGCTGCTTTGCCTGTTACAGAGCTCTGGCACAGGGCTATGAGGTCTCCCATCTGGTCAATTTCATATCCCGAGAGTCCAGAAGGGTCTCCTTTCATGGGACAAGGGCTCACCTGATATCCCGGCAGGTACAGGCCATTGGAATCCCTCTGGTTCAACGCACAGTCCCTCCAGACATGTCCTTATATGAACGGACATTTAAGAAGGCAGTATCGGCTCTGAAGCGCAATGGCGTGGAAGGCATGGTCTTCGGCGATATCTACCTTCAGGAACATAAGGACTGGATAGAGAGGGTCTGCGGGGAATTGGGTATCACCCCACTACTGCCTCTATGGGGTATAGCCCCGGAGCAGGTGCTTAGTGACTTCATCGAGGCAGGCTTTGAGGCGGTGGTAATTTCGGCTAAGGCAGACATCTTTGACGAGAAGTGGCTGGGGCGAAGGATAGACCACAGCCTCATGCTTGACCTGAAGAAGCTGGCACAGGAAAAGGAATTAGATGTCTGTGGGGAGCATGGGGAATACCATACCTTCGTGGTGGATGGGCCACTGTTTCGGAAGCGAGTTCAGGTGACATACGGGGTCAGAGTGCAGCGGAATGAACGCTGGTTCCTCGACATCCCAAGGTGCAGACTTGAATTGAGGGGCAAACATGGCTAAACAGTGTATTCTCATTTTAGGTGGTGCCCGCAGCGGGAAGAGTCACTTCGCCCAGGAGACGGCGCTGCGCCTTGGTAACAAGGTACTTTTTGTAGCTACAGGGGAAGCCCTGGATGAGGAGATGAGGCAGAGAATTGAGGAACACAAAAGGAACCGCCCTTCAAGCTGGCGCTCTGTCGAGGTTGCTACCGGTGTAGGTAAGAGGATACGGGAGGAGGTCGGTGATGCCCAGGTGGTTATTGTGGATTGCCTGACCCTGTTGGTGTCCAATGTGATTGGTCAATGTGGTGATGACCCGGAGCAGATTAGCGCCGAGCTTGTACAGGAGAGACTCACTACTGAACTTGATGAGCTTATAGAGTGCATCAATGGCAGCACTGCCACTTTCATTTTGGTCAGCAACGAGGTAGGCATGGGTTTAGTGCCAGGAAACAGGTTGGGGCGTCTCTATCGTGACCTCCTAGGCAGGGTTAACCAACTTCTTGCCCAGCGTGCTGACGAGGTCTATATTATGGTAGCTGGCATCCCGGTAGAAGTGAAAGGGCATAGCCGGTGAGAATAAGAGGTTCACCCCTGAATATTTGATGTGATATACTGTCGTCAGGGAAAAACCATTCTTGCTAGATAGTAAGGGCAATGGCAGATAAGCTTCCTTCAGATATACAAAAGCAGGTTGAGCGAGGTATTTCCATTCTCAGGCAAGGGGGAATAGTCGCCTTTCCTACCGATACTGTCTATGGTCTGGGTGCTGGCGTTAGTATTCACCAGGCTGTGGAGCGGGTCTATACGGTAAAGGAACGACCACGGAACATGGCACTGCCTTTGCTACTAGCTGATACATCACAGATAACTAAAGTTGCAAATTATGTGCCGCCGATTGCCTGGCGTTTAATCCGTAACTTCTTACCCGGTGCCTTGACCATAGTTTTACCCAAGTTTAACTCAGTCCCTGATATTATCACCGGTGGCGGTGTAACCGTAGCTATCCGTATCCCGGCTCATCCCGTTCCTGTTGCCCTGGCTAAAGGTCTGGGTACGCCTATTGTAGGCACAAGTGCTAATCTGAGCGGTAGACCAAGTCCACTAACTGCTGACGAGGTCTACTCTCAGTTTGGCAGTAAGATAGATTTTGTTATTGATGGCGGACGATGCCTGGGGGGCAAAGAATCAACTGTAATTGATGTAACCGGGGAAACGCCGGTAGTTTTGCGGGAAGGCGCTATATCAAGGGAAGAACTTGAGAAAGTATGCGGGAGCATTATGTTCAGGGAGGCTAAGTAATGCGTATTGCTATTGGCTGCGACCATAGGGGGCTAAATCCTAAGCAATTCATTATAAAGCTAATTACCGAAGCTGAGCACAGCTATGAAGATTTTGGCTGTTATACTACTGACTCGGTGGACTACCCCGATATTGCTAAGAAGGTAGCTGAAGCGGTAGCGGCAGGTTATTTTGAACAAGGTATTTTGATATGTGATACTGGCATTGGTATGAGCATTGCCGCTAACAAGGTTAAGGGGATAAGAGCTGCCCTATGTCATAATGCCTTCAGTGCTCGCCGGGCTCGCCAGCACAATGATGCCAATATCCTTTGTTTAGCCGCCGGGGAAAAGCCAGATACAATACGTAAAATCGTAGGGGCTTATCTTACCAGTGAGTTTGAGGGTGGAAGACACCGGCCACGGCTAAATAAGATAAAGGACATGGAAGATTGATAATAAACTAGATTCTACCGAACTCCCGTCTCAACTGCCCTGAGCTGAGGCGAATCATGGTTGGTCTGCCATGGGGACAGGTATGAGGATTGGTTACTTGCTCCAGTTGCCGTATAAGTTCACGCATCTCGTCATCAGTTAATTCCTGCCCAGCCCTTACTGCACTGTGGCAGGCAATGGATATAGCTATCTTTTCTACCCAATCACCTTTATCCCCTCCCGACAAGGAATCCAACAGTTCCCTTACCACGCCCACCCAGTCTTTCTGGTGAAGTAAAACTGGCACCGCCCGAACTAGATAGGTTCTATCACCAAAAGGCTCAATAGAGAAACCAAACTCAGCTAGGTTTTCATAGTGAGCTCTCAGAGTTTCATCCTGTTTGGGATTAACCTCAAAGGCTACTGGCTCAAGTAGCCCTTGAACCTCTACTCCTTGATGTGACCTCTGATTGATAACCTGTTCAAAAAGGATACGCTCATGAGCAGCATGCTGGTCAATGAGATACAACCCATCAGGACCCTCAGCTATAATATAGCTACTGGATAGCTGACCTAATATCCGTAGAACCGGTAGAGAGACGGTAGGAGTTTGCCCTGCCACTGGTAGCGAACAGGTAGGGCTGCCACTACTCCCGGCTGATGTCCACAATACCTGCCTTGGCTGTGACGGCGCTCCATATATGGTAGCAACCTCCTCAATCTTAGGCGCCGGGGCTAGTTCAATTAAAGTCCTTCGGATTGCCTTCTGAACAGCACCGAGGACTGTGTGCTCATTTTGGAATTTCACCTCGGTCTTGGTGGGGTGAATATTAACATCCACCTCCTTAGGCGACAGTGATATATTGATAATAGCCACCGGGTGTTTCCCCGCCATCAAAAGCCCATGATAAGCCTCCTCTACTGCCCAAGACAGCAGTCGACTGCTTATCCAACGGCGATTGACAAAGAAGCTGAGGTAGCTTCGATTGGAACGACTTACTGCCGGTGAGCCTATCATACCCGTCACCGGGGGTGATGAAGTGGCTGCCCTGCTTTCCCATTCTTTGCCTTCACCCCTAATCTCCAGCATATTCTGGGCTATCTCCAAACCATAAACTTGAATCACACTGTCTATTAGCTGACCATTACCCGGTGTTCTCAGCGACACCCTGCCATCAATAAACAAAGTAAATTTAACCTCGGGGAAGGCAAGCGCATACTGACTTACTACATTAGCTATATGGCTATTTTCTGTAGCCGGCGACTTGAGGAATTTTAATCTTGCCGGTACTTTACGGAACAAATCCCGCACCGTAATTGTAGTCCCTTGAGAACGTCCCTGGCTTCCCTTATTTTCAGCAATGCCATCCTTCAAGCTGAGGTAACTGCCTACCGACTCACCTACAGCGCAGGTAACAATGTCTACCTGAGCTACAGCGACTATGCTGGGTAGTGCCTCTCCCCGAAAGCCAAGGCTCTTAATAGACTCCAAGTCCTCCAGACTGCCTATCTTGCTGGTAGCATACCGGTCAAAGGCAAGCTCCACCTCCCCCGATGGAATCCCCACCCCATTATCCACCACCCGGACCATGCCTACCCCACCACCCATGACCTCAATAGAAATCTGGCTTGAGCCGGCATCCAGCGAATTCTCCACCAGCTCCTTTACCACCGAGGCTGGTCTCTCCACCACCTCGCCAGCCGCAATCCGGGATACTATTTCCTTTTCTAAAACTTTAATCAGCATATAAATATTATACACGGTTTCGTGTAAAATGTCAATAGTTTGTTAAGGTCGTTTAGCAACCTATCCTCCTGACCCCCTTCCCTTTAACATGAGTCGTGAGTCAAGAGTCAAGGGGTAAAGGACTCCCAAACTCCAGACTCCAGACTAATATGGGGGTGAGGTTAATAAAGTGCCTACATCTCTGACTGGGAGCGGATGCGAAGAAAGCTTATCAGGTTATCGCGGGCAATAAGCCCGATAACCCTACCCTCGCTTACCACCGGCATCTGGTTTATATTACTCTCATCCATCTGCTCCAGTATACTTAGAGCATCCTGATCAGGATAGGTTACCTTTAGTTTGTCAACCGGGGTCATTATCTCCTTTACCTGGGTCATACCCCAATCCGGCTGGGAAACAGTTTTAATATTATGTAATGTTAAAATCCCCATCAGTCTACCCTCTTCAGCTACCAAGAAACAGCCGTGCCCGGTGGTGAAGGCGAATCCCTGAACTAACTGGTTAACAGTAGTGCTTGGGGGAACTACCGGGCAGTCAGCGGTCATTACCTCTAAAACAGTAAATCTGTGTAGCCCTTCACGCCATTGAACCTGACGGTAACTGAGTGAGGCAGCATTTTGCAGGAACCAGCCGATAAAAGCCAGCCACAGACCGCTAAGCCAATCATGAAGGACGAACATTATTAGAATGCCACCCATAATGAACAGGTAGCCTACGCCCTGCCCTACCCAGGTGGCAATTCGGGTGGAGCGCTTATAGTTGCCACTAACCCGCCACAAAATAGAACGGAAAACACGCCCACCATCTAGAGGGAAACCGGGAATCAGGTTGAATATAGCCAGGGCAACATTTATATAAGCCAACCAATAAGCCATAGCCGCTATGGGTTCAATCCTGCCATGGGTGAACAAATAAAGCAGAGCAAACAAGCCACCAATTACCAGGCTACAGGCAGGACCGGCGGCCGCCATTTTGAACTCGGCACCGGGGTGTGTTGCCTCCTTGGTCATGTGAGCAATACCACCGAAGATAAAGAGGGTTATGCTTTTTATCGGGATACCGTTAATCCTACCCACAAGGCTGTGAGCTAGTTCGTGAGCTAATACCGAGGCAAAAAATAACAGGCTGGTTACTATACCAATAACCCAATAAAGTAACCACGGCCAGCCAGGGTAACTACCAGGAAAGAGTTGACGCGATAGCGAGGTAGTTATCAGCATGAATATTATGAACCAGGTATAATCCAGTCTAAACTGGATGCCAAAGACTCTGCCTAGATTAAATGCGCCACCCATTTTTACTTATTTAGTGAGTGTTTTTCCCAGCTCGAAGAGGGCAGCAGTGGTAGCCCGATGCTTCACCCGAGTTTTACCTCCTGGATAGTTACCTTTAATTACTCTCCGGCTTCTGCCATCATCCATGCCGATATACACCAAGCCTACCGACTTAGCCTCCGTCTCCTCAGTTCCGGCTACCCCGGTTATGCCGACCCCTATATCGGCGCCCAGGAACGTCTTAGCTGCCTCTGCCATTGCCCGGGCTGCTTCCGGGCTGATAGCACCATATTCAGAAATAACCTTGGCATCAACCCCGTAAGCTATCTCGGCCTCATTTGAGTAGGCGACCAGCCCCCCTTTGAAATATGCTGAGCTTCCCGGAACATCGGTAATAGTAGTCGCCAATAACCCCCCGGTACAGGACTCCATAACTGCCAAGCTCAATCCTTTTTCCACCAGCAGATGACCTATTACCGCTTCCAGTGTATCATTATCCGTTCCCCAGATATATTCGCCCAGAATTTCTCTAATACTAACTTCGCTGTCAACAATCATTTTTTCAGCCTGTTTTTGACTCCCAGCCTTAGCCGTAAGGCGCAGATGAATGCCATCAGTCTTAGCATAAATGGCCAGGGTAGGATTGGCTGAAGAAAGCAGCCGAGAAACCAACTCGCCTACTGCTGCCTCAGATAAACCAAAAGTCTTGAAGGTTTTAGAAAAAATGACGCCCCCGGTAGAACATTGGCGTAATCTGGGCAGAATCTCCTCGTGCCACATGTGTTGCATTTCTCCGGGTGGACCAGGCATAGCTACTAATAGGCGACCATCTCTTTCCACCCACCACCCGGGAGCAGTCCCCCGTATATTATGGATAGGGTCAGCAGAAGGAATAAGGGCTGCCTGCTTTATATTACTAAGCGGCATGTCTACACCACGCTGAGCAAAAAAGCCTCGTATTTCACCCTCCAACACTGGCTCGGTTTCCAGTTTCTCACCCAACAGCTCAGCTATAGCCTCACGCGTCAGGTCATCTTGAGTCGGTCCCAGACCACCGGTAGTCAGGATAAGCTCTGAGCGCTGCCAGGCACGCTTCAGCACCTCTGCCAGCCTGGCTTGATTATCACCCACCTGCGAAATCCAGTAGAGGTCTATTCCCAGGAGAGGCAACTGACTGGCAAGATAAGGGGCATTGGTATCAGTTATCTCCCCCAAAAGAAGCTCGGTGCCAATAGAAATAATCTCGGCTCTCACTAAGATACCTTTATCTGCTGCAAAATGTCCAGGGCAACCTCAGCCGCCCGCTTCCCTGAAAGAAGCATACCGCCAAAGGTAGGACCCATGCGGGGTAGCCCATAAACAGTAGCCACTGCCATGCCAGCTACAACTAATCCAGGATAGACCTCACCAGTATGCTCCACCACGGCATCCTCTGATTTCTCAATCCACAATGCTCCCTCTCCAGCCAGCTTAAGCGCACCCCGCTGCTCCAGTTTCCTAGCCACACAGGCATCATGACCAGTAGCATCAATCACTGCTTTTGTTTCCAAAGGTATTGGGTCAAGGGCTGAAACCTCCTTGGGCAGATAGGCAATAGGACTCCAATTAACCACTACCCCGGCTACTCTATTACCTTCACGCACCACCACGTCTTCCAGAAGAGTTAGCTGGAGAAATTTAACCCCGGCATCACAGGCAGCACCAATCAGCTTAGAACAGGCATGAGGGGCATTAGCCACATAAAGCCCTTCACTAGCCTTGGAGTAAGGCACGTTCAGCTCGTCAAAAATCTCCTGGGCTGGTGCTCTCAGGGTAACCTTATTCATAAAATAACCGCCAACCCAGAAGCCACCACCCAGATAGTTATTCCTCTCTATAATTAGAACCTTAAGTCCAACCTTACCTAGCTCTCTACCAGCTACGAGCCCGCTGGGACCACCACCAACAATAATGACATCGCTATCAACATACTGCTCAAGCTAGCGTAAAAAGCTACTTATAATAGCCTTAGTTACTTCCCCCTCCCTGACCGGGTAAAATAGTGTCATTTCAATCTCCCCCCTATATTATTAACGAAATCTAACACCTCGTTGCTGAGATGCCTAAATACTTTTCCACCAATTCCATAGCACAGAACTCCCCACACATGCTACAAGCCACCCCAGCCGAGGTATGCTTACTGTGAACTTGATGAGCCCGCTCAAGGTCTAAGGACAGCCTGGCTTGCTCTTCCCAGTCAAGCTTCTTTCGAGCCACCGACATCTTCCTATCCCACTGCTCAGCGCCTTTCACCCCTTTGACTATATCACCAGCATGGGCAGCAATACGTGAGGCTATCACCCCCTGCCTCACATCCTCGGGGTCTGGTAGCGAAAGATGCTCGGCTGGTGTTACATAGCATAGAAAATCGGTGCCGGCGGCAGCGGCAATAGCGCCACCGATAGCCCCGGTGATATGGTCATAGCCAGCA
>SDBU01007569.1_pt1 | contig 12486 bp, 7 predicted proteins | sample 2277071 | NCBI WGS metagenome assembly SDBU01 (sample SAMN10397929, study PRJNA504765) | marine sediment metagenome | isolation source: marine sediment core GS08_GC12, 126 cmbsf | place: Arctic Ocean: Gakkel Ridge, Loki's castle | collected 2008
CTCCCGTAAAGCTCGTCTATATCCTTCGGTTCTTCGCCTTCCAGAAGCGCCTGGAGGAAATGGCGTGGGAGCACTGGAGTATAGTTCGCAACCTGCCGCTGCTTACCCGGAATGTCAGGCCAGTTGCAGCCGTGCATCGTATAAGTGATCGCATCATTCTCGTCTATGCCGCTCCGGATCATGGCCGGGATTATGTTGTGATCGTTGTAGACCATAAAGCTGGAGTTTGCCCGCATCTTGTCACACGCGAGCCGCCAGGTGTGATCTGGCAGATCCGAAGTGTAGCGAAATACGATCACCGGGTTCTCAAAACGTGGCACGACCCGCTCCAGGAACAGGTCCGTCAACTCATTCGCGGTTGCGGAACCATCGCGCCGCGTTCCACCGAGGACGACGTACTGCGGCGCATCGTAGGTGAGGTTTCTCAGCCAGCCGGTGGCTTTTTCTGAGCCGCCGCTCATCTGATGCTCACCGCGTCCCAGTATCAGGTTGTTCTTGCAGTAGAAGTCCTCGATCATCGCTCCTGCTTCGTCTTTGGTCAGTCTCCCGTCAGCCAGATCACGCCGGTAGAAGTCCAGAAGAAGCTCGTCAGCGCGCCCGAATGTAAGCGTGGGATTGGAAGATAACATGGTGCAGTAGACAACGCCCACCAGCCACATAAGCTGCAAAGCCTCCGCGAATGTCTCTGGAGGCCGTTCAGCCAGTGGCTCGCAGGAGTTCGCCGCTTCGCTCAAGCCGGCTTCACGCGCCGCCAGCGCATACCGGCGAGCGTAGTTGCTGAGAGCCTGATATATACGCACTGCGCCCTGAAGAAAATCCAGATGCGCTCCTGTTTCGCCTTCCGCTGTACGTCTGATTATTTCCTGCTGGGCAAAGTCCTCCAGCCCGGAAAGCCCAAGATCGAGCAGTCGTTCCCAGTCAAGACACTCATGCCCACCGTCTGGCATCCACCGCGGAATCCCTCTCCGCCATTCCTCGGAGGCCCGCTTTAGCAGAGCCTCTCCATCTTCGTCAGGGATTTCCTCAGTGATCCGCCCCAGGAGCAGATCATCAGGGGACACAGGCAATGAAATTTGGTCAAGCAGATAGTACAGCCCTTCGCCAAGCTGCAACTGCTGCGGAAGTCCCTGGACATAAGTATCTGCTTCCCAGGTAAGCCTGAGTCGCTCGATTGTGGCGCTGCGCACATCCTTCTCTCGAAGAATCTGCACCGCCTCCGCTACCCGTCGGCGGGAAGCATCGTCCACAGTTTTTGCTTCATAGACATTAGTAATAGACATATTCACCTCCGAGATCTGATCTTCTCATACAATAATTGTTTCCGTTGTCACCAGTCATTCACCACCCAAGACCCATCATGTCTGACTCTTCACCCGTATGCAGGCGAATCAATGCCAGCAGAAGGAAACCAACGCCGTCAAGCGCATCGTAGCGGTCCTCTCCAGTATGCCCTCGGAACATATCGTGGGCATAGAGGGATTCTATAGCTTCATCTGCCAGATCGACTGCCAGATCATGGGCTGACGGGTCGCCGAAGACTTCCTCACATCCAAGCAGGAAATGTATGCAGCGTCCATAGTGCTCGGCATACCTGGCGCTGCCGCTACGGACGGAGAGGCTGTCAACAATCTGATTAACCCAACGGCTACACGCTCTTTGATATGTCTCATTGCCCGTGAGCCGATAAAGCGCTAGACAGCTTTCAGCGAAAGGCATCGGGTAATCATGCGCAGGAAATAGCGGCTCCCAGAGATCGCTGTAGCTGCCAGGCTGATATGGCGTTTCTTTGGGACTGAGGATAGGCGAGCCATCGCTAACATTAAGTCGTCCGTAGAAGCGATCGTTTGCCTCGTCGTACCCAAACTGGAGCCAGGATGAGACCGCGGCATCTGCCATCTCAATCCATTCAGGGATATCACAGCGGGAGGCAGCCCTCAACAGGCAATGCGCCCATAGGCCGACTTCGGTGGTGGCGGCATGCTTATCCCAACGGGTTACAGTAGGGTTGTTCTCCAGTAAACCAGTTGACTCGCTGCGATTTCGGAAGCTGTAAGCGGCGATCTTCTTTGCTATTTCCACCAACGTATTGTCTCGTGTCTTCTCATAGAGCCAGGACAATGTGTCCACCAATATGCCGCCAGATTCCAGAAAAGCGCAACCTGTCTTAGCGTCGGCATGACGGTTGAATTCTCCAGTGTCCGAGTCGCTTATATGCCTGACGACAGCAGAGCGGATTCCGCATTCCGTTTTCTGAGGCGACACACGCCAGAACGAGTCCCAGGCGGGCATGATTGGACGTATTTCGTGGAGCTTGCCGGGTTCCCTTTCCGTTACACACGGGGCGGGCGTTTCTTCACCGGCGAACCAGACTGGCGTATCTCGAAATGCGTCGTAGTAGTAATGGTTGCCCCAGAGAAACACTCCGTTGGGCGCTATACAGCGATTGAAAAAGTCCTTCACGTAATCATCGGCAGCAACCACATACCGCTCGTCGCCTGTGATCTGAGACAAAGCATGAGCCGCGACAACAGCCGGCTGGTCCCAGTATAGATTACATCCACGCGGCGCGTCAATGTAGCGATAGGCGCGCTTGGGGATGTGTGGCGGCCGCCGGTCATCTTCTGGATAACGACCGGTTTTGGTATCCAGACTGGCCATCCACATAGCAGAGGGGCTTTTTCCATAGACATCCAGACCGTTACTCAGTAGTTTATCAAAGTGTGATATTACAACCTCTAAATTATCCATCTTTAAATCCTATGGGACTCGTGATTAAATAACTTTCCAATTCTAAATGTCAGTTCGAAAATCCCCCCAGCCCCCTTTTCAAGGGGGAGTAAGACCGTATCTATCCACGCTTTTGATGCTTCTGAATAGGATACGATATGCAAAGCTGCTGAACTCCCCATTGAAAAGGGGGCTGGGGGGATTTTCGACACCAATAACCATACTCTACAATCGCTATATCTATGAACCACCCTCAAAATGGGTAAGTTATTTGATCACGAATCCATGTCAATGACAGAATCCACCAGGGATTACTTTATCCTGCCAAAAGTAGATATGGCCTTCCCCTTTGGGCTGACTCCCTTTGCATCTTTCGACCTGTCACGGATGCTCAATGCCCGAGCGGGATTTTCTATCAGGAGCTTGTCGATAGTATCCTGATCTATGCCGGAGTTCTTCATAAGCGGGACAAACTCTTTCACCAGATACGCGAAATCTCTTATTTCGCCACCTCTGGGCTGCCCTACATGGTACCAGCCGGCATCCTGTGACAGAAGCAAGTTATCTTCGTATCCTTTTTCAAGCATGTCTTTGATAAGCTGTATATATCTCGCAGATTGCTTTTCGCTTATGCCATCGTATTCCACCCATCCACCGCGTTGGGCCACGTCGTGATCCTTATCTGTGCCGGCGTGGACGAAGATATATCTATTCAGCGGCACTCCCTCTTCCTCCAGTATATCCAGCGTTTCTATAGCGGCTATCCCATGCCCGGTGTGGGAGGCGATAGCCAATCCTGTAGCGCGGCTTGTTTTAGCGGCAGCGCGGACTATTTTCTGCTGAACGGGTATGAGATTCCCCGGGTTTACGGCTATCTTTATGAACCCGGGCTTGATCCCTGTGCCCTCAATGCCATTCTCCGCCTCGTCTATCCAGATTTTAGCCAGTTCATCCGCCGTTTTCTCGAAGGCATACTCTGGCAGGTACGGTTCCTTATACAATCCTGTATTGGTAATGATGTGCACGTCGGCGGCTTCCGACAGCCGGGCCAGAAGCTCTGGATCGCGACCCAGGAACATAGGCGCGCAGTCTCCAAATCCCGTCACGCCAAGCTCCCTGATCTCCTTCAGGTAGGGCAGCATCACCTCAAAGACCTCATCAGCGTCGTATCGATCCTTGCTGATCTTGTCCGCTCCGATGAAATCCACTATTACATGCTCATGTATCAGTGTCAGCCCCAATTCACCGGGCTTGATGCGACCTCGAACGGTCTGGATGAAGCTAGAATCTTTCATCATATCACCTTCATTTTCAGAGCCAAAAACGCTATGACCGGATCCGACCAGCAGACTGGCAGAGGTCAATCCGGCCGCCAGATCCTTCACAAACTGCCTTCTGGTAAGCCGGCGCTTCATTATACATACCTCCCTATTCATGAACTCCGGTGATCCCGGTTCCGAAACCTGCTGATAATATACCATACAATCTCTACATGTCAAACATATTCTGTTCAGCATTACGAGGCAAGAGCGGGATTGCCTGGGAGCGCGGACAAGATGTCCGCGCTCCCAGGGCCGCTCTGAATATCGCCAAACCATTCGCGTTATTCGTTCATTCGTGTCATTCGTGATTCTCTTTTCTGAGCAGTATTCTTGTAGCATTGCCCGCCACTTCGACCGTGGCTTCAACGGTAGAAAGAATAGACCTGGACGCCAAAGATCAGACGGACAAGCACCCATCCCCCACCGACGAAGTATTCCCCCAGGATGAGCCCTAAGAAAAGCGGATATGCTTTCCGGTACAAGCCGATCCCACCGAATTTTAGCAGTATCGACTTGATTGTCCAGCTAATGAACACGGAAAACCAGAGCCACCCAAAAGTCCAGGTGTTGCTGGCAATGGCATAACCCGCCGGGTGAAGAGGCCAGAGTGGAAATATCCTCCGCAGCCACCAGATGAGCCCGGTGAAGAGGAAGCCAACGCCCATAAAGATCGTGGCTGGGACGTCCATCTCTTTGGGGTGATAAAGCCAGTTTTCTATGGAGATATATGGCGTTTTAGCCATTTTGGGCATGTCAAGCTGGAATCCCGTTTTGTATGCCACTGTGAGATATGCCAGGAAAGCGGCAACAGACCCCACAATAACTGCTATCATCATAGCCGCCACCAAGCGACTAGAATTCATGCCGGATTCCTCGGCAACCTTGAATCCCTCCAGGGTGTGAGGCATTGGGTGTGATCGAGACCTGCGGTTGAACATCCGATAAAGCGCCATAACCACCAGACTCTCTTTGGAAAACCTTCGGGTACCAAGTACAGAAGTAAGAAAAGCAGGGGCGTCTACATCTCTCAGTTCATGCGTCGGCGGTCCGACTTCCGCGCGGACCCTGCTAACACTCATGGCCAGGACGTAATAAATCAAAAAGTAAAGTAGAATAGCCCAGATCGCCATACCCATCTGGTAGGAGAAAACTACCAGGAATAACACTCCACCTATCAACCCAGCCACTGCCCACTTATACCTCATAGGTTCTTTGGCGTCGTAGATCTGTGGTTTGAAAATGCTCTTCAGGATGCTGTAAAAATGATGCCGTCCCGCGACCAGGGCGAAGAATACAAGAGCCAGATAGGCTCCCATCGCCTGAGCGTTATTGTAGGGGAAATTCGGCAAGCTCTGTAGGCCGAGAGCGCTTCCCAGGATGCTCTGAGCCTTCCAGACCAGATAGAAAAACCAGAGGGAAAAGGACATCTCCAGCGGCATTATAAATCCAAGACCAACACCAAAGGGAAGAACGTAAAAAGGTGTCCATCCGATGGCGCTCCACGGCTTTTCAGAGATATATTTGCTGAGTTCTGCGCTGCGTACCGGTATTTCTGGAAAAGCGGGCAGAAGGGCATGTATCCCATTTATCAAATTGATGCCGGCAGCTATGGCAAACCCTATCCACATTATCCTGGACGTAAAAAAGCGTCCTTCGGGATTAGTCATGGCCAATGGTAATTGGACAATGGGATAGCTCAGTTTCTCCCGCTCAATCCACTGCTTCCGCAGTAGAGCGCTCAAGCAGATCATGACCCAGAGAACCGCAGACAGGAGTATCGTCCACCATAGAATAGGACGAAGCCAGTAGCGTATCTGTCCTTGAGCGAAGAACCTGCCTTCTCCCTGATAGAAAGCCTCCACCTTTGACGGCGTGTCTATGGTGAGGGTCTCAGGAAGGTATCTCCAGAAGAGGGCCTCCCATTCATTCTCAGGGGTGGCAAACCAGTGACCACTGGGGATTATGGGTACGATTGATTGCACTGTATCGTGTCCAGCTATGGCTGAGGACACAGATAGCATTACGAAGATGGTCAGCAGCTCCCCTTGACTCAAGGCGAAACGCGGCCGCAAGCGTCGTATACCGAGGTTGATAACTGCAAGCACCGCGAGGATAATGACTACGCTGTAAATGAGCGCCATAGTAGTGCCCAGCGTACTCCAATAGCTGATGTGGTTCGCCATGATGAAATAGGTATTGACCGGAATCAAAGCAAGCCCCAGGATGATAGCCCGAAACGTTACTCCCTCATGGTGTGCCTGACGTTTTTCTGTCTGTTTTTTCATAGTCGCTCTGGAATGAATATCCCTTTCTCTAACACAAGAATACGCAGGCCATTCTACTACGATTTCATCCTCAGGTCAACAGAGATAACCTTAGAATGACAGCGCGAATTAGGTATTGATCGGGAGAGTAGGGCTATGCTAGAATACAATTGCGATACTAATCCAAAATATACAGCAGGATAAATGGACAGCAAGGAAACGGTGACGGACAACAGAATGACTACCTCTGGAGAGACAAATGGATATTTCAGACCGATACGCCTATGAAGGCCCGCGAACGCCAGCTCAAGCAGAATGGGAAGACGCTATAGGACTAAGTTGCTCCATATTTTTCAGGAATATCCCGGACCACCGGGAAGCCTACGCGGCGTGGCCCATGCATTTTCGCCCGGAGGCGAGGGAAAGCACGTTTGTGATGCTCTATCAGGGCCAGCCTGTTTCCAGCATTAACCGGGTTTGCCGCGACATAGTTGTGCGAGGACAGGCATTGCGGATGGGCTTTATCGGTGGTGTTTGTACCCACCCCGACCATCGCGGGAATGGGTTAGCGGGTACAGTGCTATATGCGACCCTACAGCGTTTCGCGGATGATGACGTTGATTTCATCTATATCTCAGGCGCTCGCCCTCTGTATTATCGGTCAGGAGCAAATCACATCGGCCACTCTCCTGTGTTTTTCCTCACCTCAGATGCGCGGAAATTTGTTGATGCGGAAAACTTGAGCATCCGGGAGGCGACTCCAGCAGACGCGGAGGCCCTGCGATCCCTTAACGAGAGCGAGGAGACGCGTATTGTTCACGATACGCTGGATTATGAAGTTGTAATCCAGTATGGACACTGTTCTGGTAGGAGATGTATATTCAGAATCATTGAGTCAGGCTCAACGCCAGTGGCTTACGTAGCTTTGAGGGGATTAGAGCAAAAGGAAGGGCGATGGTCACAGCAGGTGATAGAGTTTGCAGGCGATCGCGAGGCGATTCTCTTCGCCTTGACGACAAATGCGGATGAACTTGGCCCAGATGGCCATTTTACCATAGAAGTACGGCCAGAAGATAAACTGACTGACCGCTTGGGCGCTATGGGTGTCAGGTCTGAAGTCGGCAGAAAAGGTGGAACAGTGAAGCTTCTGAACTTCACGCACACGATGGAAAAGCTCCGGCCGTATCTTGGCAGCCAACTGGGAGCAGCTTTCGCTGAGTCTCTGGAATTCACCGCCGGCAGCGAACGCTACGTTGCCTCAGGAGAAGGTGGCAGCCTTGAGGTCGATGGTGAGACCAACATGCTCTGGACCTTGCTGGGTGATCCGCCGGATAAACAGAGGGAAAACGTCCGGGCAACGGGATTGATGGAGAAGGCTCTGGAGACTTGCTTACCAATTCCTCTTCCCGCTCTGCATTTGAATACTATCTGAGTCTTAAACGCCTGATATGAGTTGACTTTATGCTATTTGCTGGTTATTCTGCAAAACGGTAACATTTTGGTAACATTTGTGTCGCTTTTTGCGACATCAGGCATGTATAGCCTTTGACGACAGTCTTCATTATACATATCGTGTTGACGGCTGAAAAATGTGACTCAATTCTTAATGAAGATTGAGGAAATAATCAGGTAATACGCGGTATGGAGGATCTTCGCTAAAGCAAAGCCTCCAGGTATAGAGATTGCCAGATTGATGTTCATGAAAAAGCTTCAGCGTTTCATCCGGAGCTATATGTTGCATAACTCATACCAAGCGTTTAAAGAAAGCAACTATTGTGATTGACCGCGTTGGAGAAACATGTGAGAGCGCAGAAAGCCTTATGTAAGCCAAGTTCATCTGATTCGAGCAACTGTCTGCAAAAGTAAAGAAAAGCGAGGTCTTCTTTACTATGTTGGATGCTCAGAAATTGATCTGTAAATCGGATACGGTCAGACCCAAAAGTAGCAATCCAAGATTCTCACATCGGAATACCCAAATCCGTCCAAGAGGTTGGCGGATAGTACACTTGGTGACATGGAATTGATTGGTTAAGAAAACTGTTGACAGCAGATTTGAGAAATTATATACTTTGGTTGCAGCTAAGAGACATTCAACAATCTTCCATGGGAGCGGTGGTAATCCAAATCTGAGTTTCTCCGTCTAGTCTGTGGAGCATCCGAGATCCTGCGGTGTGTTTAGATACAGCAAATTCACAGTTTGGTCAAGATAACCCGATATGTATTATAGGTGCTGTTTTCTTCATAGCTAAATGATACTCGAGCAATATCGGCGACTCACTGAAGGAGTTTTGATAATGGTAGATGTTAAAATGAAATACCAAGCCACTATTTTTGGTGACATAGAAAATATAGAGCCAACGCCTGACACTATCAAAACGGTCATTGACCTTTTCATAGATAAGGGACTTATTCCAACCACGGCTTATGAACTAGTAGCTTCGGCAGGAGCGGCAACGGTAGTTCCCCGTGCTCGGCTTGCTCTTGCAGACTCCAATGGGGAATGGACAATCAATTTTCTTTCCACCAGAATCGACATTGAAAAGCGGAGTACAGAACGTCATGGGGAAAATCTTGGTGAACTAAATGAGTTTTGCGATGAGGCTGTGAGCCTCTTTGAGAAAATCACTAGCGAGTTTGGCAAGAAAGCAAATCGCATCGCGCTAATAACAGATTTTCTGCTGGAAGAAATGTCAGAAGGAACTTTCTCCACTGTATACTCAAAATTATTTAGGACACCAAAATTCTATGGGGATAATCCACCCTTTGAATGGAATTGGAGAGTAGTATCGAATCATCAGGTTACTTTGGAAAACCTCAACGAAACATTGAATATGATTACGTCAATAAATCGCGGAAAGGGAAACCTTCAGCTTGAAAATGAAATTAAGCTATTGGATCGAGTGCGCCTTCACATAGATATAAATACGATACCTGACAACAAGGAACATCGGTTTGGTTCCAATCATACTGGCAGCTTCTACAACCAAGCTGTAGAGTTGCATGGTGTACTTTTCAGTGAAGTAGAGGAATTTATCCATGAATGATACAGAACAATCTGCAAGCGCTATAAGTGATGATAACAGAACTGAAGCTGCGACAGGGCGCAAGAATATGGTTTTCCCTAAGTTTGGCGGTGAGACCTTTCGTGCCATAACCGCCAGTTCACAGCCTGACTTAGAGCAAACCACAACATCTTCCTCATCATCGGTGGAAGAGTACGAGAGACAAAAACTACTTCAAGAAGAAGGGAAAAGATTTATACAGGAACTTATTTTCTTGATTCAACACGAGGAATTTGAATATGGAGTGGATACCAGGGCTGATGCGCTTGTAAGGCGTTACATAGAACTTTACCCACTCCCTGCGAGAGACTGGATTAACAGAGCCTACGTAGAATATTTCGCAAATGTACCTATACTGGTGGGTTTGTTGCGGGTTATCGCTCGTCTTGACTATGAGGAAATTTACCCTCAAGGTCAAACGATGGCTACTGCAGCTCTTTCTCATAAAGATACGGAAGTAATAGACTGTGGTGTCAGGGCTCTTGAAAGTTGGGGAACATTAGAATCGCTAAAATCGCTCGAAATACTTGAAAATGTGCATATTTCTCCACAATGGCTTCAGAAATACGTTGAGAAAGTCGTCTTTTACTTACGAGAGGAGCACAATGCCTCTGCTCGTTAGAAAAATCAACATAAACAAATGGTCTAAAAAAGATGGTAATGTTCCAGCTAATATTCCTGCTGACGCGATTACTGGTGGCTGTATGAGAACTAAAGAGAATACCTTTTCAGTATGGGAAGTCGTAAATGAAAATGCCGTTACGGAAGGAGTTCTCGCAATAGCATTGAGTGGTGATCGTATAGAACCTTTCGATGCAGTTCAGCTAGATCTTGAATACTTCAGGTCTAATGAAGTTGATTCTGTGCAAAGTAAAGGTTTAACTCCAATTGAAGACCTTGTAGGCACTCATTGGGATTTAGTAAATCTCACATATAAAGAAGTTGGCATTATAGCCCACCATATTGCTGATAAAATTCGGAAAGGAAAAGTAGAACGGTATGTTTTAAGCGAAATCAAGAAGTTATTGCTGGATGCAATTGACGAAGAAAGGCTAGAGGCTTCTGCTCTGAATCCGAGCATTAGAAAGAAACTTGGGATAAGTTAGGTTTCCAAAATGAAGCTTCTAGAGCCATGCCAAGTAAATCTTTTGGCGGAATGTCTACGCAATAAAGGTTGTTCCATCACATAAGATCGTCCTGCCCGCGCCTCAAGATTTCATTTTCCTTCGCCACGATCAACGGCTCATTGATGAATTGCTCCTTATGCCCCGCTAGTTTCACAGTAAAGAAAACGACCCTTTTCTTTACGTGCCCATCAGCGCGTCTGAATCTCTGTAGAAGCGCATTCTATTGTGTAAAGAAACTCAATAAAGAAATTGCCTCAGCTAGTTCATATCCATTCCTTTGACACCCCCCGTTCGTTGATACTTTACCAACAATTTGGAGTTACACTGAAAAAACAGGCTTGAATTTTCTTGAGAACTGTGTTAAATTTCTCTCGTGTCACAGGACTGAAATGACTATGCAATTACGAATACGAGTTTTTCACTTAGCGCCTGAATCCAGCGAATAACCGACAAAGGTGAATAGTTACCAGATTCTTATACATGTGTATGGGCTTTAGTGAAAACGAGAACTCAAGATCAAGGATGCCTGGAATGGAGGAAAGCAAAGTGGAAGTGAACGAGAAGAAGAAATACTTTATAATGGACGGGAACGCTTATGTGTACAGGGCTTACTATGCCATCGAGGAGCTTTCCACTTCCACTGGCATACCTACCAACGCCATTTTTGGATTCACACGGTTGCTGTTGAAAATTTTGCTTGATGATAAGCCAGACTATATGACTGTGGCGTTCGATACGCCAGGGCCTACTTTCCGCCACGAGGAGTATAAAGAATACAAAGCGGATCGACCTGAGATGCCTGATCCACTGGTCCAGCAGTTTCCCATAATCAAAGAAGTTGTTGAGGCTTTCAACATCCCTATCTTAGAACAGCCGGGATACGAAGCGGATGATATTATAGGAACAATGGCGAAGAGGGCTGAGGCGGCGGGCATGGAAGTCTCTATCATAACTGGCGACAAGGACGCATTGCAACTTGTCTCTCCAAACATCAAAGTCTACCCTTACAGCTTCCGTGGGGCCTTCGAGGAGGGGTTCGTCTTCGATGAGCAGGCTGTAAAGGAGCGACATGGCGTATTTCCAGACAAAATCACCGATATTATGGGGCTTATAGGTGACAGTACAGACAATATCCCCGGCGTGCCCGGCATTGGTAAAAAGACTGCCACGGGCCTCATGGACCAGCTTGGCAGCATTGAGGGGCTACTGGAGAATGTAGATCAACTTAAATCAGAGAGACAGAGAAATCTTCTGAAAGAATATGCGGAACAGGCGCTTCTGAGCAAGAGGCTGGCTACTGTTGAAGTAAATATGTCCATTGAGACGGAACTAGAGGACCATAAAGTAACAGATTTTGATGACGACAAACTGATGGATCTCTTCAGGCGGCTGGAGTTCAGAAGCTTTATCAGAGACCTGGATCTGGTCCCGTCTCAGAAGGATATAGAGGTCAAATATCACACAATATTCTCAGAATCCGACCTGGATGATCTGGTGGATAGATTGAGCCAGGTGTCTGAGTTCGCAGTGGACACGGAGACCAGTGGCCTGGATCCCATAACATCTGACCTTGTGGGAATCTCTATAGCCATTGAGCCGCATGAGGCGTATTACATACCGGTTCTGCATAGATATATAGGCGCTCCCGCTCAACTGCCGACTCAGCTTGTGCTTGATAAACTGAGGCCAGTTTTGTCTGATCCCAAAATAGGCAAGATCGGTCAGAATATCAAATACGATCTGCATATCTTCAAGCATCATGGCCTGGAACTGGATGGTATATCGTTTGATACTATGCTGGCTTCCTACGTTCTGAATCCCTCAGCCAGAGGACACAATCTGAGCGACATGGCTATGGAGTATCTTGGACATAAGGTGATACCTATTGAGGATCTGATCGGCAAGGGGAAGAACCAGATCACTATGGTGGAGGTGGATGTGGAGCAGGCCAGCGAATACGCATGTGAGGACGCTGACATCACTC